>Ga0075163_10000093_pt1 | contig 99488 bp, 90 predicted proteins | sample JI1023141ADNA_FD_71478 | JGI IMG/M metagenome (GOLD analysis project Ga0075163, IMG submission 71478) | Wastewater effluent complex algal communities from Wisconsin, to seasonally profile nutrient transformation and Carbon sequestration -... | ecosystem: Engineered > WWTP > Effluent > Algae... | reverse complement strand
CGCTTCTCATCCCACATTTCTACACGATCATGGATACCTGCAAGTACTACTTTCGTAGTGAGCCCTGCAAATTCCTTCAAGAAATCAGGAACGAGAATTCGTCCGACACTATCTACCTCCGCCTCAACCGCTCCCGATAGAAAGAAACGATTGAACCCTCTCGTATCCGCTTGTCCGAGTGGGAGTTGACCAATTTTTTCAGTGATCTTCTCCCACTCCTTCAAGGGATATATAAAGAGACAGTTATCGAGTCCGCGAGTGATTACCACATTGGTACCAAGTTCCTTCCTCCACTTAGAAGGTAAGGACAGCCGTTTCTTAGTATCTATGTTGTGTGTGTACTCTCCAATCAGCATGTGAATGATTGGTGAACCCTAACTGGCTCACTACTCTCATGTCAGAGTAGCTTACCACTATCTCCCACCACAATGCTACTATACACCACTTCGTCCCACCGACCACCACAGTTATCCACAAAGTTTCTGCGGATGTACAAAAAAGAAACCGGCACATACGTGCCGGTTTCTTTTTACACTCACCCTTCTCTTTTGGTATACCCTCTTAGCTTACAACATACGCTGTTTATGCCTTAGGACGCATGAGCGGGAACAGCTGCGTCTCACGTATTGGTTTGTCTTCAAGTATCGCGAAGAGTCGCTCACCAAAGCCAAAGCCACATGCTGGTGGCATACCGTACTCGAGCATCTCGACAAATTCATGATCCGGCATCATTGCCTCTTCGTCACCGCGCTCAATGAGAGTCTGCTGCAGATCGAAGCGTGCCTGCTGGTCAAGCGGGTCATTTAGTTCTGAGTACCCGTTCCCTACTTCAGTTCCCGCAATGAGTGGTTGGAAACGCTGTGTTGATTCAGGATGTCCATCAACTGATTTTGCAAGTGGTGACACGAGCTTTGGATGATCGATCACAAACGCAGGACCAGCGATGTGCTTCCGACAATATTTCCAGAGTGTGTCAGTGAGACGTTCTTTGTTATCTCCCTCATACGTCACACCAAGTTCTTGGAGTTTTGCTTGTATCTCTTTTTCAGTTGCAGACTCGATTGAGATACCCGTCTGTCGTTCTATCTCTTCAGCATAGCGAATGCGCTTCCACTCATGTGCAAGGTCGAATGTATACTCACCCCGAGTAAACTCGGTCTTTCCGTATACCTCACGAGCAATCGTGCGATATAGATCCTCAACGAGAGCCATTCCATCTTCATAATTTGCATACCCCCAGTAGAATTCCATATTCGTGAACTCTTGGAGATGATTCGGGCTCGTCCCTTCATTTCGGTACACACGTCCGATTTCGAACGTCTTTTCGAATCCTGCAGCGAGGAGTCGTTTCTGCCAAAGCTCACCCACAGAAATACGTAGGTACACGTCTACATCAAAATCATTATGCTTTGTGAGAAACGGTCGTGCCTCAGCTCCACCAGTCGTGAGCTCGAGCGTTGGTGTCTCTACTTCTCTAAAGCCTCGCGCTTTAAGAAAAGATCGAGTAACATCCCAGAACTTCTCCTTGCGCTTGAACATCGCCTGGAGTTCCTCCTTGGTGAGTATATCGAGGTATCGCTTTCGGAAGCGCTCTTCTTCATTCTGAAGTCCATGGTATTTATCTGGAAGTGGAAGGAGCGACTTCACAAGCATCTTCCACTCAGTGACAAGGAGTGATCGTTCTCCCCTTTCAGTAGTAAAGAGAGTGCCAGTTGCTTCAATAAAATCTCCGCTATCAACAACTTCTTTAAAAAGTGCAAAAATTTCACCATCAATGATATCTTCTTTGAGAACTGCTTGTATCTTTGCCGTACCATCAAAGAGCGGTGCAAAAAGAATCGCACCCTGACCGCGAATGACCATGATACGTCCAGCAAGCGTAACTGCCGCACCTCCTGAAGAAAGTGTATCGAAAGTACTGAGCACATCTGCAACAGTGTGCGTGCGTGCTGTTTTTGCTGGATACGGATTAATACCCTTCGCTTTGAGTATTTCTAGTTTTTTAATGCGCTCACTGCGCACCTCATCGAGTCCTGACATAGGGGTTATAGTAACGTGGAGTGCTCTATAACGCAAAACCACCGGTAGTAAAGAAAGGTGCCCTCACGGACACCTTTCTTCAATACTTTATGCTACCTTCTGTACTGAATACGTTTGTTTTCCTCCTGGAGTCTCAAAAGTGAATTCGTCACCCTTTGCCTTGCCCATGAGTGCCTCTCCGAGTGGTGAGAGGTACGAGAGCTTATGCTCGTGGATATTTGCCTCTTCAGATCCTACGATCGTGTATGTGCGTGTTTCTTTCTCACCAGCTTTCTGAATAGTGACCGCTGAACCGAGTCCGACAACATCACCCTTTTGTCCTTCTGAAACGATCTTCGCATCCTTGATAACCTTTTCGAGATACTGGATGCGCTCTTCAATTGCAGACTGCATGTCGCGCGCTTCTTGGTATTCTGCATTTTCAGAAATATCACCGAGACTGCGGGCGTATTCGAGTGATTCTGCAACCTCCTTTCGGCGTGTAGTTTTGAGGTGCTCGAGTTCTTTCTTTAGTTCTTCGAATTTCTCCTGGGTAAGAAATGAATCGTGTGGTTCACTCATAGATGCATGTAACTGTTAGTGCTGACAATTATACGGGGTGCGTGAGTGAAGTCAACGTGTATCGATATGAGCCAAAACAGCCAACCCTAAAATGGCAACAATCACTCTCCCTAGTTCCGTACTACACCACACACCGAGTTATTCCGTATCTCCAAAATACTCAGGGCGATTCACGCTCATCCAATCAAATACCTTCCCCATAACACGTGATGCACCAACCGTATTTGCGCGTGGGCCGTATTCCATCATGAGAATAAATGCATACTTTGGTTTTTCATATGGGAAAAAGCCAGCTATCCAGGAATTCACCATCGCCTTTGAAGCTCCGAGTTCTGCGGTACCTGACTTTGCAGCGACAGCAATATCTTTTCGCTCGAGTGCACGTGCAGTTCCTCCCTCTTGTATTACTGCTCGGCGCATACCCTCCTGAACCACACTGAGTGCATCACGCTCAAGATCGAGAGGTACACGCTCACCCTGTACGTCTTTCTGTAGATGCGGCGTAACCAGGTACCCACCATTTGCGAGCGCCGCATATCCACGGAGCATTTGTAGTGGTGTTGCCTGCATCGCATACTGACCGATAGAAGTAAGGTATGTGTCTCCGAGTCGCCAGTCATCGTTGAACACTTTTTCTTTCCATGCGGGACCAGGGATAGTTCCTTCTTCTTCACCCATAAGCTCAATGCCTGTCGTTTCTGCTATGCCGAATTTTGCATAATATTCCATCAAACGAGTGATCCCGAGCCCCTTCTGATCTTCATACCCACCACCAATAGCCATCATAAAAACGTTCGACGAGTATGCGATCGCGTCTCGGATTGTCATTGCACCAAGTGAATTTCGCCAATCACGAAAGATCGCTGGATTTTCTGGATCATATGGATTAGGTATGAGAATCTGACCACGACTCACGATAATTTTTTCTGGACTAATGATCCCTTCCGCAAGAGCTCCATACGCCACAAATGGCTTCACAATAGAACCCGGCGTATACAAACCACTCACTACTTTATTCAAATACGGAAAGCGTGTATCACTGTTGTAGCTCTTGATAAGTGCAGCATCATCTCCATCAGCGAGCACCTCAGGGTCGTATGACGGGAAGCTCGTCATCGCTATAATTTCCCCAGTTTCAACATCCATGACCGCACCAGCACCACTACGGAACCCTTGTGCAATGGTCGTTGTAGCGATGAGGTCATACATGGCTTGTGAAAGACCAACATCAACAGAGAGGTGCAGTTCTTTGCCTGCCTGCTGATTACTGACGACACTCTGAGAGAACACCTCACCGAGTGCATTAACCTCCACAAGCTGTTTTCCATTTTCTCCCTTGAGCAAATCATTGTACGCCTCCTCAACCCCGTTACGACCAAGATACTCTGTGCGGAAATAAAATCCTGCTTTGTCTTTTTGTGGATAGCTCACATACCCGATGAGTTGACCTATACCACGTGCATCATGATATGCACGTACGGGAAAATCGTATTCACCCGTCTGATCAATTTCATTCCACGCAATAAGCTCACCTTCTCTATCGTAAATTGGACCCCGCTCTGCAATGATAAGTGCCTGCTCTAGGCGGTTTTGTTCACCACGCTGGGCGAGTTCTGCACCCTCAATAACCTGTAACTTCACCAACTGGCCGAGAAACAAACATGCGACACAGGTAAAGAGTATCCCAACTCCATACATACTTTTATAGGAGAGTGGCAATTCGATACGACCTTCGAGTCGCCCGGTATTAAATGAGGGGAGATTCGATGAATCAAGAAGAATTTCTTCAAAAGAAACTTCTGTTTTTTTTCGTCTCAACCATTTCATACCGTATCAGTGTACCAACTTAAATACGGGCGAAGAACCTCAAGAACCACAAGCATGAGACCAAGCGAGAGTGTATACACAAGCGAGAAAGACTCAGTACCAAATACACTATCGATGAGCACTCCAATAATAAGGAGCTCATATCCTGGCCACACGAGCATGTAGAGTAATGCGCCAAAGAGAAATACAGCAAGTGAGGTCAGGCATGAACCAATGAGCAGTACAATGAATGCAAAGATACGCATACTAGCGAGTTGTTGTTCCTGTCATAAGTGTCGTTGTTGCAGTTGTTGAACTTGTACCCAATCGAAGCTCATCAGGTACGTCAAAGAACGTTCGCTCTCGAAGTGTTTTTGCCAAGTCTGCGACGTTAGTGACATCCATACGTTCAAGAGGCTCTCTTGCTATGACAACACTTCTGAGAGACTGCAGTGGCACCGGGAATGTGAGGTACGCACTCTGCTCTGGCTGCGTTGGAATAGAGACAACTCGTTCAACAACGCCCAAATCTCCAGGAGCAATGGATGGCAGCACAACAACGTCGCCCTCCTGAACCAAGATACCTTGCGGAAGTGAAATGCGGATAACTCCACCACCCTCACCATACGCATATGCAAATACATCTGCACCGTACACATACACTGTTGATTCGACACCATCAGAAGAAAACAGTGTGACGAGTGACATCGTCGGATACACACGACTCACGATTCCGAGTGCATGGTCATGGGTATGGTACACAACGGTCCCCTCAACCACACCATCGGAGCTACCCTTATCAAGAATGAGTGTGTCGTACGGAACAGATGGCGGTCGAGCAATAACCCCTGCGAGAATACGATCGGAACCAGCATCCCCGAGAAGTGCTCTCAACTCTTCATTCTCGTGAAGCAATCTAGCAATTGTTGCACTATCGCCACTCTTTGCAGCAATATCAGATTTCAGTATTTCTATCTCATTTATGAGCTCAGTACGGCCTCGTAGAAACGCGGGGAGTGCCGCAGTTGAATACGCAAAATAGCCTCGAATATTTTCGATCATTCGAATACTTCCCGCAAATCCGGCCCCAAGTATTTCGCCCAGCAAAAAAACCGTAATAACTGCAACGCCGAGAAAGATAAAAACTTTTCCAAGGGCCCGTTTACCCACGGAGCTCTGGGGAGAGTTCTTCCTCATTTTCAATGAGAAGTTCTTCATATTGTTCTAAGTTCTCGAGGACAATACCTGTTCCTCGAACCACTGCGCGAAGTGGATCTGGAACCACTACAACCGGAAGCTTAAGCACCTCTTGAAGAAGATGCGGCACTCCAGGGATAAGTGCTCCACCTCCTGCAAGGTGGATACCACGCTGCATAACGTCCGCAAGGACTTCTGGGGGTGTTGATTCAATAACATCTCGCGCCGCCTCAACAATAGCATTTATCGAACCGAGTATTGCTTCACGTACGTCAGTATCGGTAATAACTACCTCCCGAGGAAGACCAGTAACCACATCTCGCCCGCGAATAACCATCTCTTTTGATTCACCATGTTGTTCTACAGAAGCAAGTGCGATTTTTGCATCTTCTGCTGTTTTCTCGCCGACAAGTACTTTGAACTGATCACGAATATACGTCGTTATATCTGTACTCAAACGATCACCAGCAATACGAAGATTTTTTGCAGTCACGATGCCATTTAAGGACATGACCGCGATATCGGTCGTTCCACCGCCAATATCTATGATCATACTCCCTTGCGGTTTGTGTATAGGAAGCTTCGCACCAATCGCTGCAGCTATTGGTTCTTCTATAAGGAGAACTTCACGTGCACCTGCATTTCGTGCTGCATCTCGTGCAGCACGCATCTCAACAGAAGTAATACCAGACGGAACGCCTATAAGCACTCGTGGAGCGATAATCGAACGTGTTCCTGCACGCACCTTTCCGATAAGGTACGCGAGCATTTCTTCAGTTACCTCAAAATCAGAAATGACACCATCCACAAGCGGTCGAATAACTTCAACATGGCTTGGAGTACGACCCTGCATGGTTTTCGCTTCATTCCCTACCGCAACGAGCTGCCCTGTCTTGCGATTAATCGCAACGATTGTTGGCTCATTGAGAATAATGCCCTTGCCTTTGACGTAGACAAGCGTATTTGCCGTTCCGAGATCAATACCAATATCGGTTGAGAGTGACTCTAAAATTGTTCCAAAAAATTTTTTCATTCCACCGGAGCAGTACAGAAGGTGCGGTAAAGTTCTTCCTCAGTCAGATACACAGTTTCTCCTGTTGCACGCGCAACAACCTCAAATCGCCCCTCCTCCTTTGCCTTTTTTGAAACAATAACGCGTTCAGGAATACCAATGAGATCACTGTCAGCAAATTTGTGTCCTGTAGTCACATCACGATCATCATAGAGCACTTCTGCCCCACCCTTTACGAGTGATGCGTAGATACCATCAGCCCAGTCCCGGATTTCATCATCCTGCTGATTAAGCAGTACAAGATGGAGCTTAAACGGCGCCACCGCAGCTGGCCACACAATACCCTTTTCATCACCGAGTACTTCAACGAGGGTTCCCATAAGACGCGTTGGACCAATACCATAGGAACCCATCCATACGGGAACTTTCTCTTCCTTTTCATTCGTGTAGTAAAGACCGAGTGGCTCAGAAAACTTTGTCCCAAGGTGAAAGATATTTCCCGATTCTATAGCCTTCTTTTCAACAAGCGTATCCTTATTGAGTCCAAGCTTTGCAATAACTTCGTCGGTATAGACCTCCTTGTTGAGTGCTATACCTTTTTCCTCATCAACATAAATGATGTCTTCGCCGGCTTCAGATACCGTCTGAAATTCCTCTGAAAACTCACTGAAGATACCACCCGATGCAAACGTAACGTAGGTAAGATGACCAACACCAACACGATCGAAAACTCGCTTGTACGCCTCACGCATACGAGTATAAAACTCGTTATGCTCTTCCTCGTTTCGTGAGAAGTCGTACATATCCTTCATCATGAACTCACGACCTCGCATAATGCCACTCTTAGCACGTGTCTCGTTTCGAAATTTATTTTGGAACTGGTACGCGTATCGAGGAAGGTCACGATACGAAGAAATGTACGATGCCATAATACGCGTGAGTGGTTCTTCATGCGTAATACCGAGCCCAACAACGGTGCCATTCTTGAGTGTTGTTTTAAACCAATTGTCGACTTTTGCATCGTCCCATCTATCAGTCTTCTTCCAAACTTCTTCATCCTGGAGTGCAGTCATCACAATTTCCTGTCCACCCTCCCTGTTCATCTCCTCTCGAATGATAGTTTTAATGTTTTCAAGAACACGAAGTCCAAGTGGGAGATATGAATACGCACCTGCCATCTCTTTATGTACATATCCTGCACGAATAAGGAGCTGCGCATTTTTTGAGGTCTCATCCGCCGGAGCTTCTTTGCGTGTCTTCGTGAAAAGTTTTGATTGGCGCATGTTATGTGTTGCACTGACAGACCTATAAAAGCCCCTCCAGTAGCGGATTGAATTCCTCTTATAATACGTACATTCTATCTGGAAAGGAGTAGCGGGTCAAAAATGAGAAAAAAGACAAAACAAAAGGCCCGCCGAAGCGTGCCTGGTTGTGGGCGTTTCGGCGAGCCGTCAGTGGAGCTTCAGCTTCGTGCCCCACTCATGGTGACCGAGCAAGCCAACGTGAAGACTTTCACGAAAGAGCTCGGCGGCGTTCTTGGAATCAACGAACACATTGACACCTCCCGGAACCGCTTCGAGGTGGACGTGTGGCCCCACCTCAATCTGCTCGAGGAGTGCTTTGAGACTTTGAACCTCATCCGGCTGAAGCAGCCCGGACGCAATAAGCATGGTGCACATGGGGGTTTCCTCTTGTTCTTGCGGTATGCAAGGTTGGCAAGAATATACCCATTGTTAGTCTGTCTGTCAAGACACCTCTATAACTTTATCTGGCGAAATCTGAGTGGAGTTCGAGAAAAAACAAGATTTACGAACGAGCCGTACCTACTGTACGGTGAGGAGGAAATTGAAGTTCTGACAAAGAAATCCGCCAGATTTCGCTAGATAAGCTTGGCGATGTCGTTCCAAGTGACAACTACCATGAGCGCGATGAGAATGAAAAAGCCTACCGTGTTCATAATCTGTGTTGCACGAACGGGCATTGGACGCCTTGTAACAGCCTCAATTCCTACAAAAAGGAGGCGTCCTCCATCGAGGGCCGGGAATGGGAGGAGGTTAATCACTGCAAGATTGAGACTTATGAATGCGGTAAACATGAGGAGCGCTGAAAATCCATGCGCTGAGGCCTCACCAACGAGGCCAACAATACCTACTGGACCAGCGACCTGTGTGAAATCTGCAGTCCCTACTGCTGCATCGTATATCAGATCAAAAATACCAACGCTGATGGCTATGGTACTTTCATACGTATGAACCAAACCCTCTTTGAGTGCGGTAAAGAATCCATACTGTACGGTATCAACCAAAGCGAGCGCAACACCGACTGCAGGTCGATCGGGATTTGCTTCAATAACACCCTTTTCTGGAATAATGGTGGTCAAAAAAAGATCATCATCTTTTGTGTATGCGATCTGCACCGGAACACTCGTATCTCTACTCACAAATTCACTAAATGCTGACGGGGTGAGTGGTGTGAGTGTTTCCTCATTTCGCGAGACTGCAGTAATGGTCACCCCAGGAGGAACCTTTGCTGCTCCTGCAGGACCATCTGCAAGGACTTCAGTAATAATGAGTCGAGCACTCTCACTTGCACCCACTTCATCAACTGCTCGATCAATCCCCCACATAAATGCTCCAGAAAAAAGGATCCACGCAAAAATGACATTCATGGAAACTCCTGCAACAAGGACGAGTGCTTGTGCCCACTTACTCCGTCCAGTGAAGGAACGTGCAAAATCACCAGAATCGTTTGCTGCATCACTATCCTCCCCATAGATCTTCACAAAACCACCGAGTGGGAGTGCATTAATGGTGTACTCAGTTTCGCCCTTTTTAATACCGAAAAGCTTTGGTGGAAAACCAATACCAAACTCATCAACCCGCATGCCCGTGAGCTTTGCGGTGATATAGTGTCCCCATTCATGTACAAGCACGAGGACAAAAAGAACTGCAAGGAAAATAATGATGGACATGCGTTACTCTTGGATTTCCTTCTCTTTTAAATCGTAGTGTGACTCAAGTGATCGATTGGCGGCATCGACACGTTTTTGCAAATCTTCTTTTGCACCAAATTTATCATCTTCACTCATTTCACCTCCCTTTTCCTTTGCATCAATATCCTTCATCGCCTCATCTCGTGCTCCTCGTATCGAAACACGCGCTTCCTCAAGCTTTGCTTTTGCGAGTTTAAGGAGCTGGACACGTCGTTCACTCGTAAGTGTTGGAAAGATAACGCGAAGTCCAGAACTATCGGTCACCACAGACACACCGAGGTCTGCTGCAGTAATACCCTTCTCAGCCTCCTTAACGAGCGATGCATCCCAGATCGAGACACGAAGCGTCCGAGGATCTTCCACAGAAACAGAGCCCACTTGTTGTATAGGCATCCTCGAGCCGTACGCTTCTACCGAAACGAGGTCGAGAAGTGCTGGTGTCGCTCGACCAGTTCGAATGCCCGTAAACTCTCGCGTGAGCCATGTGTCTATCTCCTTTACGCGCTCATCAAAACGCTTGAAATCGTATGCCATAGTGTGGGTATTGTAACGTATTTGGAAGGTAGCACAAAGGGAGTGCATCACGCACCATCTGTAATACGAGGCGGAAGGAGCAATGAAAGGTGTTCGAGTATCATCTTCTTTGCGGCACCTGTGGTATTAAAATGCGGACGAAGCACGACGAGTGCATGTCTAAAGTCACCACCAACATGCGTAGCTTTTTCTTCAAACGCATTCATAAGGGCATGCGCCCATGCATCATCTTTTTTTGCCATACGTGCGGTAATGAGCGCGAGTCGCTCGCTGTAAGAGCTAGAGAAAAAGGTTTGGTCAAAGGTGCTTTTCTCATACCCTTCTTCAGCACCAATTACGACACGGGAACGGAGTGTTGGAAGGAGTTCGTCAGCGCGATGAGTTACAAGGTAAAAGCGTGCTGTGCGTGGAGGTTCTTCGAGGAGTTTAAGGAGCGCATTCTGTGCTTCATGCGTATATTCAGGAAATGCAACCACAAAGACACGTTCTGTTCCGACGAGTGGTGTCAAAAAAGCTTCTCTCGTAAGCGCTCGCACATCATCGATTCCCATGCGATTTCCTACGATATGAAATACGTCAGCAGTTGCCGTGCGCACATGGAACGGGAGCACAGCACGTGCCCATTCATATGATCCTACAAGAAGTATTGCGTGATGCTCCTCCATACCTCAGTATCCTACCACCAAACGGTGCGCTGTTTAATTTGTTTGACGCTTCATGATGCGTTGAGAAACCCGTCTGAGGTAGTGCTCAAAAGTTTCTGTTGGATTGTACGCAATACCTTGCTCGTGTCGCCATGCATCAACATAATCTTTTATATTCTTCACTGTTTTCATATTTGCATCATCGAAGCGCCCTGAAAGCACTGCACCCATCGGGAGTCTCGCAAGACGTATATAGAGAGGATGTTCAATCCCACCGGGACCCATTCCAAAAAGACCGCTCGATGCAAAAATTTTCCATTCATGGAGAAGCTCTGTGAGTGCCATGGTCACCTCGGGAGCCATTAATTCTGATTGTGGGGTGCCGAGTGTGATACCGGTAAGCGAAGACGTCGGTCGCTCAGCGAGCGCAGCGGGGCTAAGCTCATCTGCCTGAACACCAGCATGATGTGGATCCCACGCGGTACCGTGAACCTCGGTCTGTGGTGTGGCAACTGGTTCATCTTCCAAATCAATGAGCGACGGTATAAGGGAGCGGCGAGCTGGGCGCGCATCACTCTGCGTTTCTGTACCCTCTACACGTTGGAGCTGTTCACGAAGAGCTTGCAGTTGCTCATCCATCGATGCATCTCCCCCATCTTCACTCCACCGCTTTGTGTCTTCATCAGTTTTTTCTGCAGAAACAACAGGAGGTATTTCCTCCACACCATGTGAATCCTCTTCCATATTTTGAGACACAGCGACTGGCGACACCTCAGGCTCAGGAATGAACGCCTGCGGAGGGAGCTCGCTCACAGGCTCAATAGGAATTTCTGGAGGGGCAGGAATTTCTTCTTGTACTTCTGGAATCAGGGGCGGGACTGCCGGACTTTGTGTCTGCTCGATCGGTACTGCATCGTGAACAACCTCCTGTTCATGATGATTATCTACTATCCCCTGTGCATGTGGTTGCGAAACAAAGGCAATGACTTCTGAAAAAACCGATTCGAGATTCGACATTGCTGGCTCAAGATCGTGAGTCATTCCAGGACTTGTTGCCTTGAGTGCACGGAGAAGAGCTGTCATATACTCTCTTCCAATTTTGTTGTTTCCGTCAGCGAGCGATACGGGGTTCTTAACGTGCGCATTTACCTCGCGCTTGATTTCCATGATGCGCGTTCGATGTTCCTCAACAGACCTGAGCGGCTTATCAGCTTCTGGTACTGGACTCCCCACCTCTGCTGGAGGTGGTACTTCTGGTACAGCAGGTATGGTTGTAGTTTGTTCCGGAACAACAGGAGGAGCTGGGGGCACGGGTGGTGCAACCGCCACAGGGGGAGCATTGACGTGGGATTGATCTACAGCATTATTCTGTTCATGCACTGCTGCTGTAGAAACTTTTAGTGTTCGAGCACCGAATGAAGGAACGACTCGTCTTCCCTGTCGCTCTGGAACGTCCTTGGCTACCTCATTTGAAGCAGGAGAAGCACTTCGTGGCTCATCAAAGGTATCAATGATCGCATCTATCTTTACCTTGAGTGACTGATCTGTCCCCTTGCCTTGAGCATACTCAAGCACGAGATTACGAAAATCTGCATACGCTGTTTGAGAGAGTCCGCTCTCACGAGCAACTTTAAGAACAAGGGTGAGTCCTTGCCAGCTTTTCAAATCAAAAGACCTTCGCGTTACCTCCGCCATTACTTAAATTGTATCACTCATAAACCGCGGTGAGTTACGCGAGTGCGTTGATAACTTACATTTGATAGCGTGCACGTATATCTGCTTCAACTTGTGCACGTGGCGTTCCGTACTTGAGGAGTGAATATTCCATAAGTTCCTTTGCATATGCATGATCTGTTGGATCTGGTCGCATCGTATGAATACTAAAAGGAGGTGTCGGACTTCCATCAGCAAGCATGCGTACATAGCCATTGTGGTTTTCAATATTCATGAGATCGCTTGCAGTGAATGTGGGGCTGAACTGTTTTTCGAGCACCGCAGCATCCTCAGGACCAACTCGAAACGCCGACATTGAACCAACGTTTCCAAAAACAGCATCTCGAATTCCATCATCAATCTGTGCCAAGAATTGGTGGGCAATAGTAAGACCGAGACCATACTTTCGCGCCTCAGAAAGAATTGCCGAAATAGAATTTGTGGTCACATTTTGGAACTCATCAATATAGAGATAGAACGGCGGCAACTGCGTCCCAAGAGAATCGACACGTGAGAGTGCTGCCATGAGTATCTTGCCCACAATGATCATACCAATGAGGTTTGCGTTTATCTCACCAAGCCTTCCCTTCGAAAGATTAACAAGAAGTATTTTTCTTGAATCCATGATATCTCGGAAATCAAACGTCGAATGCTGCTGACCAATGATCGGTCTCAAGTAATCGTTTGCAGTAAGGGGATCTGTTTTTGAGGTAATGTACGGGATTATGTTTTCGAGCGAAGATTCTCCACCTGCCTTGTTTGCAATCTGCGTCCAGAACTGTACAACAACTGGGTTTGTTGCCTTCGAAAGCTTCATTCGTCTATAGAGTGCGTCTGACATCACTCGTGAGATATCGAGGAGCGTACTTCCTGACTCAGGATCTTCAAGGATAAGCAATGTTGAGTTACGGAAATACTGTTCGAACATAGGCCCAAGTGATTCCGGGACTGCTCCATAGAGTTTTTGGAAAATCGAAAATATTTCGTTTACCACGAAGGTCTTCTGCTCTGGATACCGTGGATCAAACTCGAGCATGTTGAGACCTATGGACCGCTCCATATTCGATGGATCAAAGTAAATGAGGTCGTCCATACGCTCTGGCGGGATCTGCGCAAGAACATCAACAATGTCTGTTCCGTGAGGGTCAATCATGCAAACACCAGCACCATCCTTGATGTCTTGGATGATCATGTTTTTGAGCAAAGTTGTTTTACCTGTACCCGTCTGCCCAATCACATAGAAGTGTCGTAGTCGATCTGCAGGAGTGAGATATATCTTTGTGTCTATGTTTCGGAAACTATTTACCCCAAGCATTGTTCCATGTTGTGGAAGATCAACGGGGGCAGGCGCATGCTTTGCACGAGACTGCTTAAACTGTGGCGATGACTCAATTCCCTCCGCTGGGAAGTGAATGATGGTCGAAAGTTCGCGAATTGAGAGTGGGAGCGCACGAGACTCATCATACTCGCGAAAACTAAAGGCATGGAGTTCGTGTTCTTTCTTTCCTCCAGAGAGGCGGTTGAACGAGAGTTTGTTCCCTTTCATATTCTCAAATTGATGGAAGCTTGATTCGATCTCTGTGAGAATCTGACTTGCTCGTACATCAGTACGTGCCGAGACCGCAATACGAATATTGACTCCCTGTACAGGAGTTTCGAGTTTCTCTCGCATGACCTCTATGAGCGCAGTATCTATTTCTTTGGGTTTTGATGGTTCATTTGGCTTTTTTTGTGTTGCGACAGCAAATGACTTCAGCTCCTCAAACATGCTTCCCGTAAAAGTACTTTTTCTGATTGCAACCTCTTTTGACTCACCTTTTTCAAGGCGCTTTATTATGCCGTTATATGTCTGCTGATATCCCTCAGACCCACCCTGAATCACCACCTGGATCGAAGCACCCCCACCATCCCTCTCTATCTTTGAAAATGCGTTAAGGAGCACAGAAAGCGGATCAGTCTCAAAGTGTGTGTACGTTTTGAGCGGGTACGATGCATGCTTTGAGAATGTAGCGTGAGCAATATGGCTCACTCCCCCTTCGACAAAAATATTGTAGTCGTTCTGCTGCAGGGTAAGTACTGCATTGGGAAAAAGTGAGAGTGCTTGTTTCTCAAAAAGGTTAACAAATTCATTCGGAACACCAACATAAAAAATGATTTCATCGCGCTTGTCAGAAACAGCTATCTCAAGTGTGTAGTGCCGTGGAGCTTTCCCACGAGTGAGTGTCTGCATACCAGAATAAAACTGTTCCATTGCTGAAAAGATGGTCTTAATATCTTTCGCACTGTGTTCATCCTTATGGCGAGGAAGAGAAACCTCAAAAAGGGTCATATTGAGCACATTCCAGAGCGGAGCCCCTTCTTTGAGATCTGCTATGCCGCTCCCTGCCCTAAGCATTGAAACGAGCTCACGATGTATCTCGTCTTGCAAAAACGGATTGTCGAGTCGTTCAAGCACAGAGAGCATGTTTCGAATACCTTTCTCACGCATAATACGCATGAGATCATCGAACTGATGTTGTGTATCACTGAGCAGCTCTACTTCCCCACGGAGTTCGTGCGGTGGAATCACATGATCTTTATGGAGAAGTTGTGAAGGCTCGTGTTCAGCGTAGTTTTTCACCACCTCCCGGCCGATAGTATCGATATCGTGAGCATCAATATCCTTATTACGCTCAAGGAGTGCTCGTTCACGACGAGCGATCTCCTCTTTGAGGAAAGCGATCTCCTCTTCAGGCGAGCGAAATTGCTGTTTGGGAAGGATTTCCATTTCACTATGATACCCTGCGCAATGCAATAAAAGTCATACATATGCACGCCTAGAGACACTCGTATTGAGTAGTAAAGAAGATGTCCCAAAGTCCCTTCCTCTCTTTTCTTAGCGCTTTGCCGTGATGGTGCGCTTATATATGTCGATATGTTCAAGCGCGATACCCGTTCCCTTCGCAACACAAAAGAGTGCCTGATCAGCGAGCGCAGCCTTAACACCTGTACGGCGCTTTACGAGTTCTGGAAAATTGCGAAGTTGTGACGTGCCTCCCGTCATGATAATGCCGTAGTCAATGATATCGGCGCTCAGTTCTGGAGGTGTGTCTTGAAACACATCCTTTACTGCTTTTACCATCTCACGAAGTTCACGTGCGATCGCTCTCACTATCTCATTTGTTTTTATCTCAACTGTTCGAGGAAGGCCGCTAATCAGATCTCTTCCTTTTACCTCCATCGTAAGCTCTTCATCGAGAGGAAGTGCTGAGCCAACTTGGATTTTTATATCTTCTGCAGTCTTCTCACCAATCGAAAGATTGTGATTCTTTTTTACATAATCAATGATTGCAACATCAATTTTATTTCCTGCACACTTCACTGAGTTCGCAGCAACAATACCTCCGAGTGCAATCACCGCCACATCAATCGTTCCACCACCAATATCGACGATCATATGCCCTTGTGGCTCGTATATAGGTAGTCCAGCGCCAATAGCAGCGAGTATCGGCTCCTTCACCACATACGCATTTTTTGCACCAGCCTTTAGTGCAGCTTCTACTACGGCACGCTTTTCTGTAGAGGTTACTCCTGCAGGGACAGAGACAATGACATCTGGTTTAAAAACAGTGAAGCCGAGGGCCTTGCGAAGAAAATAGCGGAGCATTGCCTCCGTAACACGATAATCAGCAATGACACCATCTTTCATTGGTCTATACGCACGTATCGTGTCCGGAGTACGTCCGATCATTCGTTTTGCTTCGACGCCAATAGCAAGAATCTGATTCCCCTCACCGACTGCCACAACTGAAGGTTCATTGAGTACAATACCCTTTCCGTATACGTAGACAATAACGCTCGTTGTTCCGAGATCGATACCGACACGTGGGGTAAGTGCACCAAACATGCCCACATGGTACCGAGTTTCAAACGTTTTTCAATATCGCCATACGCCCCCATCCGTGGTGGATAGTTGTATAGCATATATGCTATATTATTTTGCATATGACAGAACACATTGGGGCACGCATCACCGACATGCGTGAAGCACGAGGCATGACACAAGCAGAGCTCGCAAAAGCACTGAAAACAACACAAAGTGCCATCGCACGCATCGAAAGCGGAAAACAAAATGTGACAGCTGAAATGATGCGTAAGCTGAGTGCTGCCCTCAAGAAAAATCTCGTCACACTCTCACCCGGGACGATGAATCTCCGCATCGAAGGCGGGAAGAAACTCCGCGGAACAATCACTACAAGCACCTCAAAGAATGGAGCGGTCGGCCTCCTCTGCGCATCTCTCCTCAATAAAGGAAAAACGACGTTACGGAAGATGCCTCGCATTGAAGAGGTGCATCGTCTCATTGAAGTACTCGAGTCGATTGGCGTACATATCGAATGGCGTGGAAGCGATGTGCACATTACACCTCCAAAAAAACTCTCGTTAAAATCAATAGACAAAGAGGCGGCACGAAAAACACGTTCTATCGTGATGTTTATTGGCCCGCTCCTCCACCGCATTCGTAACTTCTCTATTCCTCAGTCTGGTGGCTGTAAACTGGGAAGTCGAACGGTGCAACCTCACTTCTTTGCACTTGAGCATTTTGGTGTCGACATCAAGGCGACAGCTGACAGTTTTGTGGTAACGACAAAGCCAAAGAATCCTTCAGAAATCATCCTCTACGAATCTGGCGACACCGTTACAGAAAACACGCTCATGGCGGCAGCACTCTCCCCACACACTGTCACCATAAAGTATGCGTCTGCAAACTATATGGTTCAGGAGCTCTGCACTTTCCTTACAAAACTTGGAGTAACCATCGAGGGTGTTGGTACCACCACCCTTACGGTCACCGGTGTCTCCGATATCAATACCGACATTGAATATACACTCACCGAAGATCCAACTGATGCAATGTTTTTTATAACTGCATCTATCCTTACGAACTCCCCCATTACCATCACACGTGCCCCTATTGAGTTCCTCGAACTTGAACTGCTCAAGCTCGAAAAAATGGGATTCGCATACACAAAATCAAAAGTGTATCTCGGTGAAAACGGTCATACAAAGCTCGTCGATATAAAAACGAAGCCTGGTAAACTCACGGCGCTTCATGAAAAAATACACCCCTCGGTCTACCCAGGACTCAACATCGACAATCTTCCTTTCTTCGCAGTCATAGCAACACAAGCCGAAGGTCAAACATTGATCCATGATTGGGTCTACGAAAAACGCGCCCTCTATTTCACCGAACTCGACAAACTTGGCGCAGAAACCGTTCTTGCTGATCCTCACCGTATTTATGTAACCGGACCAACGAAGCTTCGTGCGAATGAGCTCGTCTGCCCTCCAGCCCTTCGTCCTGCAACGATTCTTCTCATAGCAATGCTCGGCGCAAAAGGTACTTCCATTCTTCGCAATATCTATTCTATAAATCGAGGATACGAAAATCTCGTTGAACGACTTGGTTCATTGGGGGCTGAGGTGTCATACCTCGAGGAGTTTTAAACGTCACCCTGCAGAACGCCACAGTCGCACAGACGAATAGAACCAATACCGAGTGCATTCACGGCGGTATTGGTTTTTCTGACAAATTTCGTTGAAGCGTTATGTCTTGCTAGAATAACAAAATGTTCGTCACCGAAGTCATTCCACTGCGCCGCGGCATCGGCATCGAAACACTTTCATACTTCAGTAGCGAAAGGTACCCCGTAGGAAGCCTTGTCACTATACCTGTACGCTCACAGTCAATTCTCGGACTTGTTTCAGAAGTTCACGAAGTAAGTGCGGCTAAAACTGCTTTGAAGGCAGCGACATTTTCGCTTAGAAAACTGCCTCAGCAAGAGCGCATACAGAGCCTTTCTCCAGGATACATACAAACTGCTACAGAGCTCGGTACGTTGTACGGAACGCATATTGGCAATGTGCTCTTCAGTCTTCTTCCACCAGAAATTCAGCATGGTGAAATACCACTCCCACACACCTCCTACACCGCACATAACGAGCAAAAATCACCAGAGGTGCTGCAGGCAAAAAAGGCAGATCGTATCGCCCAATACCGATCGCTCGTTCGTGAGACATTTGCACATGCAAGTTCGGTGCTTATTGTGGTTCCCACATCAACGGAAGCAATTGAGCTCGAGCAGTCACTCTCGCGCGGTATCGAAGAGCGTATTATCTTGCTTACTCCCAGCAAAGGAAAGCGTGAGCTCAAGAAAGCATATGCCCAACTCGAAGACTTCACGCATGCAAAACTCATTATTGCCACACCGTCACACGCCATGGTGGAGCGCCACGATATCGCAACCACTATACTGGAAGACGCACGTTCTCCTCATTATAAAGAACGTGTTCGTCCCTATCTCGATCACCGTGACGTACTACGCATCCATGCAAAACATACCGGACGGCGTTTTCTTATGGGTGACATACTTCCCCGCACCGAAGACGAACACGCTCGTCGAGAAGATATATATGCAACATATGGAGAAACACCTAAACGACTCGAACTACAAGGAAAACTTGAGGTGATACTCCGAGAGCGAGCTGTAGCAGGTACTCCGTTTTCACTTTTGAGTGAACGTATGCACGAGCTCATTGCCGAAGTCAAAAAGAAAAAGAGTCATCTTTTTATATTCAGTGCACGACGTGGGCTCGCTCCTGTAGTGGCCTGCCAAGATTGTGGGCACGTATTTCGTTCTCCCGAAAGCGGTGCTCCCTACTCACTTCTCCGCACCGAAAAACGTGGCGTTGAAGAACGATGGTTTATCTGTAGCGCATCGGGCGAACGTGTACGCGCAGCCGATGTATGCTCCCAGTGTGGATCATGGAAACTGCGCGAACGTGGTATAGGTATCCAATACGTACACGACGAACTCAAAAAACTTGCAAAGGATACTCCGGTTATTCTTTTCGATCACACCACCGCAACCACATTTAAAAAGGCTGAGTTTCTTAAGAACACATTTTACGAAACAAAAGGCGCAATCATGCTCGGTACATACATGGCTATCCCGTATCTCACAGAAGATATCGATAACGCCCTCATTGTCAGTATGGATGCGCTCCTTACAACACCCACATGGCGTCTCGATGAAGAAAACCTCGCACTGCTTCTTCGTCTCAGAGAAGTAACAAAGAGCACGGTATTTATCGAAAGTAGGACAAAAGAGCATGACCTCATTTCATACGCAAAGCACGCAGAAGTAGAACGCTTCTATACTGAAGAAATTGCGCTACGTAAAACAATGCACTATCCACCCTTCGTTCGTTTCATACATCTCACCTGGCAAGGATCGCAGGCAGAAGTTCGAGAAATTGAAAAGAGCGTGCATGAGCTCCTCGATCCATTTCAAATCTCCGTATATCCAAGCCCTCTTTCGCCTAAAGATTCGTGTATTTCGCACGGACTCATACGAACCCCATCTCAATCGTGGCCAAACCCTGGACTCGTCGATGCACTCAAAAAGCTACACCCCTCTATCCGTGTTGTACACGACCCGGACCGTATTGTGTAGACCATTATTCAAAAACTCTCATTTTTGGGCTATAGTGTGCCTATATGGCAAAGCTTGTCCCAGAAAATCATGAGGCACTGCACCGCATTGCGGATGAGGTGCCAGTTTCTGATATCACTTCACCGCATATCCAAAAGGTACTTAAAGATATGCGACACGCACTCGTACACTATGACGTAGAAGGGTTTAATGGTGTCGCTATTGCAGCACCACAAATCGGTATTCCCCTTCGTATCTTTCTCGTACATGACACAAGCAAAACACGGAGCGAGGATCCTGAGGCACCTGTCATTCCTGACCTGGTCGCTATTAACCCACGCATCATAAAGCTTTCAAAAAAAGCACGAGTTGTAGGTGAAGGGTGTCTTTCAGTACCCGAGCACTATGGCGCTGTGAAGCGCTCTGTGAACGCAACGATTCGCGCGTACGACGAACATGGGAACGAATACGAACGAGGCGCAGGCGGTCTCCTCGCACAGATATTTCAGCACGAGTGCGATCATCTCGATGGAATACTCTTTGTCGATCGTGCTGAAAAGGTGTGGCACAAAGATACCTTTGAAGCAGAAGAACTCCACGAAGCAGGTAACGAACCTCGAGCATAGACATGCCACATTTTGCTTTTTTTGGTACCCCAGCCATAGCGGTGACTGTACTCGATATACTCAAGGCATCAGGGATGCTTCCATCGGTAGTCATTACAAATCCCGATGCACCACAAGGACGAAAGATGGTACTCACCCCTTCTCCAGTGAAAGTGTGGGCACAAAAGGAAGGTATCCCTGTACTTCAACCGCAATCACTTCGTACCGATAACACCGTTGAGTTGTACCTCAAGGAGCATGCTATAGCACTTTCCATAGTCGTCGCCTATGGGAAAATTATTCCTCAATCACTCCTCTCTGTCCCAAAGCACGGCACAGTGAACGTACATCCTTCTCTTCTTCCGGAACTCCGAGGAGCAAGCCCTATTCGTACAGCAATCCTTCGTGACATGCGCAAGACAGGTGTATCTGTGATGCTTCTTGATGCAGAACTAGACCATGGACCGATACTTGCTCAGAAAGCTGTCGAAATAGAGGAAGGCCTGTGGCCCATGCGAGGTGGCGAACTTGATATCCTCCTCGCACGGGAAGGTGGTGAACTTCTTGCAGAAACACTTCCTCAGTGGATAGAAGGATCGCTCATTCCTCGCGATCAAGAGCATGCGAATGCAACATTCTGCGAAAAAATATCTAAAGAGATGGGTGAGCTCGACCTCGCAGGTGACCCTTACCAAAATCTGCTCAAGATTCGTGCATTTGATGGCTGGCCAGGGACATTCTTTTTTACAGAGAAAAATGGAAAGCGTGTTCGTGTGAAAGTCGTTGATGCTGAACTCAACACTGACGGTTCTCTTACCATCCTTCGTGTGATTCCTGAAGGCAGAAATGAAATGTCCTACTCAGAATTCACTTCATAGAAAAAGCCGCGATGTATCATCGCGGCTTTTCTTATCCAAATCGTAGCAAATTTTTCAGTGCTCGCGCGCCACGTCTCACGAGACTATGCCGCTTCCCTTCCACGTGTTCGAGTTCACGTTTGAGCTCGTCACGAGCCTCGTCAATAGCCTTCTCAACTTGCTCTTCTGTTGCTTCCGCGCGATACGTTCTGCCGTATGCAAAAAGATTTACTTCAACTCGGTAAATCTTTCCTGTCTGGTGCTCGGTGAGCTTTTCTATCTCCAATCGGCAGTATGCGTCGGTCGCACCCTCAGGAATAAGCTTCCCAACGGGAATAAACTTTTGGTCAATGAGGGCTGATAACCCTGAAGAGAGTTCAAGATTTGTTGCCTTCACTGCAATCTGAGGAAATGTCATAGGTGCGTATGTTGGTTATTGATATACCGCTACACGTCTACATCTACTATTTTAACGCGAGATCGGTGTCCTGTCAGTAATCGTGCTTTAGTAACTGGAACACCAAATTCGTACGCGATGAGCTCGCGCACACGAATATTCGCCATGTTGCGCTCCGCTGGTTCACGTACTGCTATATGAAACTCAGTATCCTTCACTTTGGATACTTTTTCTTTCTTTGCATCTGGTGTGACGACTACCCGCACATACATGTGTCAGTTGCACACGTGTCTGCACCCGCATGGCGGTGTACCTTGAGCTTCTCCTTTTTCGTTTCAACTTCTTCTCCGAGCGCGTCACCGTACTTCTCAGCAATATACTCAGCAATTGCCTCTGATTCATACATCTTCACATCCCCATCAACAAGAAAAGGCACCTTGTGCTTCCCTCCTATCTCCAAAAGTTCTGCCTCATTCTTTGGATCACTGATATTTTTCTCTTCAAATTGCACATTATAGATATCCATCGCAGCAAGTGCGTGTGCAGAATAGCGACAATTCGATTTTACGTAGAGTGTAGGCATACAAAATTAACGAAAGGCTAGGTATATACCGAGCAGAGTGAGTAGTGAAATAATGCCGAGGAGCGTAAAGGCAAACCTCATACACACAGTCTAGCACATTTGCAGCTCCGGCTTTTTTCTGTACAATGCACAGGCTTATGGCTCAAAAGGCCACGAGCAACACATATTCCGCGATAGTCAGCGGTGGAGGTGAGAAAGTCTGGGAGACTTTCGAACCGCTGGTACAGCGAGCTGCTCACGCTACTCAAGGTACCCCCTCCTCTGATAATTCAAAGAACATATTCCGCGATAGCTCAACGGTAGAGCAGCTCGCTGTCAAAGGCAGCTACCCAAGGAAACTCGGGTCAGAAAACGAGGTGAACTGTCTGGAAACCCTAGCAAGTAATGTTGCGGGCAATCAGCAGCCAAGCTTTGAGTGAAAACTCATTGAAGGTTCAGAGACTATCCCCTACGGGAGTAGTCCGGACAATAGTCCGGCCGAAGCGCCTCGCACCGTCACTCATTGAGCCGGTGATGATATAGTCCACCCCTTTTGGTAACAAGAGGATACGTGTAACGAGTTGGTTCCAGGTTCGAATCCTGGTCGCGGAGCACATAAAAGTTTAGGCCACACGCAAGTGTGGTCTTTACTTTTACTGCTTCCCGGGAGAAAAGTACTAAATGTACTTTTCGTCAGGATTCGAAGCCGGATTGAGCTAGATTTGAGCATGCGAATAATCTAGCCAATTTGGATACTGGTGTCGTGTAACGAGAGAAATTCCTGCCCGGGGAGCAAAGCTTGACATAGGTGCAAACATACTGTTTTATATATTACGTTCCTGATACATACCGTGTTGGGTGTTCTTCAAAACTGGAGGATCTCATGGAAGCAAAGAAAATCGCCATCGCTTGTTTCGTCGGTGGTGCCATCTGCAGCGCAGTCGCGCTCATGGTTGCGCCCCACTTCTGGTGGCTTGGCCTTATCGCGGGTATGGCTGGTGGCTACATCAGCTATGAATTCCGCGAATTCATCAAGGCCGTCCCGGTCGCTTTTCACAGGGCTCGAAGAGTTGGTGTGAGTGCCGGCAATACCCTGTGGGACGATGGCAAGCAGTGGCTTTCGCGACCCCATCCATTCCTGCTTTTGGCCGCGCTGGTAGGGTTACCTCTCTACACTCTCGTCTTGGGATCGAATTTCCAAGAGATGCTGAAATCTTCCAACTTTAGCATCTTCTTCACGGTCAGCTACCACTTCATGGTTTCTGTCATATTTGTCCAGATAGCGCTCGTTCCTGTCACCTTGTTCGCCTTCATCGGCGCACGCTGTGGTGAGAAGTGCTACTGGTGGCCTTTCTTAGTGAAATCAAGTGAAAAAGAAACAAAAAACTATGTTGAGGAACATGAAGCGGAAGGCCTTGTCCGCAAGCCACTGACGTACGGCAACGTACTGCGCTGGACTCTGAAAGGCGTCGGCCTCACCATTCTCTTCTTCGGGTGGACAATCTGGAAGCACCTCGGAATCGGAGCTTGGATGCTGTTTGGCTTCCTAGCGCGGTTTGCATGGCACCTCTTCAAGTCGATTCACTCGAGCAAGCGCGTGCTCTGCGCACTGGACGGCACGCTGGGTGGTGCCACTACGTTCCTTTGGCTAGCACCGTACGCAGCAACACTAGATGAGAAAGCGATTCTCGTCGTGTTTGGCGGCCTCATCGGTGCATTGCTTGGGGTTGTGCACTGGAAGACTGCCGACAAGTACCTTCCAAAACTGAACGAGGTCGCCTGACATACACAAGTGAGACTAGTCACCTCACGTTACGAAGTCCGCATGGTTCGCCCAGCGGCTTCTTCTTTTTATATAACAGCGGTTCGAACATCCTTCACCCAGCAGAGCAAAAATTGACATAAGTAATAATCTACTGTTTTATACATGCTGTTCCCGACCCGCGTTGGTGTCGGGTGTTCATCACGGAGCACAGAATGAAACTATCTATTGATGGTGTCGAAACATGGCTGAAGAGAATTCCCATTCCAGGAGATAGTGTTGACCACATCCTCCAGGTTCAACTTCTCAACTCCCATGACGTGGACGGGCTACACGGAAGACTCGTCGAGGCCCTGAAACAGCGTCGCAAACACGGTGACGGAGTGATGCATGTCGAGAAGTTCGAGCGTCATGAGAACCGTCCCGGCGAGAGCGAGATCCGAATCCTTGGTGGACTTGAGCTTGAGGTCATCGACCTCGCTCGGTTGCTCGGGTACGGGGTGGAGCAAGTGTACGAACGCCTTGAAGACACCCCTTCATCTGACTGAAGTTGAAAGGGTAGATTCAAACTCACCTATGAAGTCCGCATGGTATCGCCCAGCGGCTTCTTCTTTTTATACACTCACCACAGCAGTTCGAACATCCTTCACCCAACGGAGCCGACAAAAATAACCATATTTATATGGTTATTTTTTATTCAGAGTTGATACCCCGAGAGGACGGTTCGAACTTTATGATGTAAGTATTGAATAATCTTGCTACACTGTCCACATTATGAGTATAGAAAAGGTGGACAGAATCGTCCGACATAATGAGGAGATTTTTGAATCAAAAAATGAGCTAATTAGTCAGTATCAACCGAAACTAATTGGTGTAGGTAATGAACATCTTGTTTATTCTCTGGAAGATCATCCAAATATAGTTTTAAAGATAAACAAGTTTTCACTTGAAGCATCAATTCGTTGGTGTCTTGAAAATCAAGCGACGGCAGATGAATTCATGGCCGATGAGGATGTGAGGTTGGCTGTTACAGAGAGAATAAACCAATATCAACAGCAACTTAATACTTTAACTGAACACTTTGGCAGAACCCATGTAGCGAAGGGGCGATTTATAAAAATTAAGATTCCACTTATTCCAACACTACTGGGAGAACTGGGGTTAAAGGGCGATGACTTACCTGCTGAAGCCTATGCTGTAGCTATGGTTCAAGAGAGACTAGATGGAGTTGATGATAACGAGTCACTTCAGGCCTGGTATCCTCGCTCCGAAGAACCTGACCAATTTCTAGAACATACCGCCATAGCGGTACTAAATCCTTCATTGACCTCAACACTACACGATATCGATGTTAATTCTAATATCCGAGAATTTGCCGAGACAGCAATTCGGTACTCAAGCGAAACTGAGCGAATTCTAGATTTAGCCGGGGCAGGAAATGTGAGTCTCTACACTAACCCAGATACAGGGGTTCAAACCTACAAAATTGTTGACGCTCTATTTCCGGTAACGTGGGAAAAATTCATCCATGAGTTTAAATCCGATGTGCAAGCTTACTTGAATAACCCAGAAGATTTTTCAATCGAAGACAGGACTTCTAGAATAATTAATACTATCAACTATATTCGTTATATTAATGAACTTGCCGCCAGTACCGCCAGTAACGAACGTTTATCAGTCGTTCCAGAACTTACTCCTGAACAATCTGAAAAGGTAAAAGAACTGATCGGTAAAGTTCACAGCACTTATAGACGTAGAAATAATATTACTTAAGCACACAAAGTTCGAACGTCCTTCACCCAGCGGAGCAAATATTGACAAAGCCTACTATACATGCTATAGTAGGCTTTGTCATTTCCACCATCACGGAGAACACAAATGGCCGACAAGCCCTTTCACGAATTGACCAAGGACGAGGCAACGGATCTGGCCAAAGGTTGCGTCATTGGTGCAACCTCAGACGAAGAAATCAGAAGCCGTCTGACGGAAGCTGGTTTCAACGGAATGGCCGCGGCGATCTGCTCCATGCGCTCCGGCCCGATGTTCATGGCAATGGTCATGGTCTGGGGCCCAAAAGGCGAAGTCATCAGTTGCTGAACCTCCCCCGCCCTACCGAAAGCCACCCTGGCTTTGGTCAGGGCGGTTTTCATTTTATACACTCACAGCGGTTCGAACATCCTTCACCTAGCGGAGCTAGACATTTTCATATTCTGTGGTATTATAATCATTATATCAAACACGCCCCGTATTTGTGTTCTTCTGTAATTAACTTGATGCAACAAGGAGCCATCATGCAAATCGGAAATTTCATTCAGGACGAATTCGGTCTTTGGCACCACAAGCAAAGAGCCATGGGAAGCATCTTTGACGCCATTGATAATGCGCGCACATCCCGTCAAAAGAATATGTTCGTATGTTTCTTTTGGTGGAATGGCACGTTTACACCCATGGCTCACCATGACACCAGCGAGTCCCTTTACCAGCGATGGTCAGAGTGGCGGGAAAAGTATCAAGTTGCACCGTCAGATCTGCTTGTGTGCCTGGAAAAGCTCACACCAGGCTAGGCTGACTCCCCCGCCCGACCGAGAGCCGCCTGGCTTTGGTCAGGGCGGTTTCTCTTTATATATAGACCACAGCGGTTCGAACGTCCTTCACCCAGCGGAGCCCTTAAAATCTTAAGTCACGCGAAAGCGTGGCTTTTGATTTTTTGGCTCCCCGGGAGTGAGTGACTAAATGTCACTCACGTCAGGATTCGAAGACCTTAGTCAGATATTTTGGGAATACTTGGACCAAAATATCGACAAGGTGTACTGAAACTGTAAGTTTCGAAATTCCTGCCCGGGGAGCTGATTTGACACATCATAGTATATATATTATAATGACTTCAGTACAAACTGAGAAAGGGTCTCGATGAACGCACACCCATTAACCCAGGAAGATGTAGATGCATGGGAGGCTCTCTGTAAAGCCGAATATGCAAAGTGGAGGGCTCGGAATTCTGTACCTTCACCAGTCATGTTTTCGTCTGGTTCGGCATGGTTCAATGCAGGAAGCGACTGGGGACGACTCTGGTATGAGCACATTCGGCCAGTGGGAGACTCCTTCTTCGCTTGTCGAGGACACCACGTCGACTGGGGTACCCCGAGCAATGAACAGCTCCGCGTGTTGCCGAGCGAACAATGAGCCACAGGGAATCCACGCCTGTGGCTCTTCCCTTTTATGCGCAGGAGGTTCGAACATCTTTTAGTAAAAATTTCTGGTTCGAGACTGGTATACTACTCACATGTATTACTATCTCGGACTAGCGTGTATTGCCTTATTGGTTATGTGGGCTGTTGGGAGCTATCTCGTCATTCGCAATATCGAAGAGCCGAAGTTTACGTTGGTTGAAAGAAAAGCAGGTTACGACATTCGCGAGTACGAATCCTATATCATTGCAGAAACAGACGTAACCGGAAATTATAGCGATGCAACGAGCGAAGGTTTCAGGATAATTGCGGATTATATATTTGGAAATAATACTTCACGCTCCGGTATTGCTATGACTGCACCGGTACTCGAAAGCAAATCCTCAGAAAAAATTGCCATGACAGTCCCGGTTATAGACACTGAAAAAGATGTGGGTGCTCGAACAATTTCTTTTGTATTGCCATCTGAATACACACTAGAAACACTCCCGATGCCGAACAATCCTCAAGTCAAGATCACGCAGGTTCCTCCTCGAAAAGTAGCTGTACTCACTTTTACGTGGTACCCGACCGCCAAACGAGTTGAGAAGAAAAAAGACGAGCTGCTGTCACTGCTTCTAAAAGATGGTCTAGAAGTAGGTGGAGAGATTCAAGTTGCGCGATACAACCCCCCACTCTCCATGCCCCTCATGCTACGCAATGAAATAATTGTAGATGTTAAGTAGAATGGGTAACATCTACAATTGTCCTCACTGCTCGTTGCGGTAAAACGAGTTTCGCTATCGTGACATCTTTTCGCAGATGAGAAATAAAGAATCATTGACAAATTACCTGAGTGCCATAGTATGGTTTTACCCCAACCATTGAAGGAGTTGTCATGGGTACCAAGATCACCCGGGTGAAGACCTGGACGGAAACAGACAGACAAGGTCGTGTGACAGTCGTCACGGAAGAAAAGACCTGTGGTCCGGTCTGCAAGACAGTGAAGGTTGCTGGAACAGTTGCAGTCATTGCTCTCGTGCTTTCTGCAATTACCGGGAAGCGCTGAATCGTCCTCCTGCACCCCACCGTCACCAGCCCTAAAGAGATTTGCTCGAGGGGCTTTTTTATATCACACACATAGTAATGATACCTGCAAGGTACCGTTACTTGCGCGCAACAATTACTGAGTCATGTATACGATAATTTCCCCATGACTTTGAACCACCCGCAGAGTCTACGTACACCTTCGGTGCACGTGAGGTACGAGAAAAAAGTTCAACTTTCTCACCACTTGTGAAATTAAGGTGCTCTAAAACATCATCCGCATGAGCAGAGAGTGGCACATTGAGCGAAACCGCTTTTTTGTACGCATGTTCAAATAGAGCTTTCTGCACACCCGCACCCGCTGAGGTAGAGTACACTCTCTCCACATGGAGCACAGGTTTCCCTCCCTCGGACGAGAGTAATCTTAAAATACTTCGCGCAATGATATTTCCCTTTCCATTCCGCACAACGAGAATCTTTGTGTTCGGCTCTGTGTATCCAAGGAGACATTCGTTATAACTTCCATTTTCGTAATGCTGACACGACTCAACGGGTACAGCACCTATCTCCAGTGTGGTTTTAGGATCGGCAGTATCTTCGCAGACGATATTTTCTTTCTCTGCACCCTGCTCTCTCAGAGATGAAACTTGGGATATGATTTGATCAATCACAAACTGCCCATCGGTCGGTACACGGTCTCTCAGACTTGCAAGGAATGTCTGCAATGATTGTGCAGACTTCCCCACTTCGACAATATACCCAGACACAATTTCTTCCGGTGTCAGTGATGTCATACGAATAAGATCGCGGTGCAGGGTGAGTAGATTCCGAAGTTTTTCGAGATTGGCTTTTTCATGCATTACAGCTTGTTTAACTTCTTCCGATGCTTCAGGATTTTTGCTGAACAGTGACACTTGTTTACCGAGCTCTGCAAGACGCGGTCCGAGCAGGATTAGCTGCTGCTTAACTTCGAGGAGAGCAGCACCAGGATCATTTGTGGCAGCTTCTGCGATATCGACACCAAGGTGTTCAGTGTTATCGAGTAACAGTTTTTTTACATATGCGGCCACTTCTTCACCAGACGCCTTCAATGTTTCAAACAGCGCCGTCTTTTCATCGACTTTCCAATTCTCATACTGTGCCTCATGTAGCTGAGCTGGCACAAGACCGTCCTTGCGAAACGTGTCAAACTGTCCTTGAGAACCATACTTCCAATCTGTAAAACGGTCTTCGGCAATGGAAGCAAATATGTTCTTCAATACTCCTTTATGGTCTGAGGAGCTGGTGTACTGAGCAAGGTACGTTAAAAATGGCCCTGGTGTTCCCATCACTCGAAGAAACTTGGTTCTGTGGGACTCAGTAATCTCTTCATCAATATCAAGCATCTGTGACATCCCTACCACTAGTGCATTTTCAATATCTTCAGCTGTTTTTATTTCTTGAGCATCCTCCTTCTTGAATATTCCCATTTTTTGTAGATGTAGATAGGAAATGACATTTTGAAACACTTGTTGCTCCGATTTAGAATTGTGGGGTTTTTCGCTCAAGACTCTCTGGAGTACTTCATATAGTCCATCCCGGGAAAGTTCAGAGAGGTGTACGTAGTAAAAGAAAATTCGTCGAAGTTCGGCATGGTTATTTTCTGGATCGCGTACGCTTTTCATATCAAACGTTGTCCAGAATTCCTTGAGTGTATTTTTGAGTGGAGATGATTCGGCTTCTGCCAATGCAGCATCGCGAATTGCCTCTGGAGATATTGTTGTCGCAGCTTTTCGGTACTCTTCACCTTCATTCCTGCCGTGGAAAAAGTACAACGCTACAGCAGGATTTTTTTTCAGAATGATCGGGATAAAATCTGAAATTGCTCGCCCTGGCACCATCTTTAGGTACCAATCAAGACTACGTGGTACGAGACACAACGTATCCATATTCGCTTCACAAATTTCCTCCACTTTTTCAGGATCGAGCCGCGGTGCCCAGTCTTCTATGTGTTTAAAGATTTCAAGGCCATACTTATGTGTATGGATGTGTTCGCCTATAATTCTCTCAATCTCTGTAGGGGTATACAGATACACAACAAAGCTCAGAGATTCAAAGAAAGCAAATGGTGTAGCTGTGCGCAGACTGTCAATAAGTATCTTAAGGTTTTCATCACCCCCGAGGATAGACCGTATCTCTCTCACCTTAAAAAGCACTGCTCCTGTATTTACCTCAGCCTTCTTTTTGATGATGGTGACAAGATCAGAGGTATCAATGAGTGTGCGAAAGAGTACCTGATGAGGCTCGGCCTGACTTTCATCCTGATACCAGGAAAGAAACGAGAGATCAGCATCCCTGAGACAATACTCAATAAGTATGGCTTTTTGCTCTTCTGCTGAACCGGCCATGTACGGGAGCCAGTCAGCCAGCATCCGGATACCATCATACACACTTGATTCAGCGGCAAGGCGTACCATCACCTCCTGCCGTTCTTCTGGTGCATACTGAAATAAAAATATATCTGGATTTCTAAATACTTGACGAGGACTCTCTGTGAGAAGTCTTTCTACGAAGAGCTGCTTATCTGGTTCCGAGAGCACATCAGACTCCATAAGATACTCGCTACAGGACTCGATTAACGTATAATTTTTCTTACCACCATGGAGATACTCATGCATCCATTCCTGTATTTCTTCCACGGAGAGGTTTTTCTCAAAATATGCAAAATCTGGTATCTGGTGAGTATCAGTGCTCGACAATACTATTTCTCGGATTTTTCCACGAAGAATCTCTGCATCAAGAATGCCCTCGTATGATTTCAGATCTACATACCGATTGTTTTCCATTTGGAATTTTTCGGTCGCAACATTTTTACATACCTCCTTGCCAACGGAGTCCAAATGCGGCCAAACACCTTTTATAAAAGGCATCACACTATACTCAGGAAATGCGGGAAGTTTTTCGGCAAGCAATTTGTTGAGGACTGCAGGGCTCACTAAGTCTAACTTAAAAATATCTTCTCTATACACAGAATCGAGTACAGAAAGATCCTGGGATAAGATCATCGAAACAACTTCTTCCACCTTCTCTGACCCGATACGATTCCGAAGATCTTCATTACTAGCAAGTGCGTATATAAATGATTTATCACTAGTGAATGTTGCACTTAGTAGAAACATCTCTCTAAACTCATCACCATAAAACTGGAACAATTGTGAAGCATACTGAGCAGAGAGTGTTGGGTTATTTTGTACACATTTTTGAATCAACTCATCAACCTCTTCCCGACTTAATAAAGGAGAGATTTCTGAAAGTGAGTTCACTATGACACCAGGTCGCAAGTTCGTGTATTTCCGAAGCATATCTAGAAACCCTTCACGAGTACGTGATGCTTCAATAATTTGTGCATCTGCAGACAACCTTGCGGTAAATGGGTCTCCAATTGACTCCATCCTCTCAAGAATTTTTTCCTGAATGGGGCCACTCCATGAAATAGAACTCAGGAATGCTTCCCTACGCTCAGTCTCAGACTCTACCTGTTCGAGTGCCGTTTGTATCTGGTTAGTCTGTTGCCGCCTCAATGCGCGAAGATTATCTAGATAGAGGGGATACTGAGTGACGAGTTTGTACTCTTCAATGTTGAGTTCATGGAGAGGCTTCTCTCGAAGCTCCATGACAATTTTTTCTAATGATGCAAGGGGATACTCTTTGTACGCTTCTGGTATCGAAAGTGTACCTGCCTCTGAAACTTCATTCGTAAGTGCAAACTGCTGTTTTAGAGTCTCCTCATTCTTCACTAGTGGCTTTCTCGGGATACCTTCCATATATCAAACATCGTACCACAACTAATCGGCACTCGTATGCATACTTATCGCGTTCAGCGGTACGCACCTGATTCAAAAACCTGCTCAAAAAAATACCTCTATTCAGTCATGTTCATCAATTAAACTGATATTGACATATAATATAAATTATGGTAATATAGTAACAGTACATTCAAAAGGAGGTTCTTGATGCAGTTCGCCATGACGTACGAACAGGCGGTCACGTACGTGCCGCCCGTCCCCATGGAAGTGCCGATGCGGCACATGAGCCCGGAGCGCATCCCCACCTCTCCCGACTGGAAGAAGGTGCCGCGTCGTACCGAGTGCCCCGCCGACCGGTCCTGGAAGAGCCACCGGCTGTCCCAGCACCGCAACTAGCCCGCCACGGCGGCTACGGAAAACCTCCGTCAGCTGTATCGTCGGCGGGTTTTCTATTTTCATACTCAGAGAAATGATGGGACACAACAAAACCGCCAGGAGGCGGTTTTGTTGTGTTCACTTCTCTAGAGACTACCTCCGAACTGGAGATTGAAAAGTGCAATGAGCTGTCGGATGAGCTCCTGAAGCTTTGCAATCTTTGCATCTCGATCATCTTCGTCTGTTGAATCATCGTCACTGTCGTCACTATCATCATCTGAAGCATCGTCGTCTGAATCGTCACACTCCTGACTACCTCCCGAAACAAATGAGTCTCGTGCGCGACTTGCACGATCTTCGATTTCGAAGTCGAGTACTGCCTCTACTTCTGACTCTGTAAGGTGGAAACGATCCGCAACAACATCAACTACCGCAGCTGACGTTGTGGCACTTGTCTTGAAGACGGTCTTAACACCATTCTTCTCAACCTTCACAATCGTTGTGTCAGTGAAAACGTCTGCCTCAATTTCAAGAGTGCTTGAAGCTGAGTCACACTGTCGATCACGGTCGATCTTTACATGACGGTGAATGAGACCATTTATACCTTTTCTGTCTTGTGCGCGACTTGCACGATCTTCGATTTCGAAGTCGAGCACTGCCTCTACTTCTGACTCTGTAAGATCAAAGCGAGCCACAATCACATCCACAACCTCATCACGTGTGTCTGCTTCTGTGGAGAAAAGGGTCTTGCGACCATTTTCGAGCTCAACCTTCACGATCGTTGTATCAGTGAAGACATCTGCCTCAATTTCAAGAGTGCTTGAAGCTGAGTCATCGTCGTCATCATTTGAATCATCAGACGAATCGTCATCACGGTCATTGTCTTCGTCTTCATCCTCGTCCTCCTCATCATCATCCTCGTCGTCGTCATGATCATCATCCATGTGTGATGAACCACTGCCACTATTACCACTTTTGGCAAAGACATACGATGGCTCTAGCGCAACGCCAAACGTGAGAATCGCGAGTAAGAGAACTAATGCTACATTCTTCATGTGTGTGTATAAATTAATGACATGTAATGTATGTGGAGATTCCACACGTGTTTGTACATTCTATAATGTCCCGCACACAGCAAAACATTACATTGATCCACAGAGGGCTATGTTTTAACGAGAAAGTCAATGCGCTTTTTGACTTCTGCAAAGAATTGAAAGACAATACACATGGATCAACTCATGGAGTAGTTTCATGCACACAGTGACGATGTATACCACCGCAGTCTGTCCATACTGCATTCGAGCAAAGAGCATCCTCAAGGGTGTTGGTGTGACCGACATCAAGGAAATTCGGGTAGATACCGACTCAGCATCCCGAGATGAGATGATCCGGAAGACCGGGCGCCGGACTGTCCCCCAGATCTTTTTCGGAGACGTGCATGTTGGAGGCGCCGACGATCTTGTTGTTCTCCAATCGCAGGGCGTGCTCAAAGAGCGGCTCGGCCTCTGACCCACTGTCTGCACCTCGGTGCAGACATTTCTTTTACCTTTCTCTTATGCCCACCCTGCCCCTCGAAATATCCTTGATTGGCTATAATTGAGAGATACTAGGTAGTAATATCAAACGTACATGAAGACAAAGGAAATTGAGATTCGAGCTGCGCTTGGAGTATCCCTTTTGGGGGCACTTTTTGCGATATTCTTTGTAATTCCACAAATCTCAGAGGCACATGGTGGTGTAACGCATAGCACCGCAGGAGAAGCTGCTGAGCACCTTCGCGAAACTGCACGAAGCAACTCAGGAACACGCGCAAGCACAACTGTAGACGTTACCTGTATGGCAGAAGCTGTTGGGACACGTGAGGACGCACTTATGACCGCGTGGAGCGAGCAAAACACTGCAATGACTGCAGCGCTCACAGAGCGAAAGGAAGCTCTTGTTGATGCATGGGATCTTTCTTCTCAGAGTGAACGAACACGCGCTCTTGCTGCAGCATGGAAAGAATGGAAGAGTGAAAAGAAGTCGATCATTGCTGAATTCAGAAAAGATCGAAAAGCAGCGTGGGACGCGTTCAAAAAGACTGCAAAAGATGATTGTCGTGAAAAACTTCCAAAAGAAGAAGTTCTCGAGAAGGCAGCAAGTGATACGATCGCAATCTAATGGTGCGATAACGAGCAGTAAAAAACCGGTCCATGACCGGTTTTTTACTGCTCTGGCAGCTTAGTGCCACACGAAATGCATGTACCTTTTTCTGTAAGATGTGGTACTCGAGGTATCAGTACACCAAGGAATGCACAGACCATACCAACAAAATAATAGCCGAATCCAAATGCCATACCAATCGCAGCTGCATACCATAGATTTGCTGCCGTGGTGAGATTTCGAACAGATGTGCCTTCTTTTATGATAAGGCCCGCACCGAGAAAACCAATACCGGTAACAATCTGCGCGGCAATGCGAGAAGATGATTCAGCATCCACACGCATTGAAAGATACGTAAAAAGCATGGATCCTGTAATAACGAGGATATGGGTACTAATACCTGCATCTTTGTGACGCGCTTCTCGCTCAACACCCATCAGAAGACCTGCAAGTATAGAGAAGCAGAGTGCAGCAAAGAATAGGAGCTCGTCGTCTTGAATGAACGCTTCCATGTCAGTACATTGTACGCCACACGACGTACGTCATGGACACAGAGGTGTATATAACACCCCGCTATGAATCAGCTAAGTACTTCCAGACTTTTTGATCCTCTTCCCCATCTATCTTGAAGAAAGAAACTCCACGAAGCCCATACTTCTCAGCCATCTCTATTTTATCTATCATCGCGCCAGCGTCCGAGTACCACGCAACGTTCACAACAACTTCTTTGCCAGTCTTGTTTGCATACGCGAGTGCCTGTAGTGCAATCTTGTCCCCTCGTGGTGTGTTCTTGGGTACAGACATTTTCTTTATGGCTTTCTGTGTAGCAGCATCAACACGCCCTGGAAGATACGAGAAACTCATCTCCCCTGCCACATTTCTAGTTGGTGTCACCTTTTCTCTCTTTGCTAGATCAAGCATATGCGGCACATTCAATGCCTCAAGTGACTCGTATCCCTTGAACCAGTCTGGCGCAACAGTCACTGCCCACTGTCGTCCATATGAAGGTATACCAAGCACAATCTTTTCCTCATCAAAATGTTCAAGTGCAAGCTTCACCACCTTCTCTACCCAGAGTGGGTCAGCAACAGGTATATACGGGAGACCTTTACGCGCATCGTTTGCCTTGATATCTGCGCGCTGTTGGTCATACGCCATGATAACGATTCGATCACACGCAAGATCAAGTGCATCATAATCATTTGTGTAGTTCACCACTGCGGGGACTTCACGATAGAGTGAATCGGGTGGCGTACGCGCCTCGACGGTACATGAAAGTACCTTATCTTTCCCAAGTGCTTGTTTTAGTTCGAGAAGAAAGAGTGAAAAATGATTTTTTGTTTCAGCCTTCTTCCCTTCATAATCGATATCAACACCATCATATTTTCCTTTTTCAACCATCGACACAATTGCGTTGACATGTGCTTTGCGGGACGTGGGATTTGAGAGTATTGCGTGCATTGTCGCACCATCGCCAGACATGATAGTTGGGATCACTTCCACATTCTTCTCATGAGCCATCTTTATAAACGCCTTCCAATCTTTCTTTGTGAGACCAGCCTGATCCCGTACTGCGCCATTTGCATCAACAGTGAATGCAAATGGATACACAGTATCGATGTGAGAAATATGCTTTTGCGCATCTTTCATACCTTGCGAATCTCGCCAATACGGTATCCAACCTGCAACCTCGAGATCTTCGGCTGCATACGAAAAATACGGGGTGAAAAATGAAAGCGCGATACAGAGCGCTATCCAGCGTGATGAACGTGTGTGTGACATATATGCGTATTGTATATGATTCATGACGTACCACGAACAGTATCCTTTCAAGTACCCTACACCCCACCCGTCTTTACAGTTCAAAAAAAGAGGAGCATACTTTTAGCTTCCCTGGTCAGACGCGATTGGCACGCCAGACTTGAGGGGAAATTGGCTCTTTATGGCGGAGAAAACCTGTGAAAAAACAGGAAATTTCTGAAAAAGAAACACGGGAACGATTGCGCGGATGTTTCAGCTGCCCTCTCAAAGGAGGGCACTCGATAGTGAAAGACGACACGGCGTCTTTGCAAGCTCTGGTTCGCACCAGAGTCATCTGCAGGGCACTCAATAGTCGCGAGGTGAAGCCAACGACGGCAGACACCTACGAGAAGTGTCGTCGACTGCAGCATGTCGAGAACAAGAGGTTCAATCCGATTCATCTCCAGAGGCAAATGGAGATGAAGGAATAGTCTCCCTTTACTCAAAGTCGCACGGTACCGTGCGACTTTTGTTATACACACTAGACGTAATGCGTACCTTTCTGCTATAAAGGGCACCGGCATTATTATTGTTCTTTAAAATACAAGAAAGGAAAGCGGCATGAACGCCACTCTCGATCGTGTTGTCCCCCAGCGTGGCGAGACCACATGCAACCGGATCAAGGTGTTTGCATTCTATAAACTTGGGAGAGACATCAAGATACAATTTTCAATCAACCAGATCGGTAGGCATGCACGTCTCACGTGTACACCTGCTCAGAAAAATGACCATTTTTCTGACTCACAAAGTGCAGCAATCGCTGATCTTCATAAAGCCATCAAACAGAAGTTCTCATTGAAGACGGAACTCTTACATCTCGGTAAGGGTGCCGCAACAATACGAATTACTCTTTGGTGACTTTCAAGCCCTTGTGCAAACACGAGGGCTTTTGCGTATCTCTCTATTCTGCTATAGAGTGCACAGCTATGGGGAAGCCATTTTTTACTATCAGCAAAAAGGTTGGCGAAACACCGCTTCAAGCGCTAGAGCGACTTCGTCGAGACAAAAAAATCTCAACTCAAACTCCACTCGCATACGCAGGTAGGCTCGACCCAATGGCCTCAGGACAGCTACTTATTCTCCATGGTGATGAGTGCAAAGTACAAGAACAGTACCATTCACTCGATAAAGAGTACGACTTTGAAATACTGCTGGGCGTTGGTTCTGACACACATGATGTGCTCGGTATTGTAAAGAAGTATGAAGCGAACCATCCTACTGATTTAGAAGTGAAACACGTACTCAGGAAGCTTGTCGGAAAAGTTACGCTCCCTTACCCGCACTTCTCTTCAAAGACCGTCAAGGGAAAGCCCCTCCATATGTGGACACTTGAAGGACGACTCAGTGAGATAGAAATACCGACAAAGACATCAACGATTCATTCGCTCACCCTCACCAGCATTCGTACAACTACAGCACAAGAGCTCCTCGAAGCAGTCCGAAAAAAGGTCGACTCTATTCCTCCTGTTACCGATCCTCGAAAGGCGCTCGGCGAGGACTTTCGTCGTGTCGACGTGCACGCATCTTGGGACGCAGTCATTTGTGATGCACCAGGTGCTACATACACGATTCTCTCCCTCAGCTGTGTCTGTTCGTCAGGCACATACATGCGTACCCTTGCGAGTATTATCGGGGAGCGACTTGGTACAAAGGCTCTCGCATACTCAATCCACCGATCGCGGATTGGAAAATACTTCGGTATTCCGGGTATTTTTGGACTTTGGGTGCAAACGTACGCAAAGGATGGCGTTTGACTTCCTCTGCTCATTTTGGTACTATCGCGGGCACTACAAGCAAGCGAACGAGCGACGTGCGCAAAGCTTAAAATGGCATATTATATGACATTTTTAGATTTGAGCTTGTCCGAGTGAGAGAAGCTTGTATAAATCTCTATTTATATGTCACAGGATAAACTCATAAAAATCGTTTCAGTAGGCGACAAGAAAGGTGTCGGAAAGGGTTATACCTACTTCACTCGAAAGAACAAAAAGCAGCATACTGATAAGTTCGAGTTCAAGAAGTACAACCCAATTACACGAAAGCACGAAACGTTCAAAGAGAAGAAGTAACACAAAAAATGCCCCTCTGGGGCATTTTTTGTGTATTCCTAGGACTCGTACTTTCCTTGTTGTGCCAAGCTGTTTTGGTGAAGCGTCTCAAGAAGTACCTTCTGTGCAGTAGGAATATTCTCAGGTTTTCCTTGCCAGGTTGTAAGGAGTGGTTCTTCGAGGGCACGTGAGAATGAGAATGTGATCGGCCATGCCTGCTTCCCTATTTTTGCAACTGCATTCAGATTTTCAGTTGAACGTTTTGATGCTTGTCCACCAGAGAGGAATACAATACCTCCCACCTCACGAGGTACACCGAGTTGGAAGGTGCGAATGGTAGCAATAGCAACTTCTTCGGGCGTAGACTCTTGCGGATATTCAGAACCTGCAAGCACAAAGCTTGATTTGAGTATCAATCCACGAAGATCAACCTTGTATGTGCGGAGTACTTCAAAAAGTATCTGGAGTGCGCGCGTAGTGACAGCTTCAGCACGTTCAATAGTATGCTTACCGTTAAAGATTACTTCTGGCTCAACGATAGGAACCATACCTGCTGCCTGCACCTGGAGTGCATAGATCGCGAATTGTGTTGCATTGAGACGAAGCGCTTCGTCTGACGGAATCCTGTCGGTAATGTTCACTACGGCACGCCATTTTGTGAATCGTGCACCGAGATCATAGTATTCACGGAGACGTACTGAGAGTTCATCGAGCCCTTCAGTCACCACTTCCCCTTCAAATCCAGGGAGATCACGCGTACCTTTATCTACTTTGATACCAGGCACAATGCCACGAGCAGCAAGTACATCGACAAATGGCACTCCTTGATCTGTTGATTCACGAATTGTTGAATCATAAAGAATAACACCAGACATATACTCCTCGATCCCAGGAGCGGTAAACATGATTTCTCGGAAATCCTGACGGTTACCTGCCTGATTTGGGAGACCGGCAATTTCAAGCCGCTTTCCGGCAGTCGCATCGCTTTCATCCGCGGCGAGAATACCCTTCCCATCCTGCATGAGTCCTGCAACTATTGCGTAGAGTGCGTCATTTTTTTGCATATGAGAAAAGTGTAGCATGTAACATACACAAAAATAGTCTCAGACAAATTGTCTGGGGAAAGACTATACTCGAATCCTCCAACCTATCTTGAATAGGTGCACGATGAGGAACGTGAGTCCAAAAAGAAGAGCGAGAATGACACCGAGACCCACTAACGTATTTGCTTCACTTACCCCTATCATTGCGCTTCTGATACCGTCAACGAAATAGAAAAATGGATTAAGTTTTGTGAGCGTCACTGCAAAACTTGGGAGCATGGTAATCGAGTAGAAAATGCCTCCAAGGTACGTGAGCGGCGTAATCACAAATGTGTTAAGTGACGAGAGTTGTTCAAATCCTTGCGCCCAGAGCGCAACAAGCATACCGAGAAGTGAAAAAATACCGGATATTGCGACAATATAAAAGAGAAACCAGAGCGGTGACGTAAGCGTCACTGCTCCAAAGAGCAGCCCGACACCAATAATTAACGTTGCCACCATAACGCCGCGCATCATCGCACCAAACATGAAGCCGAAGACCATCTCCAGATACGAAAAAGGCGAAACAAGAAGCTCGTCAATCGAATGAATAAATCGAGCAAAATAGAGTGATGATGAGCTCGATGCAAATGCTGCATTAATAACAGAAAGCATGAGAATGCCAGGAAACACAAACGTGATGTAGGGCACCCCGATAATGTCGTCAATCTTCGTACCGATAATCTGTCCAAAGATGAATATATACAGTGCCGCTGACATGACCGGTGAAACGAGCGTTTGCACCTTTACACGCATCGTCCGCTCGACTTCGCGCCGAATCATTGTGTAGAGTCCTATCCAATTCAAGCCTTTCATACTCAGGTGTTTTTGGTTATCTCAAGATACTTCTCCTCAAGTGACGAACCATCTTTTACGAATTCCTCTTTTGTTCCCTCCGCCACAATCTTTCCATGATTGATGATAGCGATATGACTACAAAGTTCCTCTACCTCTTCTAGGTAGTGTGAGGTGAGAATGATCGTTGTCCCCGCCTCGTTAAGTTCACGGAGGTATCCCCACAGCGCAATGCGCTGTTCAACGTCTATTCCGGCAGTTGGCTCATCGAGAATAAGTAGTGTCGGCTCGTTCACAAGTGCTCGTGCAAGCACGAGGCGTCGCTTAAGACCTCCCGAGAGTGCATCAAATTTCTTCCGACGATGTTCTTCGAGCTCAAAACGTTTCAAGAGATCATTTACACGCGTTTCGCGAACAGCCTTTGGGATACCGTAATATCCCGCCATATAGTCGAGATTCTTCTCACAGGTACCAAAAAAATCAACATTGAAGTCCTGTGGTGAAAGCCCAACCTTCCCTCTCGCTTCCTTGTAGTCCTTTTCGACGTCGAGACCATCAACGACGATTCGACCAGAATCAATCTTTGCGATGCCTGTAATGCACTTGATGGTGGTCGACTTCCCTGCTCCATTTGGACCAAGAAGCCCGAAGAACATACCCCGCTTGATACGAAGTGAGAGACCGTCAACAGCAACTTTTTCTCCGTACTTCTTTACGAGAGAATCAATAATGAGAATGTCATCCTGCATGAATACCCTGAGTGTATCACAAATTGACTCGAGTCTGATATAGTCGATCCATGACACGTGACGAGGAATGGCTTCTTTCAGAAAAATACCACGGCGAGCGCACTGAGGATTTTTTTACTGATTGTGAACGCCTTAAAACTGGTGAACCCCTTGCATACGTGATTGGTCACGTACCATTTCTCGACACAACCATTTGGCTCCCCACAAAACCACTCATCCCTCGTACCGAAACGGAGTACTGGGTTAACGAGATAATCGAGACAAAGCTACGCGTGCATGAAAACCCGGTGAAGGTACTCGACCTCTGTGCTGGTTCTGGATGTATCGGGGTTGCAGTGCTCCAAGCGATACCGAAAAGCACAGTGGATTTTGTTGAGCGTGACACAAGTCATCATCCAACAATCATTCTCAACATCCGCGAAAATGGGATTGTCCCGACACGCGCTCGCATCTTTGGAGGTGACCTCTTTGAACATGTTACCGACACATACGACTACATTCTCACAAACCCCCCATACATCGATCAGTCACTTGGCCGCACCGAACCTTCGGTACTCGAACACGAACCACACAATGCGCTCTTTGCAGACAATGGCGGTATGGCACTCATAGAAAAAATCATCGAGCATGCCTCGCTCCACCTCACTCCCAAAGGTGTTCTCGTCATCGAGCACGAGCCCGAGCATGTTGATGCAATCTGTATCCTTGGAGAAAAGCATGGATACGTATCGACAGCACATGTAGATCAGTACGGTATTCTTCGATACACAATACTCTCTCGCAAACCTTCATAATCCGTGCAACCATATCTGTATGCCTTTTGAAATAACATACAGCATTGAAAGTATCGGCACGATACTTTTTTATGTGCTTGTACTCTTCTTCTCGGTGTACGGTATTTTTCTTGCCTACCACTGGTTTAGTTTTGGGACATCAAAAAACACATCGACCATTGCGCTTGCCGTATACCTACTCGGTGGCGCTATTCTCTTTCTTACACTCGCAGGGAGTATCCGATTCTTTTGACTATGTTTACCGAAAAAATACAACTAGAAAGTGACGAGGTGATCCTTATTCAGGTAAGAAAACATTGGTTTATCCTCACACTACAATTTGTAGGAGTCCTTATGGGAGCCATACTCCCCATGCTCTTTCTCTATGCACTTGAATCAACGCCTATTGCGACTGTTTTTGATCTCAGTGGATACGGGAGCGAAATCGTTGCCCTCTACACGGGGTGGCTTGTATTCATTTGGATGGCACTCTTTGGGGTATGGACCAACTACTATCTCGACGTTTGGACCGTAACAAACAAGAGACTCGTCACCGTTGATCAGCGCGGCCTGTTTCATCGTGACACAGGAAGCTTCCGCCTTGAACGACTGCAAGACATAAACATTAATGTTCGTGGTATCTTGGCGACATTCCTTAAGTTCGGTGATCTTGAAGCAGAAACTGCAAGTGGTGACAAAAACTTCGTAGCCCGTGGCATCCCCAATCCTCAGGAGCTCAAGGCGCTCATTTTACAGGCTTCGGACAAGATAACATTTAGGGCAATGCCTGTAGTCGAAGACACCAAAGTTGCTGCTCCACAGCATATGAATGACGGGTTGTAATCCCGCTTTTAGTCACATACAATAGCGTGATGAAAGAACTCAGTACTGAGGCATACAAAGGTACTCGCGACTTTTACCCTGAAGACATGGCGATTCAGCGGTACATTTTTGATACCTGGGCAAAAACTGCAGAATCATTCGGGTACGAGCGCTATGACGCCTCTTTACTCGAACCATCTGAACTCTACAAGTCAAAAGGTGCAGAGAACGAAGAAATGGTAAATGAGCAAACATACACATTCACCGATCGCGGTGATCGTGAGGTGACACTCCGCCCTGAAATGACTCCTACCGTCGCTCGTATGGTTGCGGGGAGACGGCGTGAACTTTCCTTTCCTGTCCGCTGGTACTCCATCCCAAACCTCTTCCGCTATGAGCGTCCTCAACGTGGTCGCCTCAGAGAGCACTGGCAGCTTAACTGTGATATGTTCGGCGTAGATGATGTTTCTGCAGATATCGAAATGATTCAGCTCGCACATAGTGTGCTTATGGCATTTGGTGCAACTCCTTCGATGTTTCGTATCAAGATAAACAATCGTGCATCCCTTAATGAATATCTTTCGAAACACAATATTACCTCTCCCGAAAGCATCCGCAGCGTAACGAGCGTCATTGATAGAAAAGCAAAAGTTTCTGCTGCTGAGTTTGCACACATCCTAAAAGAAGCTGCTGGTACTGATCTATCTCTACCGACCGAAACTCCTGAATCCGTCATGCGCGTTATTGAAGGACTGGCAACGCTTGGAATCACAAATGTAGAATACGACCCATCTATTGTTCGCGGATTTAGCTACTACACGGGTACCATCTTTGAGATATTTGATATCTCCGGAGAAAATAATCGCTCACTCATTGGTGGGGGCAGGTACGATAATCTTACCTCGCTTTTTGGCGGTGATCCTATTTCGGGTATTGGATTTGGTATGGGAGACGTGACCATGCGCGACTTCCTCGAGACACACGATCTTCTCCCTCCCTCTGTTCGCATAACTGCGCCCACGGTGGTCATTATCCCTACCGACACCTCCCTCAATGCTCAATCACTCAGCATTGCATCGCTTTTCCGCTCTTTTCACATCAGCACGAGTGTCGATCTTTCGGAACGAAAAATGGGAAAGAAAATTGGCACTGCAAGTGACCGTGGCGCAACCTATATCGTCGTTGTTGGTTCAAACGAAATACAAACAAATCACTTCACTCTCAAAAACCTTAAGACCGAAGAAGAGCGCTCTGGAACTCCAGAAGAACTTGCACAACAAGCATAATGCGGTACGTCGTATTTGATTTAGAAACACAAAATATTTTCAGTGAAGTCGGCACAAACAATCCTGCTGACCTCGATATTTCTGTTGGCTGTGTGTACGACTCGGCAACAAATGCGTATACCGTAGTTGATATCAATGAACTCAACAAGCTCTGGCCCATCCTCGAGCAGGCAGAAGTCCTTGTGGGATACAATAGTAACCATTTCGATATCCCCCTCCTCAACAAGTACTACCCTGGGGATCTTACCCATATCAAATCAATTGACCTTCTCGAAGACATTCGACTCTCACTTGGTCGCCGCCTTCGCCTCGACGATGTTGCTCAAGCAACAATAGGCGCAAAGAAAAGTGGCCACGGCCTTCAGGCAATTAAGTGGTGGCGCGAGGGCGACATCGCATCCATAAAAAAGTACTGCAAACAGGATGTGAAGATAACCAAAGAACTCTTTGAGTATGCACTCCTGAACAAAAAAGTTATGTTCAAAGACGGTTCGCGCAAACGTGAAATACCTCTCGATACATCACACTGGATTCCTCACGATGATCTCGCAATGACGCACTCAATGCCGTTTTAAAAAGAAAAGAGGTTCGGAAATGCCGAACCCTTGACCTCACTCCATTGCTTCTGTCAGCTCATTGAGCCCTTTCTGAAGCTTCATCTTTAGCTCATGAAGCAATGCTAGAGCGTCACGTTTGAAGGCACCTGCAGCAAAGATTTTGATGTCTTCGTGAGTGCATCCGTTATCGTAGGCGACTTCAAAGCTACGAGACAGTTTCAGTCTGCACGCTTCACCCTGAAGCGGAATTCCGAGACTGGCCTTAACTTCAACATTCGCCCTCCTGAAGTTAGTCAGGGAAATTCCAGACCACTCGATATAGGGCCGGCACCTCTCAGGTAGCATGTACCACCCCCGTACCACTCCATCCTGAACAGCAAGGAGACATGCCGTTTCATCTACATCAGAAACAACTGCACAGTTCGTCTTCATGAAAAGAACCTTCCTGTGTCTGCGACACTTTCATTCCTAGCCCACAACCGAACCAGGTACGCTGAAGATACGCTTCTCTGTTCCAATTTGCAAATCCACTAAACACGCAGAACAGCTCCAGATGCGCGAAGTCAAGGAATGTCTGCGCGAGACGTATTCAATATACGATGAGCGCTGATGGACGCAGACGACAAAGCAGATGGGGTTGTTGTGCGCGTTTAGTTAAACACCCAAAGAAAGATGATGAATCCCGCAAGAATAATTCGATACCAAATAAACGGCCAGAGCGTGTGGCTACGGACAAACCCTATCATGAAATGAATCGCGAGGAGTCCAACGGTAAATGCGGTTATCGCTCCAAATACTACAGGTGCCCATAGGACGGTAGTGTCTGAAACAAGTAGCTCTACCAATTTTTTAAGCCCCGATCCAAGAATGATTGGTATCGAAAGAAGAAACGCAAATCGGGCAGAGCTTTCACGAGAAAGACCGAGGAGCATACCTCCCGCAAGCGTTGCACCTGATCGCGAAAAACCTGGTATCAGGGCAAGACATTGGAATAGACCAATCTTCCACCCCATTCTCGGGGTTAGTTCCCTGTCATGGAAACAATTTTGATACCGATACTCGGCAAACATAAAAAAAGCAGAACCAATGACAAGGACCAGTGCTACGAGGAGAGGGTTGCGGAACGCGTTCTCCATAAAGCGTTCGAGTAGTAATCCGAGAATAATCGCAGGAATTGTTCCTATTCCGAGCGCTTTGACCATGACAAGATCTTTTTCATTCACAGGCAATCTTCCAAGTTTTCGCATGATGGTCTGAAGCATTACGCGTATCTCTTCGAAGAAATACACGATTACCGCAAAGACGGTAGCGAGCTGGAGAACCGCATCAAAAGCAAGCGGGTTCGCGTCTCGCACACCGAGGAGTGAGTGCATGAGGATCAGATGTCCTGAAGATGAAACAGGGAGAAATTCTGTAATACCCTGAATAAAACCGAGTATAATTGCAGAAAGAGAGTCCATAACCGATAGTCTGAAGTATAGCACGGCTCAAAATATAACTATGGTATACTTTCGGAATAATTTCTTAGTTCATATATGCCAGATCAAAATCCAACAAACGCACCAGAGACAGTGCGTACAGCAGACACATCAAAGCAGTCGTGGAAGCAAAATGCTGGAATCCCCGTTGCAATCGTGTTCGCAGCACTCCTCATCGCAGGAGCGATTTATCTCGACGGAAACAAAGGTGGTTCACCGGCAGTGAACGTACAGGATGGTATTGATGGTGCACAGAACGCACAGGTAACTCCAGAAATTGAGGTTGCACCAGTAACCAAAGACGACCACATTCGTGGAAACCCGAACGCACCGATAATGATCGTTGAATATTCTGACTATGACTGTCCATTCTGTAAAAACTTCCACGAAACAATGAATCGCATTATCGAAGAGTACGGATCAACCGGAAAGATTGCATGGGTATATCGACAATTCCCTCTCGAGCAACTTCACCCGAACGCTCCTCGCATTTCTGAAGCTTCCTACTGCGTCGCAGAGCAAGGCGGAAGTGATGCGTTTTGGAAATTTAGTGATCTCATCTTTGGAGGTCGCGAAATCAATGCGCAGACCGACATGAAAAAGCTTCCTGAGTATGCAGCACAGTCAGGTGCCGATAGAGCAAAATTCGAGCTCTGCCTCAATAGTGGCAAGTATACAGAAAAGGTAAAGGCAGATGTGGCAGCAGCAGCAAAGACTGGCGCACGCGGTACACCTCACTCAATCGTCATGGTCGGTGGAGAACAAGGAGCAATCAATGGCGCACAACCATATGAGACGGTAAAGCAGATCGTCGAAAATCTCATCGCACAAGTTGAGTCAAAATAGTGAAACGATTTATCGTTTCAAACTGAGGACCAGGTGACAGTAGTCACACATGTTCTCGTCACACGGCGCGTTTAAAAACGCGCCGTGTGCTATTTCAAGAGAAACACGAACAATATCAGCTCTCAGTGATGCAATTTCCTCATCGGTAATTATGTACGACTCTGTATGTATCTGCCCCTTCTCATCGGCTTCAACAAAAGCCAGGACTCCGTTTCGCGTATGGAAGCGATCATCATCCTGAAGCGAAAGGAGGAGTGCATAGAATGTAAGCTGCCGCTTATAGTCGCCGGTCGAATCTTTTGTAGTACCTTCGATATAGCCACGTGTCTTAGGCTTTCCAGATTTATAGTCAATGACACGCATAAGATTTCCATTCGTATCAAAATCAAGACGATCGAGCTGACCGGTGAGTCGAACAGAAGGAAAATCTGGGTCACCAGTCGGTATTTCTGCCTCAAACGCATACTCCTCCTTTGTTACGGGCGGCAATTCTGACTCCATACGTTCGAGGTAGAGTACAAGTGCTTCAAGTCCACGTTCATGGAGACGTGTGTATTCATGAATACCAAGGGGAAGCTTCATGAGTTCAGCATCGAGACATTCCTTGACGAATGCCATCTTTGGCATTGCGGCATGCTCGGTATGATACGCGGTTACCCTCCGAAGCGTATTATGGAGTGCAGTACCAAACTGCGCGCTTTCTGCCTGAACCTCAGGCACACGAAGAACGTTACGATAGAGATACGTCCATGGACTACGAAGATAATTATTGAGCGAGGTCGCTGAAAGTCCTCGCTCGGTGAGTGTTCGCCTGAGGAGTTCGGTGCCGACAATTGGAGTTTCGACAATTTTTCCAAGAGACTGCAGGGGATCAAAAGACTCTTCTATTACCTCTGTTGCTACATCAGTAATAATTGATTCACCAACCTCACTTAAGAGTGGGGTCTCGCTGTATGCGCGACCATCTACACTTTCTCTCGCATACGAAAGGTACAAACCCTTTTTAGCGCGTGTAAGTGCAACATAGAGTAACTTTCGCTCGTCATCGAGACTGTCATACCCTGTTTCATCTACACGCTTCGTCATAGGTATCGTGAAGTACTTTGGTCGCACAGCATCTCCCCACTTGGCATCAGTAAGGTGCGGAACGAATACATGCGCAAACTCAAGTCCTTTTGATTTGTGCGCTGTCATTACCTGCACAGCATGCGTATCAGTATGAATATACGGCGCATTGAGTGGTAATCCGTGGAGCGCTCGAAGTGTAAACATGGCTACAACATCGCTCACCGTTGTTGTTTCATGCGTGCGAACAAGTGCCTCTATTTCATCATAGAGTCGGCGAATGACTCGACCACCTTCAAATGGTTCTCGGGCAATAACAAAGTCGAGAAACCCGCTCTCTTTAAGGAGATACTCAAGTACACGATGTGGCCCCTCGTAGGTCATACGCTCACGTGCCTCCTCAAGCACTTTTCCGATTGGGGCATCGAGTTCATGGATGAGTGTCGAGAGTGGTACCCGGTAATTTCGCTTTCCGAGAAAGTCCGTGAGCATCTGTGGCGAAATGCCCCAGTACGGTGCATGTACAAGTGCAAAAAGTGCTTCATTATTTTCAGGCTCAAGTACTGCAGTAAGAAGCGTACGTATCTCGCGCGTGATGGGATGAAAGAGAATATCACCATCAGCAGTTGCATCAGCATGAACACCCTCCTTACGGAGCAGTGACGCGAACATCTCTACCTCCTTATTACTTCGCACAATGATTGCAATCTCTTCTGGGACAGCCCCTTGTTCTATGAGCATTTTCACATGAGACACGACCCAGCTATCTTCTATAACGTCATGAGAGAATACTCTTCGTTCTATTGTGCCCGCCTCCTTGGTGGCAGACACGAGTGGTACACGAAGCTCTGATGCAGGACTCTCAACGTGCGTTATGAGCTCATGAGACAGATCGAGAACAGACTGCACAGATCGATAATTTTCTGTGAGTGCGATAGTTTTTGTATGAGGAAACTTTTCTTCAAAAAAGAGAAAGTTCTCAAGCGATGCCCCCTGAAAACGATAGATAGCTTGTTTTTCATCTCCTACCACAAAGAGGTTTGGTCGCTCGTGGAAGTGTGCGAGTAGTTCAAGGATACGATTTTGTGCCCCGTTCACATCCTGATGTTCATCAGCAAGTACATATTGGAAACGTTCCTGTAGATCACGGAGCATATCTTCGTTATGTTCGAGCGCCTCAACAGTCTCGAATATCATGTCATCAAAATCGAAGAGGCGCTCTTTTGTGAGCATCGTATCGTACGCGTTGTAGATAAAAAGGAGCTCTCTGTTTTTAAGAATATCTTTCTCGAGCTTTTGATATTCACTGCGCACCTTCCCTTTGTGTGCCCCTTTTTCATGAAGCCTCGGTGTTCCACTGAGCTGCACTTCTTGCTGTTCGATAATCCGGAGAAATGCCTCTGGCGTGACATATTCACGCTTCATATCAGAGAGCGCTTTAAGTATTGGCTTTATGTAAAAAGCAGGATTTCCATGCGGTCGAAGTGCTTTAATTCCTTCTGTTTCAATAATGGTCTCGAGTATATGAATCTTCTCGAGATCAGTCGCTGGTCGTCCACCCACCGCCCGCGTATATGCATCCGGGTACTGACGTATGAGAGAGCCTGCAAACTCGTGAAAGGTAGAGATAGTGACACGATACGCAGCCTGTCCAATATAAGCGTACAAACGCTCTCGCATCGCCCGCGCCCCTGCCTCGGTAAAAGTGAGTGCGAGAATACTTTCTGGTCCAACATCTGTCTTTTCTAGGATTGCGGCAATACGAAGGGTCAGTATTTGCGTCTTCCCTGTCCCTGGACCAGCGATAACCATTACCGGCCCCTCGATAGTGTCGACAGCCTCTTTTTGAGCAGCGTTTAAGCGCTTGTATGCATCAAGAAAATCTGATTTCTCCATTATGAAACAGAGTATACCACTTTACACAGCCGCCCGAAGGAGTATCATTAACCTATACGGCTTATGGAGATACGTGATCTTGCAAAAGAGGCGATCATAGTAAGCGAAGATTCTTCTTTTCGCGATGTGGTTTCGCTCATGGTGAGTAAACAAACTAACAACATTCTCGTTGTTGATGAAGATGGAAAACTTTCTGGTGAAATCAGTGTATCCAGCCTCATGAATGCGATCGTACCTGATTATCTCGACCCAGATAACGTACTCACTGAATTGAGTACTGAGGAAGGTTTTGCTAAAGCGGTGAAAAACGCTGGAGACAAACTTGTATCAGATTTTATGTCTGTTGATTTCGAGGCGGTCCATGTCGAAGACACTCTCCTTACTATTGCCGGAACTGCAATTGCTCATAGCACTGAGAGTATCCCGATTGTAGATGCTGATGACCACCCTATCGGTGTCATTTCGCGTATGGGGTTGAAGAAAATACTCGCAGAATATCTCGACATTAAGGAGTGACGACTAATGGTTACGGGATCGCGGTCGAAGGATAGTCTCCTTCGGTGGTTTTGTGTTTCCAGATACTCGCTACTAAATCAAAAAAGAAGATACTGTACGTACCAAACACAAATGCCCCCAATGTATCCAGCCGCTGCCGGAATGGTCGCTATCTTGAGGAATTGCTTAAAGCTAAGCTCCTTGACCATACCCATGGCAACGACACCAGCTGCAGAACCAATGACGAGCATTGAGCCACCAGTTCCCACACAAATCGCAAGTAGTACCCAAAGGCGGAAATCAGTCGTCTGGAGAATGTCGAGCGCTGCTGCCGTGAGTGGGATGTTATCAACGATAGCTGAGAAGACTCCGAGGAGTACACTTCCCGCAATGAGGCGTGTTGGTGCAGGATCAGCACCAAAAAGACTTCCCGAGATCTGGTCGAGAATACCAAGAAACCCTAGCGCACCAACTGCAAAGAGAATACCGATGAAGAAGAGAAGGCTTGTGATATCCACTTTTCCAAGCAACTTCTCGATATCAACGGCGAGATGCGACTCAGGTGCTTTCCCTGTATTTGCAAAGAATCCAATGACAAGACCGACCATACCGACACCAAAAAGAAGTCCCATGAATGGCGGAAGTCCAACGAGATGCGCGAGGAGTGGTAGGACGAATGACGCAAATGACATACCGATGACCACCTTCTCAGAACCACTAAGTGCAACAGTCTCTTGTGCTCCCGGCGTATCATCTTTCGTTGTTCCTTCTATCTGACGAACAAAAAGCCATGTACTCACTACAAGAATAGTGAGTGCTGGAAGGAATCCCCAAGCCATGATCTGAAGCGCAGTAAACTTACCTGCGAGCCATATCATGATGGTAGTGACGTCACCAACTGGTGAGAATGCACCGCCGGCATTTGCCGCAACAACGATGGCACCAGCAGCAACAAGAAGATTCCTTCCTTTGAAGAATCGACGAGCGATCTGGATCATCACAATGGTGGTCGTGAGGTTGTCGATGATCGCTGAAAGGAAGAATGCAATGGTCGAAATGAGTACTAGCTGAGCAGTATCTTGAAGACCGAGTGCAAAAAGCTTTACTCGGAGGAAGTCAAAGAATCGATAGTGGACGAGTATCTCCACTAACGTCATCGCAGCAAGGAGGAAAACGACAAGTGAGAAGGTCTCACCTGAAAGGTGGTGAATGGCTTCCTCAACCAAATGATGGTCAGCACCTGAGAGCGCGATCGCACCCCACAAAATCGCCGCAAGCGCGGTCGCAGTAACTGATTTGTTCACTTTCGTCTGGTGTTCAAGTGTGATGAGAACGTACCCAACAATGAAGATGATGCCGACAAGCGCTACCATAGGTATAGAATTGGTTAAAAATAAAAAACACCTGAAGACCAACTCGATGCCTTCTGCATCAAATCGAATTACAGGAGTTCTTGGTGTTCAAGATACGCGATACCGGTCATGGTACGCGCCTCAAGTGTTGGAATGAGACGACGCGCACTGTTCTCGCGGAGGAGTGTCTGCGCTTCGTCTACGGCAACGAATTGAAACTCAGTGAGTCCTGGAGGGAGTACGATACCCGCCTTCATTTCGTCTGTGAATACCCCGCCGTCAAAGATGAACATGACGTATTCATCTGTGTGACCACGATAATCGACACTGAGGAGACGTACCGGTTTCTTGAGTGACACGCCTATCTCAGCTTCGATCTCACGCACCAAGGCATCGCTCGGCGCCTCCCCCACCTCGACGTATCCACCAGGGAAAATCCAGCCATCCTTATGGGACGGTTTAACGACAAGTACCCTGCCTTCGGCGTCTGTGATGAGCGCTGCGACAACGATCTCTTTTGATGCTTGATGCTTCACGACGCGAGTATACCACTAAGTCTCAAAAGTGGAAGAGATGGTGAGTGTTTAAGTAGAAACCGAGAAATTAGTCAAAATCCAGTGTTTTAACTCAAAGGTAAAGAGTGGTATTGCCATGATTACTCGTCATGTACTTTTCTTTTGGATACACTCCTATTTTGATCATACACCGCTGTAATGACTGCGCGTATCTCTTCATTCACAAGGTGTGCATCAAGCAAACGGCGAACTGCGTTCATTTGTTTCGGCAAGATCGATTGGCCACAGAGCTCTTTTACTCGCTCGACAACAGCATTAATATCATTGAATGACATGACCATACTTTCAAGACCAGCCTTACGTAAGATCTCAGAACAACCCATAGTGTCATTTACCAATACAGGGATACCTAAGCTTACCGCCTCCATAGGTACATTTCCGAATGTCTCAAAAAGTGAAGGACACACAACAAGGCCTTGTGACTGATAGAAAGACTTCAACCCTTCTGGTGTCATAGAAGGAAGTATATCGATAGAGCGAGGGATGGTCTTTCTTTGTACATTTGCATTCGTCACAAATGAGGCTGAGTGAGTCCACTTCTGTTTCTTGAGTATGTTATGGATCTTGAAGAACGTATCAAAGTTCTTGATACGTGAATAACGCCCTACGCCACAAATACGTCGCTCAATTGAAGCATTCACTGGCGAAGACTCAGTGAATATCTGCGGAAGTGGATTGGGTATGATAAAACTTCGACGCACTTTTTTCTTCAAGACCTCTTTTTCAACCATTGTTTTGCATATCTGTGATGGGAAGATAATTGAAGTAGCAGATGAAGCAATGTCACACTCCATTTTCTTATAGAGTGCATGGTGAGTGGAATTATAGTGCTCAGTTTCTTTTGTAAGTATCCCTGAATACCAGAGCACGATCGGAATTCCCTCTTGTCGAGCTGCTAAAGAAATGATCCACGGTATATAGTAGGTACCACTGATGAAGACGACGTCGGGTTTCGTCTCACGTAGTATCGAACGCGTAAGCGTGATCGCTTCTCGATATTGTCGCTTGAGACCTGTGAGTGTCGGGGACCTCTTTACAATTTTATCGATCGGAAGGTGGTGGATGTTGATGATATGGTGATCGAAGAGCTCTGGGGCAAAAGGTCTAAATAATGTTGGTCCTTTCATGTACATCTTACTCGTAAGTTCAATACCCACGAATTCATAATCGTGTTTGTGGAGGTGGTGCATCAAACTGAGATTTGATGTCGTGATACCACCCACATAGTCGCGAGTGAGGTTTATAGCAATCTTCATATATCTATCATAAGACCATACAGACGCTCTACTGCTCTGTAAAGAGGCAAATAAACTATTCGGTACAATGTGGAATTTGTCGAATAAAAGCTATTTTACTCACTAAATAATGAGGAGTGGTATGGCTCCACCAGCGAGTGCATTGGGTGCTGAAGAAATGATGAGAGGCGCGGTCTTTCGATGAATACCGCACCAAAGCCAAATGAGACAATTTGAGACAATGGGAGCAAAAGAGAGCTTCGAAATGTTCGCCGTATCATTCTCTGACGTAAGAATAAGGAGGAGTTGCGGGTAGAGCGTCACACCACTCACAACAGCGTTTAGTAATGCTAATTTAGCTATCCAATGACGATGGTCGCTACGCTGTGACAGCGCTTAATTGTATCAAGGAGTGTACAAAAGTAAGTGAAAAATATAGCAAACCCCCGGGCGCCTACGGCGCGGGGGTTTGTTGTTCCTAATATGTCTCCGTACGGCAAGGTGTCACCTTGCCGTATACATGCGTGAAAGCGGCCTCCTCGATGAACTCTGTGAGCGTGAGATGGTAACACCAAAAGTCTCTATCGCCCTCGCCGACCGCTTCAAGGAAGAAACTGAGAGAGTAGCCTAATCCTGCAATTTACTAGAACTTCATACAGGTCGGTCCTGTGTGAGAAAGAGGGACCGTCCTTTGATGGTTACGCAAGGGTACATAGGTTTGCTATACTTTCTCCATGACAGAAATAACCCCAACACCAGAATCACAAAGAGATAAGCTCCCTTCTCTTGATACCGTTCTTGCCGGCTTCGACAAGTTCCTCGAAGGTGCCGAGATAACGAAGGTCCTTAAGCAAGTTGAAGACGAAGAAGGTCTTTATGTTTACGAGGTTGAAGCAAAACTTCCAAACGGCGACGCCGTCGAATGTTTGTACAAACGTGCCCGTCAACTCTGGAAAAGCGAAAACGGTGCCGAAGTCCCCTCTCGCATTCACACCATGCTCTACGATGCCGATGGAATGCCATCAGGTGCGGGACCCCAATTTGATTTCATCAACGGCGAGTGGATTGAGATTACTTAACATTACAAAGGACCGTCCCTTGTACAAACAAAAACCGCCTTTCGGCGGTTTTTGTGAAGAGTTAATAGCTCTTGAGTCTACGTGCTTTGTCGTGCTGGCGGATTTTCTCAAGCGCCTTCGCTTCAATCTGTCGAATACGCTCTCGCGTCACCCCAAACTCCTTTCCCACCTCTTCGAGTGTATGGTATGTCCCATCGAGGAGACCGTGACGCATCTCGAGGATTTTGCGCTCCTTTTCTGAGAGTGACTCAAGAATTTCCTGCATCTGGTCTGCAAGGATACGGTGTGCCACCTCCTGGTCTGGAGAGATGATCTTATCGTCTGCAATGAAGTCCGAGAGACGTGAACGGTCATCATCGTCTCCGATAGGAAGCTCAAGTGAGATGGTGTCCTGACTGATTTTCTCAATCTGATAGATCTTGTCGACATCGACATCCATTTCTGTTGCAATCTCTTCTGGCATCGGATCGCGACCAAGGTCTTGTGCAAGGCGTCGTGCTACCTGCTTGTACTTCGCCATTGTCTCCACCATGTGTACGGGAATACGAATGGTGCGTGACTGGTCTGCAAGTGCGCGTGTAATCGCCTGACGAATCCACCAGGTTGCGTACGTTGAGAATTTAAATCCCTTCGTAAAATCGAACTTGTCTACAGCCTTGAAGAGACCGAGGTTTCCTTCCTGAATGAGGTCGAGAAGTGTAAGGTCTGGACTACGACCAACATACTTCTTTGCGATCGAAACAACGAGACGAAGGTTCGCACGTGCGAGGAGATTGCGTGCTTCTGCATCACCATCAACAATACGCTTTGCAAGCGTACGCTCTTCGTGCGCAGTGAGGAGTGGATACTGCCCTATCTCCCGGAGGTACATCTGGATAGAGTCATAGCCGCTCGATTCATGTCGGCGATAAATATTCTTTTTATCTGTAAGATCATCTTGAGGATCATCTCCGAGCATACCTCCACTACCGATAATATCGATAGACGCAGTTGCAAGACGCTCGTACAGGTCTTCGAGGAAACTAACGTTCTTTTCAATTTCTGGAAACTCCTTCAAGATTTCGTCATACGTAACATACCCACGACTTCGTCCGAGGGTAAGCATGGCAGTTGCCTTCTTTTCAAGCTCGAGCTCTGCTTTTGAAAGCTTCTTTGCCTTTATTGGCTTCTTTGGAGCAACCTTTTTTGCCGCTTTTGGTGCAGCCTTCTTCGTAACCTTTTTCGCAACCTTCTTTACTTGCTTCTTTGCTACTTTCTTTGTAGCTACAGGCTTTTTTGCAGTTTTTGCCTTTTTGATGATCGCTTTCTTGGGCGATTTTATAGTCTTCTTTTTCTTTTGTGGCGCCTTTTTTGTAGCCATTGTGTGTAGCACTATACCCTAAAACGCAATAATATCAATAGTCGTTTGGCCCCTTTCTGTCCTCTTATACTGAAAGTTCTATGGTAGCGCCAAGAAGGTTTTGTGCCTCTTTTGTGGCATGAAGCTCTGCCTTTATACGTTCATCGTCTCCAATACGCTCTGCATCCTCTACCATACGCTTGTGGTATGCGAGTCGCTCTCGCGCGATAAGGTGTGAGAGTGTAGTGAGCATATTTGAAAGGTCACTCACGAGCTCTTTAGGATGAAGTTCTTCAAGTCGTGCTTCTACCTCAAAAAGTACTTTTGCAATATCTGAATCGGCTTTTCGTGCATCAAGCGCTGCGTATGCTTCGTCTCCAATAAGACGGCGAAGATGCGCATGGACCTCATCTCTGAGTGGCATTCGTGCACCATCGATGGTGATCGAGTACGCAAAGAGATGCTCGATGAGCGAGTGTTTTCGAGAAGGACTGAGTGTATCTGCGCGAGGACCACTATCCTGCACCGCTACCGTAGGAACTACCTTTTCTTTCCTTTCTTCAATACGAGTAATCTCGTAGTGCACTGCATCTTTTGTAGTACCCATCGCATCAGCGACAACCTGTTCGAAATGCTCTCTATCAATGCGGTTTTCAATAGTCGCGAGAACTGGAAGAAGCTCCTCACGAACGACGAGCTTAAACGTACGATCGTCTTTTGTGTCCCCCTTAAGAACCTTAAGAAGAAACTCGATTACATGTGTTGCATTACCTATAGCATGTTTGAGTTCTGCCGGATCCTGTCGTACAACGTCTGCAGGATCTTTGCCAAATGGCATTTCTGCAACCTTAATGTCCATACCACGTGCAAGCATCATAGACGCAACGCGCTTTACCGCAGCAATACCCGCCCTGTCAGAATCGAGTGCAAGCACTGAGCGATTCGATAGTCGCGTAAGAAGCATGAGGTGATGATCAGTGAATGCGGTACCAGAAACGGCTACAGCATTTCCATAGCCTGCCTGATGTGTGAGCACGAGATCGAACTGCCCTTCAACAAGTAAGCTAAAATCGTACTGACGAATACCATTTTTTGCTTTGTCGTACCCATAGAGTATTTCTGACTTTTTGTAGAGTTCTGTTTCGGGAGAATTCACGTACTTCGGCACACCATCTTCCTTCTTCATGGTGCGACCAGAAAATGCAACAACCCGTCCTGAAGGATCACATATCGGGAACATGATACGGTCACGAAAGACATCGTATGATTCCTTCCCTCCTTCGGCGTGCTTTATAAGGCCTGCTCGGAAAATGTCTTCCTCCTTAAATCCTTTTTCTAAAAGGTGTGCTTTGAGCGAACGCCACTCATCTGGTGCATACCCTATTCGCCATGCACGAATCGTATACTCAGTTACACCTCGAGAAGTGACATACTCGTGAGCACGTGGATGCTTTATGAGCATTGATTCAAAATACTTTGTTGCTTCTTCAAGAAGTGCGTATGCAGTCTCACGTGCATCACGTTTTTTTGGATCTTCTGGAACAAGCTCTACATGTGCCTTTTCAGCAAGGATTTTGAGTGCACCTTTGAAATCGACACCTTCCATCTCTTGAATGAACGTGAACATATCACCGCCTTTCTGCGTCGAGAAACAGAAATACACACCCCGGTCAGGGGAGACAAAAAACGAAGGAGTCTTTTCGTTTGTGAAAGGCGACTTTCCTTTATAACTCTTCCCTGCCTTATGAAGCTCGACATACTGCCCAACCACATCGAGTATTGAGAGTTTTTCTTTTACCTGTTCAACAGCTGTTTGGGCCATAGTGCGAGTATTATACACGCCTACAGAATTATTGACTTTTTATTAGATTATTGTACTATTGAACTATCCTCGCAACACACGGAGAAGTACATGAGACAGATGCTCCAGTTGGTTAAGGATGCATGGGAACGAATCGGTACATTCCTCGACGAGGTCGGGAAAGAACCTGAGTACCCCACCATGTTCATCGATGGGTACACGTGGGACGTCATCGAAGATGACGGGAAGCGCCTCACGCTCCGCCGTGACGGGAAAGCTCCTTTCATCTGCTTTGGCAGAGTGTTGTTCACCTACCGTTGCGACTGGGTCTCCCACGCAAAGCGAGCTGGTAGCAACATCGTTCCCATTCGCTAGTTTTCGGGCACAGAGCAGGCTTTCCAAGGTTGAGTCACGCTCTCCGAACGGCCTCACGCAGCAATGCGTGAGGCCTTTTTCTCTATTCAATACAACTGGACACAAAAACAGCCGCCCTGAGGCGGCTGTTTTTGTGTGTATTATTCTTCTGATTCTTCCTTTGGCGCAACAGCTTCTGCAAGCTGGTACTTTCGACTGCCCTTGAAGCCAGTACCTGCTGGGATGAGACGTCCGATGATGACGTTCTCCATGAGGCCAGTAAGCTTATCGTGACTTCCTCGTACAGCGGCATTGATAAGAATACGAGTGGTATTCTGGAATGATGCTGCTGAAAGGAAACTCTTTCGAGAGAGTGAAGTCTCGGTAATACCAAGGATGAGCTTGTCTGCCTTTGCAGGTTCACCACCCTCTTCTTTTACCTTTGCATTAATCTGCTCGAGGTTCCACTCTTCAATGATGTCACCGGTGGTAAGGTGCGTGCCACCTGGATTTGTAACCTTCATTCGGCTCATCATCTGCTTCACAATAAGCTCGATGTGCTTACGTGCGATGGTTACACCCTGAAGCTCATAAATCTTATTTGTCTCATTGATGATGTACTCCTGTGTTGCCTTCTCACCAGCGTACTTGAAGAGCTCTGGAAGGTGCGCAGAACCGTCAGTCATAATCTGACCCTGCTTGACGAGTTCATTCACTGAAACATTCACCATGCGACGGAACGGAATCGCGTACTCGATAGAATCCTTCTTCTTTGGAGCACCCTTTGCGGTCATATCTGGTGCAACAACAACAATCTTTTCCTTTCCTTCTTGTCGGATTTCAGTGACGATACCATCACACTCTGAAACAACTGCAGGGATCTTTGGCTGACGCTTTTCGAATACTTCCTCTACACGAGGGAGACCTTGTGTCACGTCACCACCCACAGACGCAGCACCTCCTGCGTGCTTTGTGTTCATCGTGAGCTGTGTACCTGGTTCACCGATAGCCTGTGCAGCGACAGTACCTACCGCCTCACCTATATCAACAAGTCGGTTTGTCGTGAGATCAATACCGTAACACTGCTGACATACACCCTGGAGTGTCTTACAGGTCATCGGTGAGCGAACGATAACAGACTTTGCTGTTGATTTTTCGACAGCAATCGAGTCCATGCGCGAGAGAAGGTGACCCTTCTTGTAGAGCGTTGTACCCGCAGCATCAACAATATCTTCAGCGAGTACACGTCCGCGGATGGCCTTTGAGAAAGCGATCTCGATACCTGACGATGAAACACGACCAATCTCGATACCTTCCTTTGTCTTACAATCTGCCTCAGTCACAATAGCATCCTGTGCTACCACGAAGAGTCGTCGAGTAAGGTATCCAGCCTTTGCAGTCTGGAGCGCGGTATCAGCGAGACCCTTACGTGAACCGTGAGTCGTAATGAAGTACTCAATCGGGCTCATACCTTCCTTCATAGAAGAAAGTACTGGGAACTCGAGTGTTTCACCTCGAGTGTTCACGATGAGACCCTTCATACCTGCCATCATGGCAATCTGTCCAAGTGATCCTCGAGCACCAGACTTCCACATATCGTACACAGAACCGTTTACATCAAGTGTTTCTGGGAGTACCGCTTCGATCTCCATCTTTGCACGGTGCCACACTTCGATGATCATACGACGTCGTTCCTCTCGAGAGATGAGGCCTTCGTTGTAGTGGTTCCAAACACCCTTTTCTGATTCACGTGCTTTCGCAATAATTTCCTTTTTCTTCTCTGGAACAACCACGTCATCAATACCCCATGTCGTACCTGACTTTGTAGCGTATTCAAATCCGAAACGCTTCATACGGTCGACAATCGGTGGAACAGCCTCAATACCCTTCTCATCGATGAGCTCAACAACGATACCGAAAAGCGTTCGCTGCGTGATCACATCGTTAATGAATGGGTGCTGTGCAGGAAGCACACTATTGAAGAGAAGGCGTCCGATAGAGGTTTCAAAAACCTGGCCTGTATATGCCTTGTACTTCTCTGTGTCTGTTGCAAGTACGCGTACCTTTGCACGAAGATCTACAGCTCCAAAATCATACGCAAGGATTGCTGCATTCGGAGATGGGAACATGCTTCCCTCCCCCTTCGCTCCTTCGATGATCTTCGTCATCCAGAATGCACCGAGTGCCATATCGAGAAGCTTCTCAGATACGACAGGATCAGATGAACCTGGCTTCAAAATGTTCTTATTTGCTGAAATGATCTCGCGCGCCTCCATCTGTGCCTCGTCTGAAAGTGGTACGTGTACAGCCATCTGGTCACCGTCGAAGTCTGCGTTGAATGCACGACAGACGAGTGGGTGTACCTGAATAGCGTTACCCTCGATGAGGACCGGGCGGAATGCCTGAATACCCTGTCGGTGAAGCGTTGGCGCTCGGTTAAGGAGTACGTGCTTATCCTTGATCACATCTTCAAGAATCGCCCACACCTCTGGTACACCGTCTTCGATGAGACGACCTGCACCACGAATGTTGTATGCGAGCTCCTGACGAAGCAGCTCAGAAATGACGAACGGGCGGAAGAGTTCGAGCGCCATGTGCTTTGGAAGACCACACTGGTCGAGCGAAAGCTCAGGTCCAATCACAATCACAGAACGTCCTGAGTAGTCTACGCGCTTACCGAGAAGGTTCTGGCGGAAGTATCCCTGCTTACCCTTGAGGTAATCAGAAAGTGACTTGAGCGGACGACGTTGTGCCTGACTCATCGCAGAGTACGCAGTGTTGCCGTGACGGATAGAGTTGTCGATAAGTGCATCAACAGCTTCCTGGAGAATACGCTTCTCGTTTCGAAGAATAACCTCTGGAGCCATGATATCGATGAGCTTCTTCAAACGATTGTTTCGATTGATCACTCGACGGTAGAGATCGTTAAGATCAGATGATGCATGGCGGCCTCCTTCGAGCGCAACCATCGGACGGAGTGCTGGTGGGATGACAGGAATACGCGTGAGGAACATCCATTCTGGACGCACACCAGCATTTACCATGCCACGAATGAGTGAGAGACGCTTATCAAGCTTTGCGCGCTCTGCTGCCCCTGCAGTCTCACGCTCCTTCTCGAGTCGATCACGAAGCGCAACAAGGTCAAGCTTCTTGAAGACCTTATGAATTGCTTCTGCACCAATTTCAGCTTCGAAAAGTGTTGCATACCGCATTGAGAATTTGTGGTAGTGCATCTCATCGAGAATAGATCCTGGGAGGATGTTTTCGATGTCACGCTTCGCCTCGTCCATTCGATTCTTAAGCTCTTCTTTTGCAAGATCAGAATTGAGCTCCTTGAGCTTTGATTTGTATTCACTATCAAGATCACGGAGGAGTCGTGTGCGCTCATCTTCGTTTACCTTCGTGACGATATACGACGCAAAGTAAATAACCTTTTCGATTGATGCTGCGGAGACACCCATGATGAGGGCGATACGTGATGGTACTCCACGAAGGAACCAAATGTGTGATACCGGGACACAGAGTTCGATATGTCCCATGCGTTCACGTCGTACGATTGAGCGAGTGATTTCAACGCCACACTTCTCACACGTAATCCCCTTGTAGCGGATGCCGCGGTACTTCTTACATGCACATTCGTAGTCTTCAACAGGACCAAAGATACGCTCATCGAAAAGACCATGCTTTTCTGGACGCTGCGTACGGTAGTTGATGGTCTCTGGTTTTGTGACCTCTCCTTTTGACCACTCGAGAATGCGCTCTGGTGAAGCGAGTTTGAGGCTCACTTCACTGAACTGCTGTGGTGTATGTTGTGTTCTCATATGATGGTAATGACTACGAATGATTAATTCTCCTCTACTTCTCCGCGACGAAGATCAACGTCGAGCCCAAGCCCGCGAAGCTGGTTCACGAGCACGTTGAATGCTGCTGGGGTGTGCGGATGAGTAATACGTTCACCACGAACGATTGCATCGAAGGCTGCTGAACGGCCGACAATATCATCTGACTTGATCGTGAGCATTTCACGGAGTGTGTATGCAGCACCGTAACCAAGGAGCGCCCACACTTCCATTTCTCCAAATCGTTGTCCTCCAACCTGCGCCTTACCTCCGAGTGGCTGCTGTGTAATGAGTGAGTACGGACCAATCGAACGCATGTGGATCTTGTCTTCCACCATGTGGTGAAGCTTCAAGATATACATGTATCCAACTGAAATTGGCTGTGCAAAGAGTTCGCCAGTGCGTCCATCTTTGAGCATAAGCTTTCCATCTGAAGGCAAACCTGCTGCAACGAGCTCTTCTTTTACTTCCTTCTCTCCTGCACCAGCAAATGGCGCAACGATCGCTTGATAGCCAAGCGTATGCGCTGCCATACCGAGGTGAAGCTCGAGAATCTGACCGAGGTTCATACGGCTTGGTACACCGAGTGGTGTAAGGATCACGTCAATTGGGCGTCCGTCTGCAGTGAACGGCATGTCCTCTTCTGGGAGAATACGAGAGATAACACCCTTGTTACCGTGACGACCTGCAAGCTTGTCACCGACAGATACGTTACGTACCTGTGCAATAGTGATGTGTATACGCTTGATAACACCGCTTTCGAGCTGATCACCCTGCTCACGAGAGAATATCTTCACACCGATAATGCGACCACGCTTTCCGGCTTCAAGGCGGAGTGAAGTATCCTTCACATCCTTTGCCTTCTCACCGAAGATTGATCGGAGGAGACGCTCTTCTGGCGTGAGTTGTGTTTCACCCTTTGGTGTAACCTTACCCACAAGAATGTCTCCAGGTCGTACCTCAGCTCCTACACGGATAACACCTTCCTCATCAAGATTTCGAAGTTTTGCTTCAGAAACGTTTGGAATATCTGGTGTTGTTACCTCTGGACCAAGCTTTGTGTCACGAACTGACACTTCAAGCTCATCGATGTGAATCGTTGAGAACTTACTGTCCTTTACGAGTCGCTCTGAAATAATGATCGCATCCTCGTAGTTCGCACCTGACCAGCTCATGAATGCAACGAGTGCATTTTGTCCGAGTGCCATCTGACCATTATCAGTTGACGAGGTGTTTGCAAGAACGTCGCCACGCTTTACCTTATCTCCAACAGTAACCGCAACGCGATGGTAGAACGCTGAGAAATCGTTTGTCTTTTGGAATGGAGTGAGTATGTATTCTCTCTTCTTTCCATCCTTATTCTTGAGCACAATATGTCGTGCATCTGCCTCAACGATTTCACCAGCATCTTCGGCAACGATCATGCGGTTAGTATCTCGAGCGGCAAGCTCCTCAATACCTGTACCAACAAGTGGAGCTTCTTGAATGATGCACGGTGTAGCCTGCTTCTGCATGTTTGAACCCATGAGTGCGCGGTTTGCGTCATCGTGATTGATGAATGGGATCATCGAAGTAGCAACTGAGAACGCTTGGTTCGTCGCAATATCGATATATGCAATATCTTTCTTTGGGAATACAACCGGCTCTCCCTTGTACCGAGCCTCAACCATCTCTGGCTTGATTTTTCCATCATCAGACACTTCAACTGCAGCATGTGCGATCGGATGATGCTCTTCTTCGTGTGCATTCAGGTATACAATCTCACCTGTCACAACACCCTTCTCAACCTTTGCGTATGGTGTCTCGATAATACCAAAGCGGTTAACACGAGCGTACATCGAGAGACGAAGGATGAGACCAATGTTTGGTCCTTCAGGTGTATGAATCGGACAAAGACGACCGTAGTGAGAGGTGTGAACGTCACGTACCTCAAAACCTGCACGCTCACGAGTGAGACCTCCAGGACCGAGTGCTGAGAGCGTACGAAGTCCTTCAAGCTCAGCAAGAAGATTCTGCTGACCCATGAACTGAGAGAGTTGGTTTGTTGTAAAGAACTCCTTGATTGCAGCCTGGAGTGGTCGTGGATTGATGAGCTGCATTGGAAGCGAAGTCTCTGATTCAATCGTAGACATTCGATCTTGAATATTTCGCTTTACACGAGTCATACCCACGCGGATGCGCTGTTGAAGCATTTCACCGAAGTACCGTACACGACGGAATCCAAGGTGATCGATATCATCAGCCTGACTTCCCGGTGTATGGTTGAGCTCAATAATATTCTTGAGAATAGTTACGAGGTCCTCAACAGTGAGTGTGCGCGTCGCGTCTGCCTTTGCATCTGTCGCAAGACCGAAACGCTCGTTGAAATGGTGTCGTCCGATCTCTGAGAGGTCGTAACGAAGTGGACTAAAAATAGAATCCACAAACTCACGCGCATTCTCAACAGTTGCAAGATCTCCATCACGAAGACGACGGTAGATCTCGATATACGAATCATCCGCAGTCTTTGCAGGGTCCTTTGCAAGCGTATTCTTAAGATACTCTTCAGCATGCTCAACGCCCTTAAAGAGCTTCATCATATCCTTTTCTTCTGTCACACCGAGAACACGGAATAGTGAAGAGATCGGGAACTTTCGCTTTCGATCAATCTTTACATAAATGACACCATCAGCCTCTGATTCTATTTCAACCCATGCGCCACGAGCAGGAATTACCTTTGCACCAAAATACGAACGTCCTTTTGATTCGTTTGAGGTGAAGAAGATACCGTATGAACGTGCAAGCTGAGGAACAATGACACGCTCAACACCGTTGATAATGAAAGTACCATTCTCTGTCATGACAGGAATATCCGCCATGAAAATTTCCTGATCTTTCTCTCCACCAAATGTTTTGTTCTTAAGAACAACAAGTGCACGAAGTGGTGCTTCGTAGGTAAGTTTATTCTCACGAGCAAACTCAGGCGTTGTCTTTGCCTGTCCAAGCTCATACTTTTTGAACGCAAGTTCAAATTTCTTTTCAGAGTAGTCAGCAATTGGACTAAACTCCTTAAAAACCTCTTTGAGACCCTGCTCAACAAACCATGTGTACGACTCGAGCTGTGGCTCGATCAAATCTGGAAGCGGAACACGCGCATCGCGGAAACGCTGAAAATGCTTCTTTGGAAGCATTCCTGCAGATACTACTTCGTTCTTCTTTGCCATAGATACCGAAAACGGTTATTGGTAAGAAAGGAATGTGTAAACACAAAAAAGACCGCGCATTGCGCGTCGTGCTCACACACACCTTACTCGGCTTGTAATTGTGACATTAAGTTTTAGACGGAAGACCCGCCAATACCTCCTTTTCTCTTTGAAAATTGCACTCAGAACTCACTCAAATAGCCGAATTTTCGTACGCGCGATTATACCCGAAGTGTCCTAAGGAGTCAATAAGGTGAGCTGGAAAACTCATTTTTCAGACACTTTTTCGTCTCCAAGCCTCCATTTTTCAATTTCTGCATGATTGCCACTGAGGAATACGGGCGGGACTTTATACTTTTTCTTCTTGTATTCGAACACCTCGGGTCGAGTATACATCTCCCCACTTGAGATGCGTTCTTCTTCGAGTGATTCAAAGGTGCCGAGCACGCCGGGAACCTGACGAGCAACAGAATCAATAATCGTGAGTGCAGGCAACTCTCCTCCAGTGAGTACATAGTCACCAACAGAAACCTCTTCTGCTTTGAGTATCTTTTTCACACGAGAGTCGATACCTTCATAGCGACCAGAAATGAGAACGATGTCGGAATACTTCTTTGCAAGATCCTTAGCCATCTTGGTATCAAATTTTTTGCCACGAGGTGCCATAATGAGCGTCTTCACTTTCTTTGCATCCTTTTTTCCGACCGCTTTCCCCCATGCCCGAAGAATTGGCTCTGCGTACATCACCATACCTGGACCACCGCCATACGGACGATCGTCAGTCTTCGCATGCTTCCCTTTTGCGAAGTCGCGAGGATTCAAATACTTCACCTCGATCTTCTTTCCACGATGCTTCGCGCCTTTTCCCTTCTCCGTCTTCTGTGCGCGACCAAGAATAGATGCATCGGTATACATCTGACAAATCTCTGGAAAGAGTGTGATGACGTGGAATTTCATTTTTTTGTATTTAGAAAATTCGAGATATCAGTAATCGTTTCTGGCACTCCATAGTGAAGTGGCGAAGGAACATCTTCTAATCGACGCCAATCGATGGCATCACACTTATCTGGTTCACCTATTGCTACCTCATCTCGATTAACGAGAACATGGAACTGAAAGTTAACCCAATGCTTAATGATCGTATCTCCTTCTTTTTGTATCACTTCTTTGTACCCTATGTACTCAACTGAGATTGGTTCGACACACAATTCCTCTTTGAGTTCTCTCTGGAGACCATCAGCTACTCGTTCTCCAAATTTAAGACCTCCGGCCGGTATTTCCCAACACCCATGGCCATCACGCGCACCTGGACTTCGTTTTGCAAAGAGATAGTTTCCATTGCCGTCGTGACACGCAAAAACAATTGCCACGCCAGTGAAGTCGTATCCTTTTTTCATGCCGTCATAGTAGCACAAAACCCCGCGAGCATAGCTCGCGGGGTTTTGTGCTGAAAGCTAAATCCTTGGTGTCAGGTTCGTAACTCGCTACGCTCATAACGACCTCCTACCCGACCTCGCCCGTTTCGCCATTGGTATAGGAGAAACATGGCTCCGGCTGACTTCGCGTCTTTAAAAACATCAAGCGGATAATGTTTTTAAATGCGAAGTCCATCAATAGCTTCATCGAGAGACTTCGGTTCTGGAGTACTACTTTCTTGATTCATACCTCCTCCCTGGTAGGACGATTCAGTGCTTCGCATACCACCTTCTGGCTCATTGATCTTGAGGTTAACGCGCGCATTGTGCTTCATGCCAACAACGCGAAGGAGTGTTCGAATTGCCTTTGCGGTATTTCCTGAGCGACCAATCACTTTGCCCATATCCTCGGCATGTACATCAAGGGTAAGAAGTACACCCATCTCATCTACCGTTCGGTTTATTTTTACGTCTTCAGGATGGTCCACGAGAGCTTTAACAAGGTCTTGGAGAAACTGCTGATCTGATTCCATAATTGTATGAGAACTAATCGTGTTAAGTAATTCGTTAGTTCGTTTCTGACTGTCTGAAACGTAACTCTCCATAAATGGTAGCAAGCCTCATCAATACGTCAACAGACGTCACCTGGAAAGGTGACGTCTGTTGTACTCAATTATTTAGGCTTTGACTTCTTCTGCTGGAGCTTCTACGGGAGTTTCTTCAGCTGGAACCTCAGGGGTTTCTGCTGCCGCCTTTGCTGCTTCTTCATCTGCTTTTGCCTTTGCTTCTGCTGCAGCCTTTGCTTCTGCCTCCGCCTTGATCTTTGCTTCGTCAATTATTGGAGATTTCTTTGGGAGAACATTCTTCTTCTTTCCTTCGATAATCTTCTGAGTAATGAGGAAGTTGTATACGGTATCTGATGGCTGTACCCCCTGTGAAAGCCACTTTCGTGCCTTTTCAGCATCAATCTCAACCTTTCCCTGACGTGGCTCGTAGGTACCAACAATATCAACGTGGCGACCACGAATCTGTGCATTTCGAGAATCAGTAACAACCACCCGGAAAGAAGGCTGATTTTTGCGACCGATTCGCTGTAGACGCATCTTTAACATAGTGGCGCTACATTAGCAGACCAATTAAAGAAGGTCAATACCCTGCACTCTTGTAAGAGACAGCGCAATGACTCCTGTACGTTACTGCCTAATGCCGAATCGGCTCGTACGAATATGCTCCTTCCTGATCGTTTGTAAATCTGGCAAAATGCAGAATATGACACATCTCGATGCATACGACTATTTCCTTCCGGAAGAACTCATTGCAAAAGCTCCTGCCTCTCCTCGGGATAGTTCACGGCTCTTTGTGTACGATACACGTACGGATGAAATACGTTTCGACATTTTCAGGAATGTAGGAAAATATCTCCCAAAGAACTCGCTTCTTGTAGTCAATAACACAAAGGTGCTCCCTGCCCGTCTCTTCCTTAAAAAAGAGACGGGTGGAAAAATTGAGGTACTCCTTTCACTCAATGAGCTTAAACCTGGGGACACGAACGTGCGCGGTATCGTCGACAGAAAGCTTCTTGTTGGTGCACGACTCTTTTTTAAACGAAACGCATGGCTCGATGTTGTCGGCCAAGATGAACAATACTTCATATTCAGACCTAGTGTTCCTATGCATGCACTTCCAAAACTCCTTCAGAAAGAGGGGCATACGCCTATTCCTCCATACATCAAAAAGACTCCACTTTCTGAACGTGCGCTTCGACATCGGTATCAAAGTATCCTCGCAAAAGACGGCACGTCAGTCGCTGCACCGACAGCATCACTTCACTTCACGGCACGCGTACTCAAAGATCTAGAAGCGCGAGACATACAGCACTCAGAGGTAACACTCCATGTAGGCGCTGGGACATTTGCACCAATCACGGAAGAAAATTTCAAGGCAAAGAAACTCTTCACGGAGTACTGTGAAATCTCTAAAGCATCTGCCCGCACCATCAATAGTGCACTCACCCGTAATCGACCAGTAATTCCTGTTGGCACAACAGCATTACGTACCGTCGAATCGTTCGCAACTCCCCACCATTCCCACACAGGACCGACCTGTGTGCACAGGTCGGTCCTGTGTGGGATAGAGCATGGTCAAAAAGAAACAAATATTTTTATCTATCCCCCATACCAATTCCAAGTTGCATCAGGGCTCATTACGAACTTCCATGTTCCAAAATCATCACTCATGCTTCTCGTTGACGCACTCCTCGAAAGCAAGAAATCGAAGCGTCGCATTCTTGACCTCTATGACATTGCAATCAAAGAAAAGTTCCGCTTCTACTCATTCGGTGATGCGATGCTTATAGTGTAAGGAATAAATATGGCTCAATTTGAGTCTCCATGATACTATCGATCCCATCGGGGACTCCTTTTGTCAATTTCTCCTTGAATACTCAACCGAAGTAGCATCTTTATTGTAATTCTCTAGCAGGACACGTAACCACATGAGTGAAAATACATCGGCACACGAGGGCGTCATCATGATTCGCGGAAAAGGGATAGGCTTTGTAGCTGTGCCTGGCGAAGAGGAGGATATCCTCATCGCAACCGAAAACCTCAACTGCGCTCTTGATGGTGACATCGTCGAAATAGAACTTAAAAAGAAGATTCCGGGGAAACGACGAGAGGGTGCTGTTGTTCGTGTTGTTGAGCCGAAACATCAAGAACTCATCGGTACGGTCATTCAGAAAAATGGTACGTATGAACTCCTCTCTGACAACAGACGGATTCATGTACGCCCTATTCTTCCCAATGCAAAACCATCTGATGTAGGGATGAAAGTTGCAGTGAAGATTACGCACTGGAAAAATCCGCTCTCTGCCCCACACGCAGACATCACAGAAACAATCGGAAAAGCTGGCGACCACGAAACTGAGATGCAGGCCATCATCCGCTCTGGCGGACACTCTGAGCAATTCCCGGAAGACGTTGCGACTGCAGGACGGACACTCTACGAAAGGCGTGAACAGATATTCAAAGAAGCCGTTGAAGACACGCTCGGTGAACATCCTCGAAGACGAGACATGCGTGACCGCACCACCATGACCATAGACCCTGTCGACGCAAAAGATTTTGACGATGCCATCTCGTTCCATTCGCTTCCGAATGGTAACTACGAAATCGGTATCCACATTGCTGACGTCTCTCACTATGTGCGTGAAGACGATACTATCGACAAAGAAGCGCAGAAACGTGGCACCTCTATCTATCTCGTCGATCGTGTCATCCCCATGCTCCCTGAAGAGCTTTCAAACGATCTTTGTTCACTTCGTCCGAACGAGGATCGTCTCGCCTTCTCTGCTGTCTTTGAGATGAGCATGGATGGCACCATCCATAACGAGTGGTACGGGCAGACCATCATTCACTCAAACAAACGCTTCAGCTATGAAGAGGCGCAAAAGGTACTTGATACGAAAGAAGGTCCGATGCTCGAAGAACTCACTACGCTTATGGATATCGGCCGGACGCTTCGAAAAGAGCGATATCAGGAAGGTGCAATCGCTTTCGACCAACCTGAAGTAAAGTTTGAACTCGACGGAGCAGGAAAGCCGATCCGGGTGTACGCGAAGATTCGTACAGAAACCATGCTTATGATTGAGGATTACATGCTCCTTGCAAACAAACGTGTTGCGGAGTTCGTCTACAACCATACCAAAAAGCAGGGGCGCGATGCTGCATTCGTGTACCGCATCCACGATGTCCCTGATCCTGAGAAAATCGAGGAGCTTGGCATTTTTCTTAATGCACTTGGTCATGAGTTCAAAACACACAAAGGTGTGGTGAATGCACGTGACATCAATAAGCTCCTCAAGGATATTGAAGGAACTCCAGAAGAGAGCCTCATCAAGACCGCAACCATTCGCTCCATGGCTAAGGCGATCTATTCGACCAAGAACATTGGGCACTTCGGTCTCGCATTTAAGTACTACACGCACTTCACTTCACCTATCCGTCGGTATCCCGACCTCATGTCACACCGCCTTCTCCGTCGCCACCTCGATGGCTCTATGATTAAAGCAAACGAAGTTGCCCGATATGAAAAGCTTTCGGTACAATCGTCAGATCGAGAGGTGAAAGCGGTGATTGCAGAACGTGACTCTATCAAGTACAAGCAAGTAGAGTTCATGAAAGATAAAGTGGGGCAAATCTTTGATGGTGTCATCACTGGCGTAACTGACTGGGGTATTTATGTTGAGGAGAAAGAATCTCGCTCAGAAGGAATGATTCGTCTTGCAAACATTAAGGGAGACTACTTCACCCATGATCCAAAGAAGTACCACGTGAAGGGCAACAAAACTGGAAAGGCATACACGCTTGGAAGCGAAATTAAGGTGAAGCTCATACGTGCTGACCTAGAAGAGAGGGTTATAGATTTCTCACTAGCATAAACTTCCTTGGCGTCTTACAGACGCTGTTCAGGTTGTATGATATTTTGGAAACCTAAATATCGACAACCTCTTGCGAAAGTCTCCCAGACTTTCTCACGGGTCATTGATTTCGAGCTCGCGTAGCCGGTATACTATGGTGCGCGTGCAGTGTGCCGCGCATTGTACAAAACCCCACGCAACGCACGATGGTTCAAAGCCACAACGTCGTCCCCGCACCCTCGAGAGCTTCCTAGACGGGCCTGATTCGTTTGCCTTGCTCGATACGCTACCAGTCACACTTGAAAGAGTCGTGGGGCTCACGGGCGTGTAGCTATCAACACCATTGCGAGGTAGAGCTGATCACTCTACCTCGCTTTTTGTTTGTGCAATAAAAAAAGCGCCGGGTTTCCCTAGCGCTCCGGGTACGTTTTGCACGTCCCCTTGCCGCCTACTGGCATCCGCAACCACCGAAGTGACGCGTTAATGTCGTCTCATGGACGATTCAACGACTTCATATATCGTAGCATCTCATGCAAATTGGTAAAGCCCTACGTTTCCGTATGGGCTTTCGTGTCATGTACGTGGCACATGCTGAGACAGAGAAAATGACTCCATCTCGCATTTTGCTTTGAATTCTGTATAGTGAATGAAGACAGCGTTCAAGAAAGGACTGCTATGTCGTACGAACGATATTTCACGAACCGACTCGTACACCTCAGTGAAATGCATGAACTGAAAGTTGGATTGATGGCACAACTGAAGGGGCTCCGGGAGCTCACTCTCGAACTTCACCATGATGCCCATGGGCTCTCGCGTGCAGTGCGGGAAAACAACGCTGAGGGCAGAAAATTTCATCGTGCACTGAAACACACTTTGGAAGTCCGTCGATTGCAACAAATCGGTATGCCTTCTCCACCATAAACCAAGCCCTAGGCACGAAGTGCCTAGGGCTTTGATTGATTACTCATACACAACTCGTGAAAGAAGAAGGAAACTCCCGTCACTCCCCCATGCCGAATCATCGAAGAGGTGCACTGGATTGAGTTCAATTGAGTGCATACTTCTGAAACGTATCTGAAGGAATGATGGCTGTCCCTCCTTATCGACAAACGGCCGATGAAGAAAAGTTACCCACCGATACCTCCGCAATTTTGCGAGCGCAATGAGCTCTGGCATCTGCTTGATCACCGTTTCAATCAGTCTGAGGTTATCTACTTCGTCGTAAGGATACTCCGGAGCGAGACGCTTAAGTTGAGCGCAGGCACCAACTCTTGAGAGGCGTGCGAACGGCTTTGAAGAAATAAGCCGAAAGTGGTAACAGTTCCATGCAGTATCTTCTGAAACTGGTGCACTTCTGAGCAATTCGACGATCTCAAAACTGGTATGAACCTCCGTACCCCCAAACGTAAACGGGGAGTACATTCGCTCAGAGAGCGAAAGTCCACGTGTATGAAATGAATCAATGAGGCGACTGTGAACAGGCTTCGTAGGGTGAGAATCAGAAGCAGATGACACCCGTTCACGGACACCCTCTCTTTGATGAAACACCCCCTTCTTGTCCATACAGACTCCTTGGGAAGATACACAGCAAAAGTACTGTCTGCCTGCATAGTAATACTATGCACAGGTTTGTAAAGGACCTCTCCTATTTCGCAACGGCGACAGCTTCATCGAACTTCACCGACAGTAGTTTTGAAACACCGTCCCCCGCCATCGTGACTCCATAGAGCACACCTGCACGAGACATCGTCTCGCGATTATGGGTAATCAAAATGAGTTGTGATTTCTCTGCAAGTGCAGAAATCATATCTCCATAGCGACGACTATTTGCTTCGTCGAGAGCTGCATCAGTCTCATCGAGGATGACAAAGAGTGGTGGATTCACCTGGCTCATTGCGAAGATGAGGGCAATTGAGGTGAGAGCGCGCTCACCACCAGAAAGCATATCGAGACCGCTCACCTTTTTATTTGGTAGCTTTACCTCGAGTTCAATCCCCTCTTCAGATTCAGTTTCAACAGCTTCCTCACCCTCTATCTCAAGACCATCTTCATCGAGCTTCTTTGTCCCCTTTGGTTTTACCCGATTGAGTTTTGCGGTACCTCCACCAAACATGAGTATGAAGAACCGATTAAATTCAGTGGCGATTTTTTCAATGCCCGTTACAAATTGCTCATTCAGTTTCATGGTGAGCTCAGCAATAAGTTCTTCGAGCGTTCCAACCGAATCGGTAAGATCTGCAATTTCTCGAACAAGAAACTCATCACGCTCTTTCACATCTTTGTACTCCTTGAGGACATCCTCATTAGAGCCCATACCAAGCTCCTCAAGTCGTATCTTCATCTTCTCAAGATTCCGCCTTCGTTCAATCTGCGACCCACGATCTTCTTGTATCATCATCTCTTTAGTTACCACATCACCGTTCTCATTTTTCACGATGTATTCGTAGTACAGTGCAGCATCGCGACCAAGAAGCGAGACAGCCTCCTCGAGTTCACGCTTAAAATCATCTCGATCACGCTCAAGATGAGCGAGTTCACGATCCACACGGTCGAGCGCGGCCCCTACCTCACGCTCCTCTTGCATAAGTGCAAACATTTGGTGCTCAGCCTCACGCGTGCGCGAGACATCACTGTCAATCGCCTGTTTGAGCGCTTCGTACTCAGATCGATACGTTTCTTCCTCTTCCACTACGGCCTTGAGTTCACCATCTCGAGTAGCCTTCTCCTGTATGAGGGAATCATACTCATGCTCATCATGTGCCCCTTCTTTGATGTGCTCTTTTGATTCAGCACGGGTGAGAAGTGACCGAAGCGTTGTTACTGCATCTCTCAATAACCGAAGGAGTACGTTCACATCCCCCGAACGAACTGCGGGCTCGATTCCGGATTCGATATCATCGACAGCATCCTTCAATGTACGAAAAGGGATAGGCATCCCCTCTTGCGTCTCTGCTTTTTTCTTCGCGTCTTCTATTCGGCGTCCCAAATAGAGAATTTGCCCCTCAAGCTGCCCTATTGCGCGCGTGAGTTCCTGTCGCTTGCTGCGGACAGAGCTCATTTTTGTCTCAAGTGCGATGAGTGCTTCTCGCTTCTCATCTTTTTCTCGTGATGCGAGAGCTGCCTTTGCTAAATCGAGTTCATGCTTCAACGCATCAAGACGCTTGAGAGGGATCTCGCGCTCCACCATAAGCCTATCGTGATGATGCGCTATGTAGGTGTCTTCACGGCACAAATACGCTGCGTAGACGTGCTTTAGCTCATTTTGCAATTCGAGTGAACGTTCGATTTTTTTTACCTGTCGTTCGAGAAACTTAAGATGCGGTGCCACCTCTCTCCGCAAGGCTTCTACCTGCGCAATGTTTTCTTGCGTCTTTTTTAGTTTTCGCTCACTCTCTGATTTTTTGAATTGGTACACCTTGAGTCCGAGAGCATCCTCAATCATCTCCCGGCGTTCACGAGGACTCGCTGAAAGGATGCGATCTGCTTCCCCTTGCGAAATAATATGATGCCCTGTTGGTCCGATGTTAGCTGCCGCAAGAAGCTCCTGCACGTCCTTCAAACGAGTCTTACCACCATTGATGAGATACTCGTTTGTGCTGTCTCGATGCACAACACGCTCTATGACAATCGTGTCAAAATCCACGGGGAATACTCGCTTCCCTCCCACCTCTTTATTTTCAAGCTCAATAGAAACGGAAGCTCGATTCATTCGAGACATGCTTTCCGAGCCATTAAAGATAAGATCCTCACCGCGCTTTCCGCGCATTGATTTTATTGACTGCTCACCGAGCACAAACCGAAACGATTCGGCAACGTTTGATTTTCCTGATCCATTTGGACCAACGATTGCAGTAATTGGTGTCGAAAACTCAAGCTCACCCTTCTTTGCAAAAGACTTAAATCCGTTAATGGTGAGTGACTTGAGATACATACAGACGACGAACCAGAGTTCCGCTGTATTTTATCATGCGTCCGTAGTGATTGTAGGCTCTCTGTTGAACAGTGGTTCAATGCCCTATAACCACGAGTTTGCTACCAGCCCTTGGTATCGATTGCCTTCTCTGCAGCTGCTTGCTCTGCCTCTTGTTTCGATCGCCCAGTTCCTTCTGCAATTTTTGTTTCTCCGAGAAAAGCTCCTACCGTAAATATACGGTCGTGATCCGGTCCAGACTGACCAAGTGTTTCATAATTTGGAGTAACACCAACGTGCTCCTGTGCGAGCTCCTGGAATCGGCTTTTTGCGTCTTGCCAGAGTTTCTTTTCAACGATGCGCTCTGTACGATCGAAGAGCTGGACGGCAATAAAATTCTTCGCAGCATCGTATCCTTGATCGAGATACAGTGCACCAACAATAGCTTCGAAGGTGTTTGCGAGAATATACTGTCGCGCGCGGCCAGTATCCCTCTCTTCACCTTTAGAAAGGAGCAAATACTCGTTGATGCCAAGTTTTGATGAGGCATCTGCAATTGAAACAGTATTTACGAGTGCGGCACGAACTGCAGTAAGTTCTCCTTCGGGTTTCTCAGGGTATTTTCGAAAAAGAAAATCAGTGACTACAAGTTCAAGTACAGCGTCGCCAAGAAACTCGTAACGCTCATTATGATCTTGTGTTGCCTCTCGATGCTCATTCAGGTACGAACGATGGGTAATTGCGACGAGAAGATGGTTTACATCAGTAAAAACGACACCGAGATGGTGCTGGAGCTTTTTAAGACTTTCCTGTATTTCCGCTATTTCAGTCATAGTGACGCTAGCCTAGCATAGAAGTGCGATATCGAAAATGGAGCTACAGTACACCTTTTTACCCCATATGTATGCACGATCTTTTTATTTTCGTGACACAAGTATCGTTATAGCCTTGGTTACAATCGGGAGAATGTCTTCGTAGAAGTTGAGCTCAAGAATATCTGCAACGCGGAACCACTTTGCATCATCGAGACCCCCTTTCTTCTCGAGTACAATATCGACATACTCACTCTTCGCAAGAAAATAGGATACCTGCTTTCGCACTTTTCCTTTCTCTGGCTGTGTAGCGATGTACTCGTTTTTTCCGAGCTCATCTTCAAGTACCACATCAAGACCAATTTCGTCTTTAAGCTTTCGTACTGCCCCGACGTTAAGATCTTCCCCTTCATCAATACGACCCTTTGAGAGTGTCCAGTGGCCAAAAATATCATGGACCAATGCAAGGTACATTACCCCTTCATGTTCTGCATAGACGACAGCACCTGCAAGTCTCTCGATAGGCATTTCGTCATATGGAACATCTTTTTTCCTGCGCTTTGAAATCTCATCTTTTCCCGGTTCACCGATTTCTTTATACACCGCGCCAAGAACACCGTTTACGAAGCGGCTGGAATTATCTCCTCCAAATTGCTTTGCAAGTTCAATAGCTTCGTTTATGGCAACTTTTGCAGGCACCTCCTTTCTATCGGCAAACAAAAGTTCATAGAGCCCGAGACGGAGGATGTTGCGATCAACTGGAGAAATGCGGTCGATAGGCCATTCAGGTGCGGCCTTTGTAATTATTTGGTCGAGCTCGCTATGCTTTCCAAGTATGCCGTCTAGAAGACCTACCATGTAGAGAGCGTCGGCTTTGTTCGGGGCGAATTCACTTACGTTACGGTCGAGAACTGTTCCTATTTCTGCTCGTTCGATATCATTTAAATCCCACTCAAAAAGTGTTTGAAGAACAATAGAACGTGAAAGATGCCGATTCGCCATGAACAAATGAACTAACGATAACTACCTACTAGTGTATCAGACTATATTCGGACAAAGGCCTCCGTTTGGAGGCCTTTGTGGATTTACCTTATTTCTTCTCCTCTGTCTTCTCTGCTGCCTCTACTGCAACCGGGGCAGTATCTCCAAGATCGAGCTTGATTCGTTCTTTCTTTGCTTTGATACGTGCATCACGCTTTGCCTTAAGTTCCTCAAGATTCATAACCTGTCGGCCATTGTAGTAGCCACACTCGAGACACATGTGGTGCGGACGATGCTGCGCGCCACAATGTGAACACGTAGAAAGGTTTGCCGCCTTAAGCGCATGGTGGGAGCGTCGGTTCCCGGAATGTCCCCGGGTATGTCGCATTCGAATAACCATAGTGGGAAGACTATACCAGAATAGAGGAAATATGCAAGAAAAATGCCGTCCAGTGTCCCTGAGCGGCTTTTTTGTGAAGAATTCCCCGGAAATCCAGGGGCTTATTTTTGCGACGCTGGATTCCAGCCCAAACGGACATCCCAGGGGTCAATCCCAGGCGGAAGTGTCTCTGCATAGGCTGCATTGGAGAGATGGGACGTATCGCGCCCTATCTTATGGTCCGGTCCTGGCACGGACGGCTTCAGACAACTGAACAAAGGTAGCTGCACTGGCTCTGGTCCAGTATTTGCCGTATCGGTCATGGTGTCACTCCGTTGTTCGAACTTGTTTCCCCACACGGTACTGTCTGAGGTCTCTGTATCGTACTCCTCGGTTCTGTGGCATGCAAATACAAAAGTGCATACACACGCATCACCGTGCACCATCTTTAGGCTTTGACCAGGAGGAACTAGACTCCATTACTTCCTTCGTGATATTTCGTACAAAAAGTTCGGCGATGTATCGGTGAAAGGCCAAAGCGCATCACTGCATCTCGGTGTTTCTTTGTCCCGTACCCCTTATGAATTTCAAATGCATATCTCGGGTATTTTTTTGCCTCGGTCCGCATGTGTTGGTCACGTGACACCTTCGCAAGAATAGATGCGAGACCAATACTCTTCTCCTGTGCGTCCCCTTGTATGATTGTCTCCTGATGCACAAAATCGGCAGGAGCAGAGAGGAGACCATCGAGTTTTACTTCAGTTTTTTTAGGATCAAGAGCGAGCTTCTTGAAGCAGGTCTCAATACCCTTTCGTACGGCACCCGATATACCTATCCGGTCGATCACTGTATGAGACACAAGTGCGACATGAAAATCGATAACCCCCGCACGCTTCAGAGCTCGGGCTATTTGTACGACCCTTTCTCGCTCCCCCTCTTTCACTTGTTTTGAGTCACCTACGCCAGGAATATATCGCCAATCAAAATTACTAGGGACCACAGCAACCCCGACTGCCACAGGACCAGCAAGCGGTCCTCGCCCCGCCTCGTCGACCCCGACTGTATGAGTAATTTTCATAATGCTATACTAGCACCACGTATGGAGCGAACACCCCTCACCGCTGATTTTGTGCACCTTCACGTGCATAGCCACTACTCGCTCCTCAATGCCATCCCTACCCCTGATGAACTCGCAAAACGTGCAAAAGAAAATGGTATGCCAGCCATTGGACTCACGGACAATGGCGGTCTATACGGTGCAGTCGATTTCTATAAAGCGTGCGCGAAACAAGGAGTTAAACCGATCCTTGGTGTAGACGCATACCTTGCCCCGCGCACGCGATTTGACCGTGAAGCAAACATCGATAAACCACGAGGTCGCGTGGTCCTCCTCGCAAAAAACAACGATGGGTACGTTCGACTCATCAAACTTGTGACGGAATCATATGTAAACGGATTCTACTATCGACCACGCATCGACCACGCGCTCATGGAAGAGTTTCATAAAGATGTCGTATGTATCATTCCATCATTCAGTGGAGAGACGACACTCGCACTCAAAGATGGCGACACAGAGAAAGCGGGAGCTCTCCTTGATTGGTACAAAAGTCTCTATGGGAATGATTGCTATCTCGAAGTGACACACCACCCTGAGATTCATGAGCATGAAGCACTTCAAAAGAGCATCATATCCTTTGCAGAAGAAACAAATACCCCACTCGTTGCACAACAAGATGTGTACTACCTCGAACCCGGTGACCACCTTGCGCGGGAGACCATGATAAAGATCCAATCGGGAGGCATTGTTGATACATCGACAGATGGTGGCGAGCTTGCTCCAAATTTTTCATTCACTACGGTGGATGCCATGATGCAGAACTTCAGTCATATTCCTGATGCCCTCAAAAATTCAGTGCACATCGCAGAAGAATGTACGGTCACCATGGATCCAGGAAAAACCTGGTACTTCCCTGACTATACGATCGAGAGCGGAAAAGAACCTGATGATGAGCTCCACGATAAAGCGTATGCAGGCGTACTCTGGCGCGGACTCTCGCTCGATGATGCGGAGGTGAAGGAACGTCTCGACTACGAGCTCTCGGTCATCAAGATGAAAGGATATGCGAAATACTTTCTTGTCGTAGGTGATCTCCTCCGTGAAGCCCGAGAACGAAAAATCCTCACCACCATTCGTGGATCAGTTGCAGGATCGCTCACGACCTACGTACTTGGTATCACAAACGTAAATCCTCTCGAATACAATCTTCCTTTCGAGCGCTTCCTCAACCCAGAACGCCCATCAGCACCTGATGTTGATATGGACTACGCCGATAACAGACGCGATGAGATCATCGAATATGCGCGTTCAAAATACGGAAAGGATAATGTTGCACAGATAGGCACTTTTGGAACGATGATGGCACGCGCTGCGGTGCGCGATGTTGCGCGAGCACTTGGGCACCCCTACGCGACTGGGGACCGTATTGCAAAACTCATTCCTATGGGAAGTCAGGGTTTCCCAATGACTATCGAAAAAGCGATCGAGATCGAGCCTGAGCTCGCAACGCTCTACAAAAAGGATCGTGAAGCAAAAGAGGTTATTGACCTTGCGAAACAGATAGAAGGTCGAGCGCGCCACGTTGGTGTACATGCAGCAGGAGTAGTGATTGCCCCGCGCCCTCTCACAGAATTTGTACCCGTCCAGCCCGACCCAAAGTCAGGAAAACTCATCACGCAATACGACATGCATTCCGTTGGCGAAGACGGTGTTGGCCTGCTCAAGTTTGACTTTCTCGGTATCAAAAACCTCGCTATCCTCGCCGAGGCAGTGCGACGTGTACGTGTCATTCATAAGATTGAAGTGGATATTGAAAATATTCCGCTCAATGACAAAAAGACTTTTGAAATGCTCGCTCGTGGTGAGACGATGGGTCTCTTTCAGCTCAACGGAAGCGGGATGACTGCGTTTCTAAAACAGCTCCGTCCCTCATCGATTCACGATATTAACGCGATGGTTGCGCTCTATCGCCCTGGCCCGATGGAATCGATACCACAATATATTGAGCGCAAACATAACCCGAATCTCGTCACCTATCTCGATCCTCGACTTCGTACCATTCTCGACCGTTCGTACGGTGTTATCACGTACCAGGATGACGTTATGATGATTTCTATCGAGCTCGCGGGCTACTCGTGGCTCGATGCAGACAAGCTCCGTAAAGCGATGGGAAAGAAAATCCCTGAGGTTATGGAAGCAGAAAAGGACAAGCTCCTCAAAGGCTTTCGTGAGTACGGAAAACTCTCACTCACCGTTTCAGATAAACTCTGGAAACTCATTGAGCCTTTCGCGGCATACGGGTTCAACAAAGCGCACGCTGCGAGCTATGGTCGTGTTGCCTATCAAACGGCGTACATGAAGGCGAACTACCCTGTCGAGTATATGTCTGCCGTACTCACTGCTGATGCAGGAGATACGGAGAAGGTTTCAGAAATCATTCGCGAGTGTGAGCGCATGGGTATACCCGTTCTCCCTCCAGACATCAATGAGAGCTATGCCCCGTTCTCTGTTGTACCTGCACACGATGGTGAAGATGCAAAAATTCGATTCGGTCTCACCACAATAAAAAACTTCGGAGAGAGTATTGCTGAAGAAATTGTAGAAGAGCGCAAGGCGCATGGACCATTCGTTTCTGTTGCCGATTTCCTCACGCGTGTCATTGGAAAAAATCTCAACAAAAAGTCTCTTGAAGCGCTCGTTCTCACAGGGTGTTTCGATCGTTTTGAAGATCGTTCGCTCCTGCTTCATAATCTCGACACCCTCCTCGCCTTCCATAAAGAAGCGTCGCACGGAAAGGAAGCTTCGCAAGATTCTCTCTTTGGTGGTATGAGCGATTCTTCTGTGCACGCACTCGTTCTTGCTCCGGTTCCTGAAGGGTTCGCCGCGCAAACGCTCCTATCAGAAAAAGAGCTTCTCGGAGTGTATGTTTCTGGGCACCCGCTTGATCAGTTTGAAGCTGAAATGACGAAAGGTGAACGTGTTCCGATCTCCTACATCAAACAAGCAGTTGAACTTAAAAAAGAAATTGATGTTGTACGCATGAAAGGTAAGGTGGTCACGGTAGGTATGATCGAAAGCGTTCGAGAACTCCTCACAAAAAAAGGTGACCGCATGGCCTTCATTGTTCTCGGTGATAAAGTGAGCACCATAGAAATGGTTGCATTCCCTGAAACATACCAGACATATAAAGACGTACTCGCTCAAGGAACCTGTGTCGCAATCAAAGGAAAACTCACCATACGAAATGACGAACCGTCTATTGCACTCGATCAGGTTAAGAAACTTGAGAAAGTTGCTCCTGAAGCCTGATGCCTTTGTTCGTCCTTATTCGAACAATCATTGACATTCCATCACTCCGCGTTAGGATAGTGGTACCAGTCAATGTGACGGCTACCAACCGTTGGTCAATGACGCCCACCCGGGCCTAAGCTGGACAATAAAGTGCTGAGAGTACCCTCTCAGAAGCTCGGTGGAACCGCGGTTACATGATCGCCCGAGCAAAGACGCAATCCTATTGCTTCTTTGCTCGGGCGTTTATTCGTTTATCAATATCCCATTTTCAATTTTCAATTCAATATGTCTTCTCTTGAACACAAACGTCACACCTTGGCCCACCTCCTCGCAAAGGCAGTACTTCGTACGTTTCCCCATGCAAAGCCAACAATCGGTCCAGCGATCGATACTGGCTTCTACTATGACTTTGATTTCAGTGGTGGCCCTGTCCCTACCGACAGCGACTTGAAGAAGACCGAAAAACACATGCGCGAAGCGCTTTCCGCATGGAAGACTTTCACACACCGCACCGTGACTCCTGACGAAGCACGCGCATTCTTCAAAGATAATCCATACAAAACCGAACTCATCAATGAGCTCGAGGCAAAAGGTGAAACCATCACACTCTACACAGTGGGCGAAGGGCATTTTGAATTCACCGACCTCTGCCGTGGTGGACATAGTGAATCACCAGCAACTGATATAGGAGCGGATTCATTCATGCTCACGAGCGTTGCTGGTGCCTACTGGCGCGGAGACGAAAAGAAGCCAATGCTCACGCGTATATACGGACTTGCATTTGATTCAAAAGATGAACTCGATGCATACAATGCACAAATCGAGGAAGCAAAGAAACGTGATCACAAAAAGCTTGGTGTCGAACTTGATCTCTTCTCATTCTCACCACTTGTTGGTCCTGGACTTCCTCTCTGGTCACCAAAAGGTACACTCCTTCGAAACCTCCTCGATGCATACGTGTGGCGTCTTCGTGAAAATGCAGGATACGTTCGTGTTGAAATCCCCCACATCACCAAAAAAGACCTCTACATAACCTCGGGTCACTGGGATAAGTTTAAGGACGAGCTCTTCCGCATCACGACACGTGAAGGACATGAGTTTGCAATGAAGCCGATGAACTGCCCGCACCACACTCAGATCTATGCTCGAAAAATGTGGAGCTATCGCGAACTCCCCCAACGCTACGCGAACACGACCACTTGCTACCGTGACGAACAATCGGGAGAACTTTCGGGTCTCTCGCGCGTTCGCGCGTTCGCGCAAGATGATGCGCACGTCTTCTGTCGCATGTCTCAGGCACGTGATGAGTTTCTTAAAATCTGGGACATCGTCCACACCTTCTACGGTGCATTTGGATTCAAACTCCGTGTACGTATTTCAAAGCATGATCCCGAAAAGCCAGAATCATATCTTGGTGACAAAGAAAATTGGGCACATGCTGAAGGAATCCTTGAGGAAATCGCCAAAGAGAAAGGTGCTGACTCATTTGTCGGTATCGGCGAAGCTGCCTTTTATGGACCGAAACTCGACTTCATGGCTAAGGATGCACTTGGTCGTGAATGGCAGGTTGCAACGATTCAGCTCGACATGAATATGCCTGAACGGTTTGATCTCACGTGTGTAAATGAGAAGGGTGAGAAGGAGCGTATCGTCATGATCCACGCAGCAATCATGGGATCTATCGAACGCTTCATGAGTGTGCTCATTGAGCACACTGGTGGCAACTTCCCACTCTGGCTTTCACCAGAACAAATCCGTGTCATCCCTGTTGCAGAGGCACACTACACGTACGCAAAGCATGTGTATGACGGCCTTATCGATATTGGCATTCGCGCGACACTCGACGAGAGTAATGACTCACTCGGAAAACGTATCCGAAACGCAAAGACGGATAAACTCCCCTACTTTGTGGTGATCGGTGACAAAGAAGTTGAAGCGAAGAATGTGACCCTAGAATCACGAAACGGTGAATCAATCCAAATAGAACTTGAAGCACTTGGTAATCACCTTCTTGCCGAAGTGGATACAAAGAAAATGTAGTCACATAAAAACAGCCTCTCTCGAGGCTGTTTTTATGTGTGCATTACTTGAGCAACTCAATAATACGATCTTTATTTACGACAACCCATCCGTCCTCCTTTGGGAAATGTGCCTTTGCAGCACCAACAACCACATCAAGGAGAGCGACGCGCTCAGAAGTCATTTGGCTCTGTGCCATAACAAAGTTGAGAGCATCAGTTGAAATGAGTACATGCGCATCATGAGCACGTGCCTCAAGAAGTTCAATATCAGCAGTTTCTTGAGAAGACATATCTGATACTGATTCTATCTCAATCGGAAGGTTTGGAATCTCTTCTGCTACCATGATTGGTGACGGAATAGTTTCTCCATATCCTTCATAATACGCTTCATACCCTACTGGAGCAGCCTTTGAGGCCATGTCTCCATGCGGAATAGCACGTGGACGTGCAAGAAGTGACGGAACATATCCCATACGTGACACTTCAGGTGCAGTTATGCGTGGTGTCACCATAGTGGGAACAACAACCTTTGGATCAGTTATGAGTGGTTCAATAAGTCTACTACCTCCAACCGTTTTTTCTCTGAGGGAGATACCGAGCACTGACTCTCGTCGAATGACGAGAAAGTACGCAACAGCAAGTGCCCACACAACGAGAAGGGTGTAGAAGACTGCCGTAAGGAATGGACCAGCGTCGAATCCCGTATAAGGGAGTCGTGAGAGTGAGATACCCGCAACGAGTGGTGTGTTCGAACGTGTGCTCGAGACAGTGATTTTCTCTACAGCAACCTCTACCGTACAGGTTCTCTTCTTTGAACCCTTGAATGCAATGAGCGTGTACGTTGTTGTCTTTGTTGGGCGAACATCAATAGTGTCTTCGTCTTCGTTGTATTCTTTCTCATCGTCTGCCCCTTCTGTATCGATGAGTTCGTTACCACGGTCATCCTTAAGGATGATTTCATTTGTTCGAGTATTTTTCCACGAGAGAGTCACCTTTTCTCCCGCTTTCACTTTCGTGTCAGAAGCTTTGAGCGAACAGCGTGGTGCACTTGAACCACCGCCTCCTCCCCCACCACCACTACTCTCAACATCAACAGAAACCTGACATGTTACGCTCGTAGAGCCATTTGATGCAGTGAGCGTAAATGTCGAGTCATTTTCGATATTCCGTACTTGTGAACCATCAACTGAAACATTTCCAACACCATTATCAATTGATACCTGTGTGGCATTGGTTGTCTCCCAAGCAAGGGTCACGTCTGTACCAGAGCTGACTGACGCATCGTTTACCGTAAAAGAGTCACATCGTGGTACAGGAAGAGGAGGTGTCACGGTAACTGGTACGGTACACGTACGTGTCTCACTCCCACGCGTTGCAGTGAGCGTAAATGTAGTATTCGCATTTACAAATACTTCGCGAGAACCATCGACAGCAACATTTCCAATACCGTTACTGATTGAAACTGCAGTTGCGTTTGTTGTTGCCCACGTAAGTGTGGTTGAACCTGAACTTGTTGGAATAACACTCGGAGTCGCTGTGAGTGAGTCACATGAAAGTACAGGATCTGGAGTTGGTTCAGTTACGGTAATTGTTCGTGAGCAGGTTACAGAACCTCCAGCACCTGTTGCGGTGAGCACATACGTCTGAGTCGCGATTGGCGAGACGATCACAAAACCTGATGCCACCTCATTTGATGATGCACCCCCAGCAATAGATACGCTCGTCGCGTTCTGAGTTGTCCACGTAAGTGTTGCAGACTGACCTCGAACGATACTTGTCGTGTTTGCATCGAGTGTACAGACTGGGACAGGTTGCGGGCATGCATTCTGTACAGCAGTTCGAACGACATTGCTCTCTACCCATCGAGTAGCATTACTGTACTCAGCAGCGGTAATCATCGCCTTGTTCTCGATGTTGTACGCACCACACTGTGTTCGCGGTAATACACGAACCTTAATGGTTGCAGAACCAGACTCCCCAGGTGTGAGCACGTCAGCATTGAGATTCACTGTATGACGCACACTGTCGTAGAGAGGTAGACTTTGATATCCACCTGTTACGTTTGCTGACGGTACCGCGAGAAGATACTCAACCTCAGCAGGAAGATCATCGACGATTCGCACGCCACCGCCAGTACAGTTTGCAGTACCAACATTTCTAAAATTGAGGGTGTAGGTAAGACTTTCTCCAATTGAGGCACTCATCTTGTCTGTGCTCTTAGTTATTTCAAGAATACACTGACCAGGAACAACCACTGGGGTAACTGCAACACTTGCAGTACATGTCACTGATGTGCCACCGAGACCGAGCGCAGTGAGTGTGTATGTGGTATTTGCTGTAGGAGCAACAGTTCGTGAACCATCTATAGAAACCCGGCCAATGCCGTTATCAAGTGTTACTTCAGCTGCGTCTGAGGTATCCCACACGAGTGTTGTGGTATTACCACTCGTGATTGACGCATTGTGAGCGCGGAGACTACAGACTGGCACTGGGTAGTCATTCCCTCCACCATAATCGCCGCCACCAGTATCACCACCTCCGGTATCGCCACCATCGCAACCGCATCCACCACCAGCGTCACCGCCACCATCACCATCACCACCATCTTGTGCGAAGGTAGTGAGCGCAGTGAGTGAAAAAGCATCATCGCCTCCAACTACATTTGGAAGGAGCGGGACAACGACAAACACGAAAAGACCGGCAATAACTGCCGACATAAATACCCCACGTATAGATTGCAACATATGTAATTATCTAATTTGCTTCAGTCTTCTAACTATTCTTACCTACACCCTGTACGCAAGAATAGTGAAAGAATGAATGTTCATTCTAAAAGATGATTGGTAGCACGCGCGCTTCGCGCGCGTGCTACACAACCAGCGTGTCACCCACTCTCCCCAAGTGAACAACAATCCATCAACCGTCTTTCGAGACGAAGGCGATTAGACCACGTTTCGACTTCCTCGTGTCTCGAAGCCAGGTGAGGGTCTCTGGGGTGAACCAGAGCCCCTCGTTCGCCGTCACCTTGTTCGGGTAGACGGTGAGCTTGTCTTCGGTGCACACGAGGATGAAAGTCTTGTCGGTCACCATGCTCCAGGGGAACTGGAGCGAGGCACCGATCGCATCCGGGCCATGGGCCTCGATGCGAAAGACCTTCGAAGGTTTCCCGATGTTATGGATCGGGTCAAAGGTGGGATAGAGCCCATCCTTCACCTCCTTGAAGCTGACCTTCGTGACCGCGTGCCTGAACTCCGACTTGTCGCCATTCACACGCCACGCCGACATCTGATCGAGCGGCACATCGTTCACATTCCACAGGAACACGACGAAGCTTCGTGGCGTAGATGGGGTGACCTTCCCATCGACGTAACCCTTCCAGAGCCGTGGTGCGAGGTGCTGGGCCCGATCTTGCCGTTCCGCTTGGTCGCGGTACGGCTTGTCGAGACCCTGAGTCAGAGGATTCTCCGCTTCCCAGCGGAGATTCAGAGCTCGCAGCTCGAAACATCCTTCCTGCAGCTGTGAGCTGCAGACCTGCCCGAAGGCAGACGAAGCAGAGAGTGCGAGCACGAGGCTCGCGGGCCAAATTTTCATTTCGATCTCCTGTTCAGTCGTCCACGCAGACGACGTAATTGCCCGGATTCACGCCGAGTGGCATGACGTCCGAGACGGACGGCACGGTGACCGTCGCAACCGGCTCACGCTTCACCTCGACGGGTGAACCGAGAGCAACAGCCGGACGCTCCACCTTTTCGGTCCACCCACCCCAGTTTTTGCAGACGAACGGTCGGATGACGACATACCTGACGTCACCCTCCTCGAACGCCCACTTGTGAGCAGGATGGACTTGTCCACCCCACGCAGCGGTGGCATTGAGCCAGATGGTCGGACTTTTTGAACCGAAGGTCATCCAACCCTTCCATCCACTGGTGATGGTCGATCGTTCGGGAGTGGTCGTGGTGACGACCTTGAGCGCAGTTGCCTGCGCCGTTGCCGGCCACCCGGTGTGCGGGAGCGCACCTTCGAGGGTACACCCCGCCTTCGGATTGCACGGATCGCCTCCCGGCTTCCGCCAGTCCATGGGAGCGAATACCACCTTCCACCGAGGCGGAACGGAAGCCTTGAGCTTCGCGTTCTCGGTCTCGAGCTTCTTGTTCTTGTCCTGAAGCTCGAGAGCCGTCGCAGCGATGTGGGCAGCAGCCTCACGGGAGTCCTTCACTTGCTCCGCAAAGGAGCTGTGTTGGAGCTTACCCGACACTTTCCACGGTGTGGAAGGATCCGGTTTGTCCTGTGCGAACACAGGAGAGATGACGGCGAAGAGGATACTCACCAGAAATACGATGTGACGCATGTGCGCCTCCTTTGAAGGTTGATGATGTAAGAGAACTTTCCACGAGCGTCGGCTCGTAGGCCGCGTCTCCTGCTACGATTGCAGACGACTTTCTATACAAAAACGCACAGAAGCGCTTTCAAAAAGAAAGCCACCAACAAACTTTCTACGGAGAACGTGCACGATCTGGTGACTATCTGTAGAGACTATCACCAGAAGTACTTATACTAATATTTTACCATGAAAAATGGCTGTGTGTCAATTTAGAGCGTGTTTTGGCGCACGAGCGTGGCTTCTACCACAAAACGGTCGGTTTTTGCCCCAAACGAATCACAGGTAACGAGGGTAAGCTTTGCCTCCCCTGCTGCTATCTCGATCTCCGCATCATTTGCAGATACTTCATAAACACGGTCAACACGGTACACGTACTCGGTATCAGATGACTGGAGGCGGATAATATCGCCCCAAGTCATCTTTTGGATGCCATTAAATGCCTGAAAATTTTTATTAATGACACTCGGGAGGTAGCTTGAATGCCCAAAAAGTAGAATAGTACCTACTCGTTCAAAATCGGCAGAATCAGGATGTCGCACAACACCAGAGAGAAGTGCGGTATCGAGCGCTTCGACTGAGCGTGACGCTGGATTAAGCACTGGTACGACACGCTCATCTAATGCATCAAAAATAATCTTTACAGGGAGTGCATCGACATTGAGTGAAGTATCCTGAGAGGAAACAGTCTGAGGGGTGCCAGAAAACGACCCCACATCAATATGCGTTTCTTGTGTTTCAGCATTGGGGTCTATAGATACCTCTTCGGAACGCACTGTTTCTGATGGTTCTTTCACTGCCACCACAATTGCCTCAGCAGTAGTTCTTTGGGCTGGCTTCTCAGGGAGGAAATCAATCACAAAAAAGAAACCATAGGTAAGCGCAAGCACGCCTATAAACACAAAAGAAAATACGATTCTCTCTTCGATTTTTGCTTGAGATAGACCGTTTTTAGCCTCGTACATAGTGTGTATATAATACAGTATATTATATTGTTTGTCAAATGATCGGCTATCGTTCTCGTGATAGCATGATACGCATTCACAGGTAAGTGTCTTTCAGAAGAATTGACATATGCACACTTATTATTGTATAATATAAAAATGGAAACTACTACTCCCGCACACGGTGCATTCACAAAGGTACTCGCAATAATTGGCTTCTTTTCCGTCATTGCTTTTTTCGTATGGGCTCTCGTGCAAGGTGTACGAGTATTCCCTCATGCGTTCTCTTCCCTTGCTTCAATTGCTGAAACAGTCGGGGATTATCGTAACGAGTCTGAGCTCGCGTTTGATATTGATAAATCAATCGTAAACTCTGGAGAAACATTTACCGTCACCTGGACAGACATGGGACGCGGAGAATACGCATTTACACATGCCTGCACACCTGGAACACGTGTCCGTGTGAGAACAGATGAGGGTATTCTCCAAAATATTCCTTGTGGTGAATCCCTCTCCCTCCCCCACTCTGCTACGGGACTCTTCCTTAATATTCTTTCCGAGGAACAGCGATTTAGTGATGTTCCGATGACTATTGCATTTACGAGTGATGGTGGTGACACACATACTACCGATACGCGGATCACTATCGTGAATGCGTCAGTAACTGGTACTCAGGTACGTACAATCGCTGATGAGGTTACCCCACGCACAGTACCAAAACGGATTGATCTTCCTACTGAACCGAGTATACAGAGCAATCCTTCCACCACTTCCTCTCTACAACCTACAGCACAAGCTGCATCGCCAATTGTGTCACTCGTACCAAAGTCATACCCAAATGGCTTTATCGATCTTCGAGCACAGTACCTTGGTGTTGGAACACTCATAAACGGTACATTCACTCCAAAAGCAACCTTCAATTCAGATGACACAGCTGCCTTTAAATTTGAAGTAAAGAATATCGGCACACGAATGTCTGATACATGGTCATATGAACTCATGCTCCCAGGTAATGTGAAATATACTTCTGATCCTCAAGCGGGTCTCGCACCAAATGAAAAGGCGGTCTTCACGGTAGGATTTGAACTTAGCGATACTAGTAAATCTGCAGTCAAAATTAGTGGTGAGGTAAAAACCACAAATGACACTCGCACCGACAACAATACTTTTGATTGGTCAGTGAAAGTTGGACAATAACTATAAAAAACCACCGGCCATCTGCCGGTGGTTTTTTATTAGATGTCGAGATTTGCGAGTCGTGCGTTGCTTTGAATGAATGACTTTCTGCTCCCCACGTCGGTTCCCATGAGAATGTCGAAGACACGATCAGCTTCCTGTCCATCCTCAACAGACACCTGCTTTAAGATTCTATTTGAAGGGTTCATAGTAGTTTCCCAGAGCTCTTCTGCGTTCATCTCTCCAAGACCTTTGTATCGCTGAATGCGAATCTTTGATTGTCGTTTTTGTTCAGCTTCTGCACCATCATCTTCTGCATCATCCTCTTCAGTCTCTTCGATGTCTTGAGGAGCGTCTTTGCCCACAATCTTCATCTTCTCTTCGTCGGTAAAGGCGTAATGTATCTCTTTCCCCATCTGGATCTTATAGAGTGGCGGTTGGGCAATGTAGAGAAATCCACCATCAATGATCGGACGGAAATATCTATAGAAGAGTGTGAGGAGAAGTGTGCGAATGTGTGCGCCGTCCACGTCAGCATCGGTAGCAATGATGATCTTGTGGTACCGAAGCTTTGAAAGGTCAAACACATCCCCGATTGCAGTACCGAGGGCAACAACAAGATTCTTCACCTGCTCGCTCCCGAGCATCTTGTCGATACGAGCACGCTCAACGTTCAAAATCTTTCCACGGAGTGGGAGGATCGCTTGTGTTCTACGATCACGACCCATCTTTGCAGAACCTCCTGCAGAGTCTCCCTCCACAATGAAGAGTTCCGATTCCTCGGCACTCTTTGTCTGACAATCAGCAAGCTTTCCTGGAAGCGTCATACCCTCAAGAGCTCCCTTACGGAGCACAGAGTCTTTCGCTGCTTTTGCTGCCTTACGTGCCTTTACCGCAATGATTACCTTGTTGATGATTTGTTTTGCATCATCAGGGTTCTCCTCGAGGTACATCGCGAATGCTTCACCAAAGACAGTCTCCACTGCACCACGAGCTTCAACTGATCCAAGCTTTGCCTTTGTCTGCCCTTCAAACTGGATTTCAGGCATTTTTACTGAAACCACAGCAGTGATGCCTTCGAGCACATCATCTCCCGTAAAGCCTGCATCCTTCTCTTTTACACTGAAGAAGTTATTCTTCTTTGCATAGTTGTTGAGCGTACGCGTGAGTGCTGTCTTAAAACCAGTGATGTGCGTACCATGCTCTGGGTTGTAGATATTGTTGGCAAAAGCACTGATGCGCGCAGTAATGTCGTCGACGTACTGAAGTGCAACTTCAACAGAAAGCACCGCAGGGTCAACGTCATTCTTTTCCACGTAAAAGATGTTTTTGTGGACAGGTGTTTGGTACTGATTATTGAATGCAACAAGTGACTTAAGTCCTCCTTCAAAGAAGAAGCTCACGTGAGGAACTTCGAGACGCTCATCTTCGAGATACTGCTTCCCTTCAATATCAAGCTTCTTCTCGTCTGCCTCACTCATTTCCCGACCATCGATCACCGTGATCTTGAGACCTTTTACGAGGTATGCCTGCTGGCGGAGATGCGAGACGACGCGCTTAAAGTCATACTTCACTTCGTTAAAAATAGTGTCGTCAGCCTGGAATGTGATGACTGTACCCTGGAGCTTTGATTTTCCAACATGCTTTACCTTCGCTTTTGGCTTTCCAATGTTGTACTCCTGTATGTAGTATCCACCATCGCGGTGAACTTCTGCGATCATATGCGTCGAAAGCGCGTTTACCACTGACGCTCCCACACCATGGAGTCCTCCTGATACTTTATATCCTTCGCCACCAAACTTTCCTCCCGCATGAAGCGTACAGAGAATTGTCTCGAGAGCTGACACCTTTGTCTGCTTGTGTGTATCAACAGGAATACCTCGTCCGTTATCTGCAACTCGAATGTAGTTACCAGGAAGAAGCGCCACCTCGATGTGGTTTGCAAAGCCACCCATGGCCTCATCGCGCGAGTTGTCGAAAATTTCCCAGATGAGATGATGAAGACCATCGGGACCAGTGGTACCGATGTACATTCCAGGACGCTTTCGTACCGGCTCAAGTCCTTCGAGGACCTGGATCGAATCTGCGCTATACGAGCTCTTTTTCTTTTCCGCCATGACTAAAACTGAATACTACACAAAACGAGCTCTGGTGGCTCTAATGCTTCGTAGTATAGCAGATTTTGTACTATTCGTCTTGGTTAAAACTGTGACTGAATTAAATAATGCTGTACCCGCCTACCAAAAACTTGATTGTCTCAAAAGTACCCCCTTGCGGCACAATACTAATAGGTGTACTTTTGATCTCGGTCATGCAACTACAGGAGACTCTGTATGCCCTTTTGGCTTGGCGTATCCGTCGCCCTCGCTCTGACAGCGATTGGTGTGTACTTTCTCAACTTCTATGTGGTGCTACTGATCAATTTCGCACTCTGGGGAAAATTCCTTTTGGATATGCGACCAGATCCATCTCGCAGGAGGAATAGTGGGGAAATGGGTCTTGGCATTATGGGTCTGTTCTTTTTACCCATCTTTTCAGTCGTCACACTCTTGCCTTCCTTCTACTTGAATTGGAGGGATGGCAATCTGGAGACTGGTCTTTCAGCGCTCAAGAACCTCTGGTCTTTCATCGGCCAATTCTTGCTCCGCTGATCAAAAAGGCTTCGCTTAGGCGAAGTCTTTTTAAATATCAATACCGCAAACTCAGCAAATATTTCTACCGCACCTCATATCCCGCTTTTTGAAGTGCCTCCGTCACCCTACCCATCACGCCTCCAACCTCCTCATCCGTAAGAGTACGATCAAATGACTGGAACACGAGACGAAATGCGTATGACACCTTTCCATCCTTATGAAACTCATCAAAGAGTGTCGAATGAAGCAATAGATTCCCCGCTGTCTCGTGGATGAGCGTATCAATAGACTCAGCAGTTACCCCCTCCTCGGCCCAGAGTGCTATGTCACGAGAGACAAATGGGTAGGTCGAATACGGTACAAAGGTAACATCCGACGCTCCCCGAAATGGTGCGTACGCAGACGGTATGGGGAGCTTTTGAATAAGTTCGGTGAGATTGAGTGTGAGAACGCCCTTAAGAACGGTAGCCTCGAGTGACGTGCCGAGTACTGATTCGAGTTTTGCTTTCACTTCTGTAAGCCGCACATCATCCTTTGGTGTATACCCTCCTTGTTTTAGTCGAACGCCGAGGGCGAGTTCAGTATGTTCACTCACATTCTTTCCACCTTCACCACGAAGAAAGACTGTTCCGATCTCAAACGCGTTCACCGACTTCACACGGAGTAAATCAACATTTGGCATATTCTTGTCGAGCGCCTCGCGAATATTCTCTGAGAGCGTACTGCGGAGGCAACCTTTGTCGCTCGCAAGTGCATTCGCAAGCTCTATCTCGTCTTTCTTTCTAAATGATGAGGTAATGACCTCTGAAAATCCTTCCTCCAAAAGCGTACTACGAATGAGATCGCTATAGTAATGTCGTGGATTAATCTCAGTGAGAGGAACAGCTACCGGAACAACCGAAGCAACGTGCTCATACCCATGCACACGACCTACGTCAGCAATAACATCCTCTGCAATAGTGACGTCTGTACGTTCAAACGGCGCAGTAACAATCCATCCAGTCGGAGTTGCCTCATGGGTAAAACCGAGTCTCGAAAGAATTGATTCAATATTGTCCTTGGAGATAGAGAGACCGAGTAACGCCTCAAGTTGTGCATGCGGTACACTAACAGGGATGTTTTCCTTCTTGTTTGGGTATTCGTCCACATACCCTTCACACACACCCCCCGCTATTTTAAGAATCAGTCGAACACACTCAGAAATTCCATATAGAGTAAGTGCAGGTGGGAGATCATTTTCAAAACGTTTTGATGCATCAGTCTGAAGTTTGAGTGACTGAGATGAACGACGTGTAACGACTGGATCAAAGTTTGCGCCTTCGAGAATAATATTTGTACTCTCTCCGTCTATCTCTGCGTACTTCCCTCCCTTTACACCCGCAATGCCGACAGCTGCATCACTCGTAGCATCAACAATAAGCTGCACTTTAGGAGTACAGGTAAACGTCTCATTACTGAGTGTTGTCACCTCCTCACCCTCACGCGCCATGCGCACACCAAATCGCCACCCTGTTTCATCGTGTGGGAATTTGTCTGCATCGTAGGCATGGAGAGGCTGCCCAAGCGAGAGCATTACGTAGTTCGTCGCATCAACAACGTTATTGATGGAACGTTGTCCGAGCGCTTCAAGCCGACTCTTGAGCCACTCCGGGGAGGGACCAATTTTTACACCGGTAATGAGTGCACCTGAGAAGCGTCGACAATTTTCTGTATTCTCAATCGTGACTTTGATTTTATCTGTCTTTGGTTCAAGAGGAGTTGGCTCACGAAGTGGGTCTTGTACGAGCTTTGTTCCCATGAGCGCAGCAAGCTCGTGGGCAACACCACGATGACAGAGGCAGTCACTCGAACGGTCAGGGAGCACTTTTACATCAATAATGGTGTGATGCTCTTTCACATCAACATCTTCTATCTCAAACGCATGAAATGTGAAAAGCTTTTCGATATCAATCGTCTCAGGAATTCCATCACCAATATAGTCTTTTAGCCAATCGCGAAGTACTTTCATAATCAAAATTGGTTAATGAAGCGCAAGTCCCCGTTATACAAAGACCGGATATCATCAAACTCATACTTCATAAATCCGAGCCGATCGATACCCATGCCGAATGCAAAGCCAGAGTATACAGTGGGGTCAATGCCAGATTCACTTAGTACTTTTGGATGCACCATCCCTGCCCCAAAAACCTCTACCCATTTGCCTACTAGTTTCGAATTTCCAGAATTGAGTCGCATATCTACTTCAAAACCAGGCTCTACAAATGGAAAGTAGCTTGGACGGAAGCGTATTTCTACATCACCTTTAAAGAATCGTGAAAAGAAATACTCAACCACTCCCTTCAAGTGCCCTACGTGCACACCCGTATCTACGTAAAGACCTTCAAGTTGATAAAACTGTGCCTCGTGTGTTGCATCAGTTGCTTCATTGCGAAAAACCTTCCCGGGCACAATAACCCGAATCGGTGGTTTGTGAGATTCCATATACCGAGCCTGTACAGGAGATGTTTGTGTCCGAAGCACCATTGGCCTATCAACCTCCTCATTCTTGAACCAGAACGTGTCCTGCATATCTCGAGAGGTATGGTCTTTTGGAACATTAAGTCTGTCGAAGTTGTAGTATTCAAGCTCTGCTTCAGGGCCCTCAGCAAACACAAAGCCAATCTCTCCAAAAATGCTATTGATTTCAGCAATCATCTGGGAGAGCGGGTGGAGATGTCCTTTTTGTATTTGCATATTACCTATCGAGTATGACTTGATATATGAGACTTCCATCGTATACGTAAATAGCACCATTCTCAACGTGCGCTTGGAGATTTTCTCCGAGTGCGAGCGGCTGAAGATTCTGCCATGCACGTGCATCAATCTCTATCACATAAATACCAGAACCAAGTTCTACGATAACAAAATCAGAACTACCAGGGAAAAATTCAAAGCCCGAAATCTCTTGTCCTCCAACATCGAGCTTAATCCGTCGGTTACACGGAATGTCACTACTCACCTCTTGCATCGGATGAATAAACTCAGGTGCACTCTCAAGACTCTCAGTTACAGATGCTTCCTGATCTATATCTACTGCTGACTCCTCTCCGCGAAGTGCGGTGGTCGACGTGCTGTAGCGCGGGAATGATGTAGCACAGTAGTAGTATGGCATTTGCTCGAAGCTACCCACCCACTCTGCGTACACACCACCTTCGGCACGAGCGAGGCGCACTCCGCCACTTTCTCGCGTTGAAGTTGGTGCTATGACAGTCTCTGTTGTTGTCCCAACAAGTTCTTCTCCGAGTCGTTCAATGAGTGTACGCTCTGGAGCGGTTGTAGTGCTCACAAAATTCTTAATGAGTGACTGATACTCAGGATTGATACTAAACGTCGATGTTGCCTTTGTTGTAGTAGCAATAGTGACATTTTGCGTTGAAGTGCTAAGAAGTGGTGTACGAACAACTGTACTTCCTGTCGCACTCGTGAATTCGCTTATGACACGAAACTCTGGAAGAACAGGCATATTAAACGCCTGCGCTTCCGTCACTCTATGCGATGTTACCGGGAGTTCCTTTACCCAGGTATGATGGCCATCCTTCTGCACGTGAACTCGATGTGTGCGCGGCTCTAAGTTCTGCGCATAGAATGCGGTACGAAATACTCGTGTTTCGCGGACGAGTTCATCATCAATATAAATTTCAGCTCCCGTTCTCTCAGCAGCTACATAAATGCCGCCTGTTCCAACGATGGCATTCGGATCCTTTGGATCAAATCGGTATCCCGTTGCGTAGAGATAGAGGAACGGGAGCGATATGACAAAAAGCCCCAAGAGAAAAAAGAACGTCCGACGACGCTTTGTATAGGAAAGTGGCTGAACCTCCCGAAGTGGCTCCATATAGGGGTAGGATACCACTGAAACGCGATATTGAATATAGGTATTATATCTACAAAATATAATACCTATACATTACTCTTTGGAAGCTATCGATGCTTTGGGGTGACCCAAAATCCCATGTATTTTCCAAACATCAATCGAGTCTGTGCATCGAGTCCTGGAATAGCACTGAATACGAGCATGGTCACCGGCACAAGCACCCACTGGAGCGCGAGCACAACATACCTGAGGCGAGATTTATGTTCAGGTCGCTTCGGTAGCATGGTGAGTGAAATGATAGAAGAAATGACAAGTCCAAACATCGCCATAATGAGGAGATTACGCACCACGATTGGCAGATTGTACGAGAGCACGGTCTCATGGAAAACACGTCCTCCAAAGAAAATGGGTGCCCAGCCGAGAATAAAGAGCATGATTGGGTTAGTTACCATAGACCAGTAACCCTCAGCCTGTTGGAGTCCGATCTTAATGCGCTTCCCCAGTGGAATACTTTTATTCTTTGTGAAGTGATACATCACGTACACAAAGTTCTCGACACCATAGGTCCAGCGACGATGCTGCTTGTAGATATTCTGTACTGTCTTCCAAAATGTCGGTGCTGCGTTTGCATCCATTGAGACAGGGTACGAGAGCGGGACAACATCATACTCCCCATTATTCGCAAGGAGCAGATTCCAGTAAATGCGTGAGTCTTCTGAAACCATATTGGTCTGCCAATACCCTACCTCGTAGAGTGCCTGAAACGAGACTGAATGTGATGAAAACGTCGCCATGCGCTCAGGACGCTCCTGCTGCACCATCTCCCAAAATGTTGACGACATTGCTACAACACGTGCGAGCGCAGTTGCTTCCCACATGTTGTTATTAAATACCGGCACTGGTTGGAATGAACTCTTCAGTGGTCGTTCCGCTGTCATGAAATGCCATACAAGGCAGTTGAAATAGTCAGGGTACACGACCGTATCAATATCAAAGATAGATACGAGTACATGATTGTACCGAATACCGTGTGGGTCAAGCACTTCGCGACGTGATTGCTCAGCAGCCCATGTGGAATTTGCCCCTTTGCCCGCGAGCTCACCTTCGATATCACCTGGATGTTTCGTAACGAGAAAATACCCAAAGGTCTCTCCCCACTTCTCTTTCATTGCATGTGCTATACGTGCTGCATCCTCTCCTGCGCGCTCCTCAGAAGCGAGCACAATGATCATGCTCTTCGTATCATAATTTGCCTTTGCGAGAGATGCGAGTGTTGCATCAATAACTGACTCGGGCTCGGTATAGAAAGGAAGTATAACAAGTTGGTACAGATGACCGTACTCAAAACGAGCAATCTGACGTGCCCAATCTACCGACATGTGGTGCCGAAGTCGCTTCCAGTTATGGCGAAGGTGGTACGAGAGAAAGGCAGTCTTTAGTACCCAGTATACCGCGAACGCAATGATGAAGTACGCAGCAGCAAATGGTGCGTATATCGACGCAAGAATAACAGCAATAAGCGTCGCCCACGACGCAAAACCAGGAAGAATTTCAAGGAAGCGATAGAATCGCCGATCACGACCAGAGAGCTCCGGGGCTCGTCCGACGTGAAAATCTGCTCTTTGTGCATAGGGAAGCAAATGGTCTTTCTTCGACATAGTGACCGGAGTATAGCCTTATTTCGTAAGACTTTCAAAGGCTACTCCTGAACCCAGACTCCTATACTACTGGAAGGAGCATTCACCTGTGTTTGCTGCTGCACCTTGATAGTATCGTGTACCGGTCTCAACACCTGTAGAGGGAGTACGGATTTCGACTGCAGAGCTACCCTCTACTGGCTGCGTGAAGCAGACAAGGTTATCTCGAACAATAGCATTTGTTGTTATGTCATCACCCGAGGTGTCATTTGTATCGTCCTGAATAATCACTCCATCCTGATAGGTAGCTTGCGTATTTTTGATTCTATTATTCTCCACGATTACACCTGGTGCTGAGTGTATGATAATCGCTGGGAACCCAAGATTGATAATCGTATTGCCACGTACCACGAGGTTTCGGAAATATTCTGGTCCCGTATACCCACGAGTAAGAGAGAATCCGTAACACCCGCCCGCTGAAGATACTTGTCTGATGGTGTTATTTTCAAGAAGGAGATTATCCCACTGTCCATGGAGCGTAAAGTTACCTCCCGTACATACACCATTCACCACAGAGTTATTGATGAATTGATTATTTCGCACAATACCGTTTCTCGATAGGTGACCACCAGAACCGAAGTAGAATCCATGATGGAATCCACTTCCTGTGAAGTTATTTGCTTCAACAATATTGTTTTCGAACAGAAAATCGTTAAATGAACCGAGAACACCCATCTGACTGTTATGGTGAATGTTTGAGTTACGAACTATGAGTCCGTCAATTCCTTGTGTCGGACCCGCACTCTGTGAATGAATGCCGATCGCCCAGTTCGAGAGCTCAACGTTTTCTATAACAACGTCACGTACTACATCACGAAGCCAAACACCCCACCCTGCACCAGAACCAATGGCGTTGATATTTCTAATCGTATAGCCACCGTCATCATTTATTGCGCCACTGTAGGTTCCAAATTCAAAGAGATTCATATTTGTACCCGATACTCCATTGTGTCTGAAGATTGGTGCAGCGCCCGTTCCGTATGCATCAAAAGTAAGCGGTTGAGCAGTAGTTACGTTGTAATTCTGAAGATTAATCATTCCCATACTCCACGCACCTCCTCTCGCAAAGAGAAGATTTGTTCCTGCTGGAAGTGCGTTGATATTGAATCCCGTGAGATCCCGCTTCGGTGCTGACGACGACGTACCTGCGTTCGCGTTGTTTCCAGCGACACAGCCACTTGCTGCACCAGTCTGGCAATCAGAGAAGTAGTATGTGGTACCACCTCCTGTTGGCGCGGTGGTGCGTGTCGCTGAACACTGTGCCGTTGTACCACCGTTTGCTCCTGCGCATGACCAGGTATAGGTAGAGGTGTTTGTGGTCACACTCGACTGGGTACCTGTGGTACAGAGGTTTGTTGATGGTGCAGTCGTGTATGACTGGTTTGCTGCAGTACCACAGCTGC
>Ga0075163_10000092_pt1 | contig 99715 bp, 89 predicted proteins | sample JI1023141ADNA_FD_71478 | JGI IMG/M metagenome (GOLD analysis project Ga0075163, IMG submission 71478) | Wastewater effluent complex algal communities from Wisconsin, to seasonally profile nutrient transformation and Carbon sequestration -... | ecosystem: Engineered > WWTP > Effluent > Algae... | reverse complement strand
CGCACCTGTGCCCAGGTGGCGGAATTGGTAGACGCACTAGTTTCAGGTACTAGCGGGTAACTCCGTGGGGGTTCGAGTCCCTTCCTGGGCACCAGCGATTTTGACAGAAGGCCTTGTTCAAACAAGGCCTTTTTTCATTTCTGCCGCCGGGTTTTGACCGCCGATCAACACGATCCGCTGGCCAAACGCCACGCATTGTCTCACAGCACCATACCGGCCGTCCTGCCGAAACAATTGCTAACACTTGCGTAGGTAGCCCACGTAGTCGTCCGGCGGGGGGGCTGCGTTATTCGACTTGTCCAAACGACAAATCGAGTCGAACCATGAAAAAGATTACCACCCTCTGCATTGCCGCCACCCTGGCCCTGACCGGCACCACTTCCGCCCAGGCGGACTGGGGTCGTCATCACGGTGGCCACCGTCACCACGGCCACCATCACGGTGGCGGCGGCTGGGTCGGCCCCGCTGCCGTGCTGGCCATCACCGGGCTGGCCGTGGGCGCCGCCGTGGCTTCGCAAAATTACTATTACGCGCCGGCCCCGGTCTATAGCGCCCCGCCCCGCCCAATGCCGCCCCGAGGCTACGACACTTGGTACTACTGCGGCTCCTCGGGACAATACTACCCCTACACCGACGCCTGCCCGGAAGGTTGGCAGGCCGTTCCGGCCCGCTGAAAATAAAAACGGGCCCTGCGGGGCCCGTAATCGTCGCATTCGCGCCCGCGATTACTTGAACGGATGCTGCTTGAGGATGGTTTCGTCGCGCTCCGGGCCGGTCGACACAATGGCGATCGGTACTTCGCACAACTCTTCCAGGCGATTCAGATAGGCTTGGGCATTGACCGGCAGGTCTTCCCAACGCTTGACCCGGAAGGTGGTCCCTTCCCAGCCCGGCATCGTTTCGTAGATTGGCACGCAACGGGCTACTTCATCGGCACCGATCGGCAAAAGGTCGACAATCTTGTCGCCCAGCTTGTAACCGGTGCAGATCTTGATTTCCGTGAGTCCGTCAAGGACATCCAGCTTGGTGATGCAGAGTCCGGTCAGGCCGTTGATCCGGGCCGAACGGCGCAACAGTGCGGCATCGAACCAGCCGCAGCGGCGCTTGCGTCCGGTCACCGTACCGAACTCCTTGCCCACCGAGAACATCTGATGGCCCGGCGTACCTTCGGTATCGATATCCAGTTCGCTCGGGAAGGGACCGCCACCAACGCGGGTGCAGTAAGCCTTGGTGATACCCAGCACGTAGTGCAGCATGCCGGGACCAATACCTGCTCCGGCTGCCGCCTGACCGGCGACGCAGTTCGACGAGGTGACGAACGGATAGGTGCCATGATCGATGTCGAGCAGCGTACCCTGGGCACCTTCGAACAGCATGTTATGGCCTGCCTTGTGGGCATCGTACAGAGCCGCGGAGACATCGACGACCATCGGCCTGATGACTTCGGCATCCGTCATCGCCTGATCGTAGACAGTCTGAAAATCAACCGGATCGGCCTTGAAATACTGGGTCAATACGAAGTTGTGGTATTCCAGCACTTCCCTCAATTTTTCGGCGAAACGTTCAGGATGGAAGAGGTCATAGACCCGAAGGCCGCGGCGGGAAACCTTGTCCTCATAGGTCGGACCGATACCCTTGCCGGTCGTGCCGATTTTCTTGTCGCCAGACTTGGCCGCCTCGCGTGCCTGATCGATGGCTGAGTGATACGGCAGAATGAGCGGGCATCCCGGGCTAATTTTCAGACGCGAACGGACGTCGATGCCGCCCTTTTCAAGTTCGGCAATTTCGGAAATCAGGTGATGCACGTCGAGCACGACGCCATTGCCGATGTAGCAGTCAATGCCGTCGCGCACGATACCCGAAGGTACCAGATTGAGCTTGTATACCTGCTCGCCGACGACCAGCGTATGACCGGCATTATGGCCGCCCTGAAAACGAACCACGCCTTTGGCGTGATCGGTGAGCCAGTCGACGATCTTGCCCTTACCCTCGTCGCCCCACTGGGTGCCCACCACGATGACATTCTTGGCCATTTCTTAATCCTCTTGTATTGCTTCAATAATCCAGTGCTCGCCGACCAGCGCCAGCTTGCGGTCGCAGAGCGGCCCTTCACAGGCCATCTCGCCCGGTAGCAGTTCGACGACAATCTCGCCCTGTTCGCGCAGCGCAGCAACATGGGCGGCAAGACGCGGGTCATGCCCGGCGTGCGGCGCAAGGATCGCGCCGACCGGCTTGCCGGCGGGCGCCAGACGCGCCACCTCGCGGAGGTCCATCGAAAAACCAGTCGCCGGACGGGCCCGACCGAACGCCTTGCCGGCACCATCGTAACGTCCGCCCAGCGCAATTGCGGCGGGATAGCCGTCGCAGTAGGCGGCGAAGACCACACCATTGTGATAGTGATAGCCACGCAGGTCTGAAAGGTCGATCGAGAAAGGCAGCTCCGGAGCGCCAGCCAACAGGTGGCGCAGGCTGTCCAGTGCAACAGCGATTGCAGGCAGCGGCGGCAATTCGGCGGCTGCCCTATCCAGCACCTCGGCGCCACCATAGAGTTGTGGCAGGCGTTGCAATGCCTCGCGATAGGGCGAGGGGACGTCGGCACAAGCTTCGGCCAGCCCCGGCACATCTTTGGCCTGGAGCAGGCTCAATACATTATCCTCGGCCTCCTGCGGCAAGCCTGCCGCTTCGGCCAGCGCGCGGAAAATTCCAACGTGACCGAGATCGATTCGACCGACAGGTAGCTTGATCCTGTCGAAGGCACCAGCCATCAGACGGATGATGTCGAGATCGGCAGCGATCCCGACGTAGCCGTAAAGTTCGGCGCCGATCTGGACAGGCTCACGGCTGGCGGAAATGGTCGCCGGCAGTGTATGCAGCACGCTGTCGCAATAACAGAGACGCGTCACGCCCTGGTGGTTGAGCAGATGCGCATCGATACGCGCCGCCTGCGGCGTGATATCGGCCCGCACACCCATGGTCCGGCCAGACAACTGGTCGACCAGCTTGAAGGTGCGCAGTTTCAGATCCTGCCCGGCGCCGGTAAGCAATGATTCGAGATATTCCAGCATCGGCGGCATGACCAGTTCGAAGCCGCGGCTGCGGAAGTGGTCGAGAACCGTGCGGCGCAGGCGTTCGATGCGTGCCGCCTCGGCGGGCAGCGCATCGGCGAGGTATTCAGGTAACAGCCAGTTCATGAGAAAAGAATCAGTAGGATCAGGCCGATCAGCATCGACGTCAGACCGACGAAGCGAATCTGCCCATCCGAAAATTGAATGAGGCGGCGAAAGGTTTCACGCCAGGCCGCCGGGGCTATAAAAGGCATGGCACCTTCGAGCACGAGCATCAGCGCAAAGGCGAGCAGGAGGTTTGTGGTCATTTACCCTTGTCGTTTCCCCGTCCCGAATTTTTCATGTACTTGAAGAATTCGGAATTCGGCTCGACGACCAGCACATCGCTCTTGCTCTTGAAACTGCCGCGGTAGGCTTCAAGGCTACGGTAGAAGGCATAAAACTCGGGATTTTGACCAAATGCCTGAGCGTAGGTATTGGTTGCCTTGGCGTCACCTTCACCCTTGATCTTCTGGGCGTCACGATAGGCTTCAGCAACGATAACCTCGCGCTGGCGGTCAGCATCGGCACGAATTTTTTCCGCTTCCGCAGAGCCTTCAGAACGCAGTTCATTGGCCACCCGCTTACGCTCGGCTTCCATACGACGATAAACGGCCTCGCTGACTTCGGTCGGCAGTTCGACGCGCTTCAGACGGACGTCAACGATCTGGACACCAATCTTGCGCGCATCCTGGTCGGCCTTTTCGCGCATCTGTTCCATGACCTTGTCGCGCTCGCCAGAAACCACGTCATGCACCGTGCGCTTGCCAAACTCTTCGCGCAAGCCAGCATTCACCGTCTGGTTCAGGCGCGTCTTGGCTCGCGACTCATCGCCGCCGACCGAGATGTAATAGAGCTGCGGGTCGACGATGCGCCACTTGATGTAGGAATCGACCAGAACGTTCTTCTTCTCTGAGGTAATAAAACGCTCTGGCTCATTGTTGTCGAGCGTGATGATGCGCTTCTCGAAATAGCGCACGTTTTGGACCATCGGAACCTTGAAGTAGAGACCCGGTTCGGCGATGGCACGCTTCATCTCACCCAATTGAAATACCACGGCGAACTGGCGCTGATCGACGGTAAAAATCGACATCGCCATGATCACCAGCACGGTGGCGACGATGGCCCCCAGCAAATTGATGCGCGGACTCATATCAGCGTCCCTCCCGATCACGCGAGCGCAGCGAACCATCGCGCGAACTCGAAGAATATGAACCGCCACCGACCTTGGGTGCGCTTTCCAACTGCGGCGGAGCTTCAGAAGACAGAGGCGCCGAAGGTTTCACCGTCGACGGGGCTACCGATGCTTCCGGGGCTGCCTGCGCGGCAGTTGCCGCGCCAGCAGCCTGCATCAGTTTGTCGAGCGGCAAATAGAGCAAATTGCCCTGTCCCTTGGCATCGACCATGACTTTGCTGGTGTTGGCGTAAATCTGCTGCATGGTTTCCAGATACAGACGCTGACGCGTCACTTCCGGCGCCTTGGCATACTCGGCCAGCACCTGCTTGAATCGGGAAGCATCACCGTCGGCGGACTGAATGACCCGCTGCTTGTAGCCATCAGCCTCCTGGAGAAGCCGCGCTGCCGTACCCTTGGCCTTCGGAATGACGTCGTTGGCGTAGGCTTGGCCCTCATTTTTCTGGCGCTCGCGATCCTGACCAGCCTTGACCGCATCGTCGAAAGCTGCCTGCACCTGCTCCGGCGGCTGCGCATTCTGCATCGTCACCTTGGAAATCAGAATGCCGCTCTGGTAGCGGTCAAGGATGTCCTGCATCAGCTTGGCGGCCTGGGTAGCGATCTGCTCGCGACCTTCATAGAGCACATAGTCCATCTTGCTCTTGCCAACAATTTCACGGACAGCAGCTTCGGCGGCACCCATCACTGCTTCGTCCGGATGACGGTTGTTGAAGAGGTATTCGACCGGATCCTTGAGGATGTACTGCACCGCGAACTGAATATTCACGATGTTTTCATCATCAGTCAGCATCAAGGCCTCCTTGAGCACCTTGTTGCGCTCACTGCCCCGATAACCGATCTCGATGGTACGCACGCCGGTCAGATTGACCAGCTCGTGCGACTGAATCGGATAGGGCAGGCGCCAGCGCAGACCAGGGTCGGTCGCTTCCTTGAAACTGCCGAACTGCAGCACCAGACCGCGTTGCGAGGCATCGACGATGTAGAAACCGGAGGCCAGCCAGACGATGGCAACAAGGCCGAGCAGCAAACCAATGCCACCGCCGAGGAATTTTGGATTGAAATCGATTTGCGGCATGCGCGGACCGTCGCCGCCACCGTTTCCACCACCACCGCCCTTGTTGCCGAACATGCCGGACAACTTGCGATTGAAGTCGCGCCAGAGCTCTTCGAGGTCCGGCGGGCCGTCATTGGGTCGGCGCGGACCATTGCCGTTGGGCTTGTCACCGTCGTTGCTGCCACGGTTGCCCCACTGCGGGTCGTTGAGCGACATGAATATACCTAGGGTCGGAATCATGAGTGTCGGGGATTCAGTTGATGTAGTCGTGTTGTGCTTCTCGTTCAGCTTCGATCAAGGCCTTTTGTCGGGCTTGGGCCTTGGCATTTGCATATTCGGCCAGCGATTCACGCAGCAAATCGAGGCCCTCTCCGGAACGCGCACTGATGCGAACGCGCGCGATATTACCATACTCGTCCCGCTCGACTCCCGGCGATGCTTCTGTGAGGTCGATCTTGTTCCAGATTATGACCTGCCGGACAGCATCCGCACCAATTTCAGCGAGAACTTTGTCGACTTCGCTGATCTGCTCGTCGCGCGCATGGCTGGCGCTGTCTACGACATGCAAGAGCAAATCGGCATCCGTTGCCGCTTCAAGAGTTGCGTGAAAGGCATCGACCAGCGAGTGCGGCAAATCGCGGATAAAGCCGACAGTATCCGAAACAACGATATTTCCCGCCCCCTCGATCCACAGCTTGCGCGAGGTGGTATCGAGCGTTGCAAACAACTGGTTAGCAGCAAAAACACCGGCATGGGTCAGCGCATTGAACAGGGTCGACTTGCCTGCATTGGTGTAGCCAACCAGCGAAACACTCAACACATCACCGCGCATTCGCGCCTTGCGCTGAACTCCGCGCTGGCGGGACAACTTGGCTAGCCGCTCCTTCAACAATTTGACGCGATTGCCAAGTAGGCGGCGGTCAGTTTCCAACTGCTTTTCACCCGGGCCACGCATGCCGATGCCGCCCCGCTGACGCTCCAGGTGGGTCCAGCCACGGACCAAGCGGGTCGAGAGATGTTCGAGCTGTGCCAGTTCGACCTGCAACTTGCCCTCGGCACTGGACGCCCGAAGCGCAAAGATATCTAGAATCAGGCTGGTCCGGTCAATCACCCTACACTGTAGCGAACGCTCAAGATTGCGCTGCTGAGCTGGTGACAATTCATGGTTGAAAATCACCAGATCGGCATCGGTCGCGGCAATCATCGCCCGGATTTCCTCGACCTTGCCCTTGCCGGCAAAGGTCTTTGGATCGGGGCTCTGCCGGGGCCCGCCCACTTCCGCCACGACCGTTCCGCCTGCCGATTCGGTGAGCAGCCTGACTTCTTCCAGTTGATCTTCGAGATCAAACTGGCCGAAATCAAGTTGAACGATCACCGCGCGTTCTCCGGCGGCGGGTCGTTCAATCATGGGTGTTTCCGGGAGTGAGAAGTGCGCCCCCGCCACTCGGGCGGGTCGCTGAACAGGAATCGATTATTCCGCAGCCTGTTCCTGCTGCAGGTTGACCGGACGCGCCGGGACGACCGTCGAAATGGCGTGCTTGTAAACCATCTGGGTAACCGTATTTTTTAGCAGCACGACATACTGATCGAAGGACTCGACCTGGCCCTGCAATTTGATCCCGTTTACCAGATAAATCGAGACCGGAACATGCTCGCGACGGAGAGCGTTGAGGAAGGGGTCTTGTAAAAGTTGCCCTTTGTTGCTCATGGTGTGGACTCCATGGTGGTAGTTGTTATGAGGGTCCTAATGTACCCAAATTTGGGGGGTGATGCCAAAAAATTTGCAGATTATTTCTTGTCTTTGTCGGCGAACGGGTTCTTTCCTGAGACAAACTGAATTCGCAACGGCGTTCCCTGTAATTTGAAGGCTTCGCGGAAGGTGTGCTCGAGGTAACGGCGATAGCTTTCGGTGATGTGCTCGACGGCACTACCATGGACGACGACGATCGGCGGATTCGACCCACCCTGGTGGGCATAGCGCGGCTTGGGCCGGAACAGGCCATGTTTTGCCGGTGCCTGCTTGGCCACCGCGTCGATCAGCACCCGGGTCAGGCGCGGCGTGGTCAGCTTGGCCATGGCGGCGGCATAAGCGGCATCCACCGAACGGAACAGGTTGTCGAGACCGATGTTGTCGCGCGCCGAAATAAAATGGAACTTGGCAAAATCCAAGAATTTCAGCTTGCGCTGCAGAATCTGGCGGGTCTGCTCACGGACGTAGGAATCAAGGCCGTCCCACTTGTTGACTGCAACGACCAGAGCGCGGCCGCTTTGGACGACGAAGTCGGCAATGTGAGCATCCTGATCGGAGACATCGGCCTGGGCATCGACCATCAGGATGACCACGTTGGCATCTTCGATCGACTGCAGGGTCTTGACCACAGAAAACTTCTCAATGGCCTCGAAGACCTTGCCCCGCTTGCGCATACCTGCGGTGTCGACGAGCACGTATTTCCGGCCGCCCTTTTCAAAATCGATCTCGATCGAGTCGCGGGTGGTGCCCGGCGCATCAAAGGCAATGACGCGCTCCTCGCCGAGCAACGTGTTGATCAACGTAGACTTGCCGACGTTGGGGCGCCCAACAATCGCAACACGCACGGCATCGGAGTGCCATTCGTCGTCTTCAGGCTCGGGAAAGCTTTCCAGCGCCAGTTCGACCAAGCCGCGCACACCTTCGCCATGGGCGGCAGAAATGGCATTGGGTTCGCCGAGCCCCAGTTCATGGAAATCGGCCTCAACCATGCCGGAATTCATGCCTTCGGCCTTGTTGACCGCGACGAACACCGGCCGATCGATGCGGCGCAGCTTGTTGGCAATTTCCTTGTCGTGAGGCGTTAAACCGCTGCGGCCGTCAACGACGAAAATAACAGCATCCGCTTCGGCAATTGCCTGCTCGGTCTGGCGTGCCATCTCGTGCAGGATGCCCTCCTTGACCAGCGGTTCGAAACCGCCGGTATCGACGACCAGATAAGGCTTCTTTCCCAGCTTGCCGTGACCGTAATGACGATCACGCGTCAGGCCGGGCATATCGGCGACAATGGCGTCGCGCGACTTGGTCAGTCGGTTGAAAAGAGTGGACTTGCCGACATTGGGACGGCCAACCAGGACTAGCGTAGGTTTCATTGCGCCTCGATTGCACTCACGCTGCCGCCGGTGGTCTGCACCAGCAGGGCTGAGCCGAGCATTTGTAGAGGCGCGCGAACCGGCGTGCCATCGGTTTTTTGGCGCGCTGAAAAGCTACCATCTTCACGTGAAAGGAAGTGTACGATGCCCTCCGCATCGGCCACGGCAACCAGCCCGCGACGAACTACCGGTGCCGAAAGGCGACGGTTTTTCAACTTGTCCTGCTTCCACAGGCTACTGCCTGAAGAACGGTCCAGGGCATGCACGACCCCTTTGTCATCTGCCACAAACAGGTAGCGTGCATCCATGGCCAGACCGGCGACCGAGGAAATATCCTTGGACCAGGTCATGGCTCCGCCCTGCCCCATATCGAAACAGGCGACACGGCCCTGGAAGGCCACAGCGCAGATCAGGCGTCCATCTACGATTGGCGAGGCAACAATGTCAGCAACGCGATCAAGCTCGGTAGCTCCCTTGGGCAAGGCAACGGCCCCTTCCCAGACCGGAGCGCCATTTTGCAGAGACAGCGCTACAAGCTTGCCACCGGGATACCCTACAAAAAGATAGCGGTCGGCAAATACCGGAGAACCGGCACCGCGCACCGACAGCGGCGGGGTTGCCCGCTGATAGACCCATTTGCGCCCGCCGTCACCGGCATCAAAAAGGAAGACCTGATTGTCACCACTCTTTACCGCAACACCATCGTCGCCAACCACAGGCGCGGCCAAAACTTCGCTCGAGACACGCGCCTTCCATAGGGGCTTGCCGTCATCGGCTGAAAAAGCCAGGACTTCGCCCTTGGGCGTACCGACCACGACCAAACGGGCGTTGGCACCAACCCCCGCTGACAGTGGCTGACCGGCATCGATTTTCCAGACCACCTTGCCATCTTCAAGCCGGCTGATCGTTCCGTTATGTCCGGCAACGAAAACCTTCTTGTCCACGACGGCCGGCGTGAACGTATAGTCGCCAGCCTTGCCGATGCTGGCCGACCACTGCACGCTGACCTCGGATGCTACGGTGAGGGCTGGTAAAGGGGCCATTTTCGGGCCTGAACTGGCAAACGGATTGATCGAATCAAACGTATCCGACACCGTAGCGCAGCCACCCAGCAATAAGCCTGCTGCAGCAAAAAGGGCTAGCAACTGGCGAGACATCAGGCAGCCTCGCCAAGGCTGTCAAGCTTCTGCTGAAGCAGTTCGCGCCCGGCTCCGGGCTTGTCGGTCATCTTGTCCAGTGCGGCCTTGTAGGCGGCGCGCGCTTCAGCATTTTTGGCCTGTGCGCTCAGGACATCACCCTTCAATTCTAGGAAACGTACGTCAAGTGCCGGCGCATGCTTGGCATCGAGTTGTTTGAGCGCATCGTCGTAGGCCTGCTCGTCGAGTTGTACGGCAGCCAGACGCAGACGGGCCAGATCCCGGATTTCGTCCTTGCCGTTTTCGGCGACCCAGCTCAGCTGGGTCTTGGCTGTCTTCAGATCGCCCGCGTCAAAGGACTGCTTGGCAGCGAGCATTGCGCCGAGCGAGGCGTAGGCCGTACCGCCAAATTTTTCGGCCAGCTCACCTGCTGCAGCCTTGACCTTCTGTGCATCACCGGCCCCCGCCGCCTGTTCGAGCACGCCGTAAATCGCAGCCGCCTTGCCGGACTGTCCGGACTGGTACCAGTTCCAGCCCTGCCACCCGACGACGCCCAGCGATGCCGCGACCACCACGCCGGTCACGAGATTGCCGTACATTTTCCACCAGGTTTTCAGGGTGTCTATCTGTTCCTGCTCTTCGAGGTCGTAGTGCGCCATGCTTATTCCTCTTCGTCCAAATCAATCAGTTGTCCGATGATGGCTTCAGCCAGGTCATCGATTTTCAGTTTCAGTTGCGCCGAACCTTCCTCGCGCAAGGGCTTTAGCTGTGCCTCGCCAGTCTCGGCTTCGTCGTCGCCGATGATCACGGCAAAGGTCGCGCCGCTACCATCGGCTTTCTTCATTTGCGACTTGAAGCTGCCGCCGCCACAATGCTGCAATACGTTGATCCCCTGGTCGCGCAAGCCTTCAGCGACGCGGAAAGCCAGACGCGATGCCGCGTCGCCCTGATGCACGAGGTAGACATCGGGAGCCGGCGCCGCAGGCTCGCCGCCGGATTCCTTGATCAGTGCAATCAGCCGTTCGACGCCCATGGCAAAGCCGCAGGCCGGTGTTGCCTTGCCGCCCAGTTGCTCGAGCAGGCCATCGTAGCGCCCGCCGGCGCAAACCGTACCCTGAGCACCGAGCCTGTCGGTCACCCACTCGAAGACGGTCAGGTTGTAGTAATCGAGGCCGCGCACCAGACGCGGGTTAATCGTAAAGGGAACACCGGCATCGCGCAGCACGCGCTGGACCCCTTCGAAATGAGCCAGCGACTCGGCGCCGAGATAGTCGATCAGCTTCGGTGCGGTAGCACACAGATCCTGCATCGCCGGATTTTTGGTATCAAGGATTCGGAGCGGATTGGTATGCAGGCGGCGCTTGGCATCCTCATCGAGGATTTCCGCATTTTCCTCGAAATAGGCAATCAGCGCCGCGCGGTGCTGGGCGCGTTCGTCTGACTGGCCCAGGCTATTGAGCTGCAGTTCGATGCCCTCGAGGCCAAGATCGGTCCACAGACGGGCGCCCATCAGGATCATTTCTGCATCGATATCTGGTCCGGCCATACCGAACGACTCGACGCCAACCTGATGAAACTGCCGGTACCGTCCCTTTTGCGGGCGTTCGTGGCGGAACATCTGGCCGAGGTAGTACAGGCGCTGGGTCTGGCGGGCTGCCAGGTTGTGTTCGATGACGGCCCGCACACATCCGGCCGTACCTTCCGGACGCAGCGTCAGCGCTTCGCCGTTCAGACCGTCGATGAAGGAATACATTTCCTTTTCGACGATGTCTGTCACTTCGCCGATGGCACGCTTGAACAGGGGCGTCGGCTCGACGATGGGCATGCGGATTGGCCGATAGCCGTAGCCCTTCAGCCACGAACGGATCGTGTCCTCGAACAACTCCCAGAACTCGGCCTCCTCCGGCAAGACATCGTTCATCCCACGTACGGCTTGCAAGGTTTGACTCATGACTTCAGTTTCTTGGTATAGGTGCGCTCGACATAGCGCTCGATGATCTGCTTGAATTCGTTGGCGATATTGTCGCCCTTGAGGGTGACCGTCTTGACGCCATCTTCGTAGACCGGTGCCGAAGGGGCTTCGCCAGTACCCGGCAACGAGATGCCAATGTTGGCATGCTTCGATTCGCCCGGTCCGTTGACGATGCAGCCCATGACGGCCAGCGTCATATTCTCGGCACCGTCATACCTGAGCTTCCACTCAGGCATCTTGGCGCGCACGAAATCCTGCACCTCCCCCGCCAGCTCCTGGAAAAAGGTGCTGGTCGTCCGGCCGCATCCGGGGCAGGCCGCAACCATCGGAGTGAAGGCGCGCAGACCCATGGTCTGCAGTATCTCCTGGGCGACGATGACCTCCTGCGAACGCGAACCGCCGGGTTCGGGGGTCAGCGAAACGCGGATAGTGTCGCCGATACCCTCCTGCAGCAGCACCGACAGTGCAGCGGTCGATGCGACGATGCCCTTGGACCCCATGCCGGCCTCGGTCAAGCCGAGGTGTAGCGCGTAATTGGCTCGCATTGAGAGTTCGCGGTAGATGGCGATCAGGTCCTGGACGCTGGAAACCTTGCACGACAGGATGATCTTGTCGCCAGCCAGCCCAACCTCTTCCGCTTTGGCGGCCGACTCGAGGGCCGAGGTCACCATCGCGTGGCGCATCATCTCTGTGGCATCCAAAGGCTGCGGCAGGCGCGAATTTTCGTCCATGATCCGCGCCAGCAATTCCTGGTCGAGGCTGCCCCAGTTGACACCGATACGCACCGGTTTGTCGTACTTGCAAGCCAGTTCAACCATCTGGGCGAACTGCCCGTCCTTTTTTTTGCCGAAGCCAACATTGCCGGGGTTAATCCGGTACTTGGCGAGCGCTTCGGCACAAGCCGGATGCTCGGTCAGCAGGCGATGCCCGTTGTAGTGGAAATCTCCAATCAGCGGCACATTGCAGTTCAACCGGTCAAGGTGCTCACGAATCTTCGGCACTGCCGCCGCCGCTTCCGGGGAATTGACTGTGATCCGCACCAGTTCTGAGCCGGCACGCGCCAGCTCGGCGGTTTGCAGGGCCGTCGCGAGATAATCAGCGGTGTCGGTATTGGTCATCGACTGAACAACCACCGGAGCATCGCCACCGATCTGTACATGACCGACCAGACAAGACCGGGTCGGCCGTTTTTCCACTGCACTCACGGCTTACTCCAGGACCAGACGGGCCACATCGCCCTTGGTATGCGGCGCCAGGTCGACGGCCTGACCTTGCCAGAAAACCTTGACGCCCGGTGCATAGCCTATGGTCACCGACAACGGTCCTTGTCCGGACAAGGTCTGCTCTGTACCCGCCAGAAGACGCTGCGAAAAAACCACCTTGTTGTCGCGATCTCTGACTTCAAGCCAGGAATCCTTGTCGAACAGGAAACGCATCTGTGGCACCGCCGCACCGGGAAGTGCTGCCGGCGCTGTCTCGGATTGCGGAGTGGTGGCCGGGGCCGCTGTCTCGGCAGGGGCCAGTGCCTGGGGATTCATGATCTGCTGAGGCGTTGCCCCTGGCGGAAAGACCGGATCAACTGCCGGCGTAGCAGGTGCTGGTACAGGCGCTTCCTGACGCGACAGCGAATCTAGCAGCGCCTGCGCGCTCTCTCGCAACATGCCAAGGTCCGCCGGAATGAGGGCATAGACCAGCGTGGCCAGCACGACCATGCCGGCACCAATCAGCACCACCAAGCGATCACGCCGGGAGCCGGCGCCCCCGGAATGGGGCATGGACGTCGGGCGCGCATCCTGCACTGCCAGATTGTCGGCCGGTTTTTCCAGCACGCTGGTCAACTGAAGCATCAAGGGAGCCGAATCAACCTGAACCAAGCGTGCATAATTTCTCACGAAGCCGCGGATAAAGGTTTGCCCAGGCAGGCTAGACCAATCGCCACACTCCAGTGCCTCGACCTGCCTTGCGCCAAGCTTGAGTGTCTGGGCGATGTCACCGACCTGCAACCCCCTCGCCTCGCGTGCCAGACGAAGCTGCTCGCCAACTGGTACTTCCTCAGCAACGACGCCATCGTCTCCGACTGCGTTTTCGATATTGACCTGCTCACTCATTCAAAACTGCCCTTCAGGAATTCCTGATACTCCGGGGATGATGGATAGCGGCTGCGCAATTGCGAGGCATAGCCACTTTCCGCACCCCGATTGCCCAATTTTCGCTCAAGACGCAAGCCCAGCCAGAGTGCATCCGCTGTCGGCGGCTCCATCATTCTCAGGGCATCATTCAGATAGATCTTCGATTCCTCAAAAATTCCCCGCCGGTAGAACAGCTTGGCCAGTTCAAGTCGAGCCGTCACTCCGCCATCACGAGATAGCTGCAATGCCTTCAGCAAGTAATTCTGCGCCCCCTCCATGTCACCGGCCTTCAGGGCGCAAGTCCCGGCATTGGTGTAGGCCCGATCCGGCGTTTCATAGAGTGGGCTCTTGAGCGCATTCAGGAAATAGGCAATCGACTGGCGTTCCTTGCCGGTCTGACAGAGAAACCAGCCGTAGTTGTTGTTCACTTCGGGATCGTTGGGCGCAATATTCAGGGCGCGACGAAAATCGTCCTCGGCCTTGTCATACTCCTTCAACCCTAACCGAACCAGGCCACGAACGCTGTAGGCCTGGAAATAGCTCGAGTCGGAGTTGATTGCGATCTGCAACTCGTCAAGCGCCACAGCATTGTTGCCAAGCTGAAAATACATGGCGCCCAGTTCGGTGTGAATCTTGGCCCGCTCACGGGTGTCGGCTACGCTCTGGCCCTGACCACCAGACGACTGGTTGTAGTTGCTTTGGGCCTGCGCAACCGCCAACAGGCACAAACCCAGGCAGGTACCTGCGATAAGGTTCTTCAGCGAACAGACTTTCACGAACTTGCCTCCATCAGGGGAATCACTCGTCCGGCGGTCCGCCGGGTCTTGTCCTTGACCTGTCCGGCCAGTTGGCCGCAGGCCGCATCGATGTCGTCGCCACGTGTCTTGCGCGTCGTGGTGACGATGCCGGCCTGCATCAGGATATCGGCAAACCGGCGCACCCGCTCCGCTGGCGAACGCCTGAACGGCGAGCCTGGGAACGGGTTGAAGGGAATCAGGTTGAATTTGCAATGGACGTTCTTGACCAGTGCCAGCAATTCGCGGGCATGGGCATCGCTGTCGTTGATGCCGTCGAGCATGATGTACTCGAAGGTGATGAAATCGCGCGGCGCCTTGTCCAGATAACGCTGGCAAGCCGCCATCAGTTCTTTCAGCGGGTATTTCTGGTTGATCGGCACGATCTGGTCACGCAGTTTATCGTTTGGCGCATGCAGCGACACTGCCAGAGCCACCGGACATTCGTCGCCCAGACGGTCCATGACCGGGACGAGACCGGATGTCGAAACTGTGACACGACGGCGCGACAGGCCGTAGGCGTTGTCGTCGAGCATCAGCTTGAGCGCGGCGACAGAATTTTCAAAGTTAGCGAGTGGTTCGCCCATACCCATCAGGACGACGTTGGAAATAACGCGTTCGTCGCCGTGGACCGCACCGAGTGCGTGGTTGGCCTGCCATAGCTGGCCAATGATTTCCGCCACCGTCAGGTTGCGGTTGAAGCCTTGCTTGCCGGTCGAACAGAAGGCGCAATCAAGCGCGCAGCCTGCTTGCGTCGAAATGCACAGCGTGCCGCGGTCGTCTTCGGGAATGAACACCGTTTCGACGGCGTTGCCGTTGCCGACATCGATCAGAAATTTGCGCGTGCCGTCATCCGACAGCTTGTCGGAGACAACTGCAGGCGGCGCCACGACCGCCTTCGCCTTGAGCTTTTCGCGCAGGCTCTTGGCGATGTCGGTCATGGCATCGAAGTCCGCCACGCCGGAACGATGAATCCAGCGCAACACCTGGCGGGCGCGAAAGGGCTTTTCGCCCTGCTCAGCAAACCAGGCAGTCAGGCCTTCGCCATCGAAATCCAGCAGATTGACGGTCATGCAGTCTTGATCAACGGCCGGAATAGACGTTCATGCCCGGGAAGAAGAAACCGATTTCGACAGCAGCGGTTTCCGGGGCGTCAGAGCCGTGCACGGCGTTGGCGTCGATGGATTCGGCGAAATCGGCGCGGATCGTGCCGGCGTCAGCCTTTTTCGGGTCAGTGGCGCCCATAAGCTCACGGTTCTTGGCGATGGCGTTTTCGCCTTCCAGAACCTGAATCATCACTGGGCCGGAAATCATGAAGGAGACCAGATCCTTGAAGAAGGGGCGTTCCTTGTGCACGGCGTAGAAAGCACCGGCTTCTTGCGGCGACAACCAGGCCATCTTGGAGGCGACGATCTTCAGACCGTTGGTTTCGAAACGGGAATAGATCTTGCCGATGACGTTCTTGGCAACTGCGTCGGGTTTAATGATGGAGAGGGTGCGTTCGATAGCCATAAGATTGCTCCGGGAAAGCTAGTCAGTTGAAAAACGGGCGATTTTAGCAGATTCGGATCACGAACGCCCGTATCACTGCGCAACGGTTTTTCCGCTGCCTGACGCCTTCAATGGATCGCGTAGCAGGGCAAAGTCGCGTGGCGCCACATACTGCAGGAGCTCCTTGCCATCGCGGTCCACCACCACATCGAGCCCCTTGTCCGGATAGAGCAGATGGACCCGCGTTTCGGAAACAACTAGGCGTTCGCCCGGTGGGCCAAAACGCTGCACTACCGTGTCCTCGTCGAGATTCACCGTCGGGATCACTGAAATCGCCTTGATCGGCATATTGTCGGCTGCAGCAAGGTCATCAGGATGCAAGGTAATCCGGCGCGTCGTGCTTTCCATGTGTTTGGCCTTGATTGCACGATCACGCATTTCAGAAATTGCCTCTTTTTTGGCATCGACCGTAGCAATCACCTTAGCCATGACAAAACCGAGCGACACCTGCGAGCAATACCCCTCCAGCGTGCCGATTTCACCGGGTTCGGCGATGATCGCCACCTCAATCTCGCCCCCCAGTTGCTGCCGCACATCCGCCAGCGTGCTGACACCTGGCTTCAGCCCGAAAACGCGGCTACCGCCCTGCCCGTCAAGCTCGATCTGCCAGGGCAGATTGCTGTTCGGATCAATCCCATCCTGCCTCCCGGCACCCGGCATGAAAAAAGGAAGAATCAGGGCTGCGATGATGAACGCAATAACAGCAAGGGCAAATTTCATGTTTTTCTAATGTGTTTTCCGGGGAGTGGATTGTGCCATAGCCCATCCACCAAAAAGAAAGCCCCGGCACACGCCGGGGCTTTCAATGACTGACTCAGGATCGCCTAGAGCATGCCCAACTGCTGCGGCAGCCAAAGCGACAATCCCGGCCAGTAGGTCACGACCATCAGGAAGCCGAGCATCGAGAGCAGCCACGGCCAGACCGCGACGGTCAACTCGGTAATACCCATCTTCGTGATGCCTGAAGCCACGTATAGATTGAGGCCGACCGGCGGATGACACATGCCGACCTCCATGTTCACCACCATCAGGATACCGAAGTGCACCGGGTGGATGCCCAGCGCCATTGCCACGGGGAACAGGATGGGGGCGAAGATCAGGACAATCGACGACGGCTCCATGAAATTGCCGGCCAGCAACAGGATGACATTGACCGCCAGCAGGAAAGTAATCATGCCCAGACCGTTACCCAGCATCCAGTCGGCCAGCGCCTGCGGAATGTTCTCGTTGGTCATGATGAACGAGAAGAGCACGGCATTGGTAATGATGTAAAGCAACATCGCCGACATGTTGGCCGAGTTGAGCAGCACTTTCGGCACATCCTTCAGGCCCAGATCGCGGTAGATGAAAACCGCGCAGATAAAGGCGTAGACCGCAGACATTGCCGCCGCTTCGGTCGGCGTGAAGATGCCGGTGTAGATACCGCCCATCACGACGACGATCAACAACAGACCCCAGACCGACTTGCGGAAAGCCACCCAGCGCTCGCCCCAGGTTGCCTTCGGCTGACGCGGGTAGTTGAACTTCTTGGCACGGTACCAGGTCACGCCACCGAGCACACCGGCCAGCGCCAGACCCGGCAATACGCCGGCCATGAACAGGGCGCCGACCGAGGTATTGGTCGCCACCGAGTACATCACCATGACGATGGACGGCGGAATCAGGATGCCGAGTGCCCCGGAGGTGGCGATCACCCCGGCCCCGAACTTGTTCGGGAAGCCCGCCTTGACCATCGCCGGCAGCAGGATGGACCCGATCGCCACCACGGTCGCCGGGCTCGAACCCGATACCGCGGCAAACAGCGCACAGGCCAGCACACCGGCCAGACCAAGGCCGCCGTACCAGTGGCCGACCATCGAGGTGGCGAAATTGATCATCCGTTTCGCCACCCCGCCATGCGTCAGGAAGTTGCCGGCCAGGATGAAGAAGGGGATGGCCATGATCTCGAATTTCTCGATGCCGGTGAATAGTTTCAGGGCCACCGACTCAAGGGGCACCTGGGTCAGCGTAAAGAGAAAGGTCAGCACGGTCAGACCGAGCGAAATTGAGATCGGCATACCAGTCAGCATCAGGACAGCCAGCAGCGTAAAAATCACTAGGGCGTTCATGACTGATCTCCTTCTTTTTCGGCCGGAATTCGGCGTTCCCCGTTGCGACGGTCATTGTCCGCAGCAGCCGCGGCATCCTGGCGACGCTCTTCGCCACTGCGGCGCTCCCCGAGTTGGTCATGCTTCAGGTCGTGCATGTGCAGGTTGTCGCCCATGCCATAGACGTCGACATCAACCGGCAGTTTTTCCTCATCCAGACCTTCGACATGGCCGTGGTCATGGTGCGGCAGCTCACCGGTCTTGACGAAGCCCCAGGCCACCTGCAGAAAGCGGAAACACATCAGCGATGAACCCAGCGGGATGGCGCTGTAGACGATCCAGGTTGGCCATTCGAGATCAGGCGTGGTCGGGCCTTCGTACAGCTCTTCGCCGGCGATACCCAGGAAATTGTAAAAAGCGTAGTGCGCGCCGTTTTCCCAGACGAACTGGGCACCCAGCGAACCAACTATGCCAGTGAACAGCGCCCCGGCGAGCAGGCCGAAAATGATGAACTTGCGGCGCATGCGGTCTTCCAGGCGGTTGATCAGCACGTCGACCCCGACGTGGATACCGGTCCGTACGCCGTAGGCAGCGCCAAACTTGGCCATCCAGACGAACATGATGATGCAGAGTTCCTGGGCCCAGCCGAAATTGAGGCTGAGCAACCAGTCCTGCACGCCTGGAATATTAAGCCCGGCGGAGTAACGGTGCGCAACCGACGCGAAGATAATCAGCGTGGCCGCTCCCATCAGGAAGGTCACCAGCAGCTCTTCGATATGATTGAGTAACTTGTTGATCATGCGAGTTCCCCCGGTCCGATTCGGGGGCCGCGGCCCCCGATCTTGTTATTACCGCTGCGAATTACAGGCTATCCGGCTTGAAGCCGATGTCTTTGTAAACCGCCTGGATGACTTCCTTGCCGATCCGCCCTTCCATCTTCTGATGCACCGGCACCAGCGCCTTCTTGAAGGCCAGGCGCTCTTCCTTGGTCGGCACGTAGACCGTAGTCTTGCCGCTCTTCTTCACCGCATCGAGCGCCGCGTCGTTCTCGACCTTGGCAATCTGGTTGGCGTAACGGGTCGACTGCTCCATGGCGTCTTCAAGCTGCTTGCGGATATCTGCCGGCAGACCATCCCAGAACTTCTTGTTGACGATCACCGCGTAGCCGAGATAGCCGTGGTCGGTCAGCGCCAGATGCTTCTGCACCTCGTGCATCTTCTGGGTATACAGGTTGGAAATCGGGTTCTCGGTACCGTCAACCACGCCAGTCTGCAATGCCTGATAAACCTCGGAGAAGGCCATCACCTGCGGCAGCGAGCCGATAGTACGCATCTGCTCCTCAAGCACCTTGGAGGACTGGATGCGCATCTTCTTGCCCTTCAGGTCGGCCGGAGTCTTGATCGGCGTATTCGCCGAAAACGCCTTGAAACCATTGTCCCAGAAGGCGAGGCCCCTGATGCCCTTGGGCTCCAGCTTGGACAGCAGATTCTTGCCAACCGCGCCGTTGGTCACCTTGTGCAGGTCGTCATAGCCGTTGAAAATAAAGGGCAGATCGAAGACCTCGAATTCCTTGACGCCCAGCGGGCCGAACTTGGCCAGCGACGGCGCCAGCATCTGGACGGCACCCAACTGTAGCGCCTCCATTTCTTCCTTGTCCTTGTACAGTGTGGAATTGGCATAGACCTCGACCTTGACCTTGCCCTGGGTCAATTCGCCAGCCTTCTTGGCAAACATTTCCGCCGCCTTGCCCTTCGGCGTATCGGCAGCAACAACGTGACTGAACTTGATCACGATAGGTTGTTGCGCATAGGCGCCCAGCGAAACGGCACAGGCAAACAGACCAACCAGCAATTTGGAAAGCTTCATGTCTTCTCCTCCGTGGATAACGTCGCTCGATTACGACTTGAGACAAGTATTACGGAAGAGTGAATCCCAGAGTATTGTGGATAACCACATACGTCAGCCATAAAAAAACCGCCGGGGGTTCCGGCGGTTTTGGCGATATCGCAGGCCTGCTGCTAGTGATGCTCGACGATCGGGCGCGGCACATGGGGAATCATCATGTCGGGCGCATCGTCCAGGACCAGTTCCGGACGATCTGCTTCGTCGGTCGTTTCGTTGTTAAGCACAGCGTTCATCCGCTCGACGTCAAGCGCCTTGCACCACTTGGCAACCACCAAGGTGGCCACGCTGTTACCGATGAAGTTAGTCAATGCCCGAGCTTCCGACATGAAGCGGTCGATGCCGAGTATCAGGGCCAAACCAGCCACCGGCACAGTACCAACAGCCGATAGCGTGGCTGCCAGCACGATGAAGCCGCTACCAGTGACGCCGGCGGCACCCTTGGAGGTCAGCAGCAGAATGAGCAGCAAGGTGATCTGCTGACCGAGATCCATCGGCGTATTGGTCGCCTGGGCGATGAACACGGCGGCCATGGTCAGGTAGATCGAGGTGCCGTCAAGGTTGAAGGAGTAGCCGGTCGGCACGACCAGACCGACCACCGATTTCTCGGCGCCGGCATTTTCCATCTTGGCCATCAGGCGCGGCAGCGCGGATTCAGACGAAGACGTGCCGAGCACCAGGAACAGCTCCTCCTTGATGTACTTGATCAACTTGATGATGGAAAAACCGTGGGCCGCCGCGATACTGCCCAGCACACCGAGAACGAAGATCACGCAGGTCAGGTAGAAGGCGCCCATCAGGCTGGCCAGTTGCGTCAGGCTGCCGACGCCGTGCTTGCCGATGGTGTAAGCCATGGCGCCGAAAGCGCCGATCGGGGCGACCTTCATGATCACGCCAACAATACCGAACAGCACGTGCGACAGTTTTTCGATCAGCTCGAAGACCGGCTTGCCGCGCTCGCCGAAGGCATGCATGGCGTATCCGAAAAGAATCGAGAAGAACAGTACCTGCAGCATGTCGCCCTTGGCGAAGGCATCGACGACGCTGGTCGGGATGATGTTCAGCAGGAAGTCGACCGTCGACTGCATCTTGCCCGGCTCGGCGTATTTGGCGATCCCCTTGGTGTCGAGCGTCGAGACATCGACATTCATGCCAACGCCCGGCGCCCAGACATTGACGACAATCAGACCGATGATCAGCGCGATGGTGCTGACCACCTCGAAGTAGAGGACCGCCAGGCCGCCGGTCTTGCCGACCTTCTTCATGTCTTCCATGCCGGCGATGCCGACGACGATGGTGCAGAAGATGATCGGGGCGATGATCATCTTGATAAGCTTGATGAACCCATCGCCCAGCGGCTTCATCGCCGCGCCGGTTTCGGGGTAAAAGTGGCCAAGCGCTACGCCAATGATGATCGCGACGATCACCTGAAAATACAAACTCTTGAAAATCGATTTTCTGGCCATGGAATTTGCGCTCCTCTGTATGGCGGACTCCGGAAGATCCCGGAAAACGGGGCGCAGTATCTGAAAGACTGGCACAAACGGCTATTGTGGTTATCCGAATTGTGGAAAGCCACAATGCCCCAACCGGAAAGGACGTGAGGTACCATCTTTGCCATGATCCCTGCCTTACCGATCACCCCCGGCAGCTCCCGGCGCCTGCGCTGGCTCCTCGCCTTGCCCAAGCTTGGCATCGTGCTGCTTCTGGTCGCCCTCCTCTCGCTGCTCTGGCTACTTCACCGCACCGAGGCCGAAGAGGAACGTTCCGCACTTATCAAGGATGTCCTGTGGCTGGAGCAAAATCTGCGCTTCCACCTGAACGGCAACGAAGAGCAATTTCAGCAACTGGCGCTGGAAATGGCCGACCGGCCCGACCGCCAGAAAATCTTCCGGCTGCGCGCTGAGCACATGCTCAAGAACTCTCCGGATCTCGCGCAGATTCTCTGGTTCGATGCCGGGCAGCAGGTCGTCGACGCCCTGCCCACTGCCAGCCTTCCGAAAAACCAGGCCGGAGGACTTGCACCACCGCTGACCGCCAAGGCATTCGAACTGGCCAGCAGACTCGGCAAACTCCAATACAGCGAACCGTTCTTTCTAGACGATCACCGAGCCTTTGTCGCGCTACTCATCCCAATCTATCGCGAGCGCCAGCTCACCGGCATGCTGGCGGTGACCTATCCGCTCGACACTTTGCTGGCCAATCAGGTCCCTTGGTGGTTCACAGAAAAATACAAGGTCGAGATCGTCGACGACAACGACGTCCGGTATGCCACCAAGACCAATGTCGATGGCAATAGCGATCTGCGCCACGTCATTCCATTCGATCCGCCAGGCGGCGGGTTGCTGTTGCGCGTCACCAGCTTTCGCACGCCGGACAACACCTTGCAACGGCTGCTGGTGGTCGCCATTTTTCTCCTGGCGACCGGCGTTTTCTGGAGTCTCTGGTTGGTTCGCGATTTAATGAAAAAACGCTCGGACGCCGAAGATGCCCTGCGCGCCGAGCACGCCTTTCGTGCCGCCATGGAGGACTCACTGACCGTCGGCATGCGCGCCCGCGACCTCAAAGGCAAGGTTATTTACGCCAATCCGGCCTTTTGCCGTATGACCGGCTTCAGTGTCGAAGAGCTGATGAACCAGTTGCCGCCAATGCCTTACTGGGCGCCGGAACAACTGGAGGAAACCTACGCCATGCATCAGACAGTGCTGGCAGGCCAGGCGCCGCAAGACGGTTTCGAAATCACCTTCATGCGCAAGAACGGCGAGCGCTTCCACGCCCTCGTTTACGAAGCCAAGCTGATTGACGGCAATGGCAACCACACCGGCTGGATGGCCTCTGTGCTCGACATTACCGAGCGCAAGCGCGCCGAGGAACTGGCCCGCCAGCAGCAGGAACAACTGCAATTCACTTCGCGCCTGGTAACCATGGGTGAAATGGCCTCGACGCTGGCCCATGAACTGAACCAGCCGCTGGCCGCCATCGCCAGCTACAACACCGGTTGCCTTAATCTGCTCCAAAGGGGCCAGGCCGCTCCTCAGGAATTGCTCCCGGCATTGGAAAAGATCGGCGTTCAGGCCCAGCGCGCTGGCAAGATCATTCGCCGCGTCCATGACTTCGTCCGCAAGAGCGAGCCCAAGCGCGCCCCCTGCGCGGTTGGCGAAGTGATCGAGGATTGCCTGGGTTTCGTCGAAGCGGAAGCACGCAAGCACCACGTCCGCATCGATTGCGACCTGCCCGCATTACCGCCCGTTCCGGCCGACCGCCTGATGCTGGAACAGGTGCTGCTCAACCTGATCCGCAACGGCATGGAGGCAATGGCCGCAACGCCGGAAACGCAACGGATACTGCGCGTCGCCGTCGAAATCGGCGACAGTGAATTGACGATCAGTGTCGCCGACCACGGCTGCGGCATTCCGTCCGATGTCCGGGACAAGCTGTTCACCGCTTTCTTCACCACCAAACCGGAGGGCATGGGCATTGGATTGTCGATCTGCCGCTCGATCATTGAATTCCATCGTGGGCGCCTGTGGGCAGAGGACAATACCCTGTCACCCACCGGAAGCGGTACGATATTCCGCTTCACCCTGCCCCAGGGAGCCGCATGAGCACGCCCCAAGCCTATCTTGTCGATGACGACGAAGCGATTCGCGACGCCCTCTCCTGGCTGCTGAAGTCGCGCGGGCTTCCATGCACTGCCTTCGACTCGGCGGAGAGTTTTCTCGCTGCCTGGCACAAGGGGATGAGTGGCTGCGTCGTACTCGACATGCGCATGTCGGGCATGAGCGGACTGGATTGCTTCGACCAGCTAGGCGAACGCCAGTCGACCCTGCCGGTCATATTCCTGACTGGCCATGGCGATGTTCCCCTGGCCGTAGCGACCCTGAAAAAAGGGCGTTCGATTTTTTTGAAAAGCCGCTCAACGACAACGAACTGGCCACCCGCGTCGAGGAAGCCATGGCGCTCGATGCCCGGCAACGCGCCGCAAATGCTACGGTCGATTCGGTAAAAGCACGAATTTCCAGTTTGACGACCCGAGAACGGCAAGTCATGGAACTGGTCGTCGCAGGAAAATTCAACAAGGTCATTGCCGACGAATTAAACATCAGCATGCGCACCGTCGAGGTTCACCGGGCCAATCTGTTTGACAAGATGCAGGTCAAGACCGCAGTTGAACTGGCCAATCTGCTCAAATCCGGGACCTGATGCTTCCCTAAGCCGTCATTTTTCGCTAGCATCACGCCAACTTTCCAGTCGCCGTCACGGCGCAATCCATTCGATACATCCATCCCATGAGGCAACCATGAGCGAGCATATCCATTACGTCACCGACGACACGTTTGAAGCCGAAGTGCTGCAGTCGCAGCAACCGGTTCTCGTCGACTACTGGGCTGAATGGTGTGGTCCCTGCAAGATGATTGCCCCGATCCTTGACGAAGTCGCCAACGAATACGCCGGCAAACTCAAGGTCGCCAAGGTCAATATCGACGACAACCAGGCCACCCCCGCCAAATACGGTATCCGCGGCATCCCGACCCTGATGATATTCAAGAACGGAAACATCGAAGCCACCAAGGTCGGCGCGCTGTCCAAGTCCCAACTCGCTGCCTTTATTGACAGCAACCTGTAATCTCCGTAGTCTCCATGCCTGAAAGTGCGTTCTGCGCTTTCAGGCAGACGCGACAGGCAAGCTGTCCGGCGTCATTCCCCTCCCCCCAAGATCTCCGATCTGCGCCCAGGCCCCCGGGCATTCGCCCGTTCTGTATCCGGCGCCACACTCTTCCCACATGCAACTCTCCGAACTCAAGACACTACACGTCAGCAAACTGCTCGACATGGCCACCGAACTGGCGATTGAAAACGCCAACCGGATGCGCAAACAGGAACTGATCTACGCCATCCTGAAAGCCAAGGCCAAGAACGGCGACACCATCTACGGCGACGGCACACTGGAAGTACTACCTGACGGCTACGGCTTCCTCCGCTCCTCGGACACCTCCTACCTGGCCAATCCGGACGACATCTACGTTTCGCCCTCGCAGGTCCGCCGCTTCAACCTGCGCACCGGCGACACCGTCGAAGGCGAGATCCGTACCCCGAAGGACGGCGAACGCTACGTCGCGCTGACCAAGCTCGACCGCATCAACGGCTTCTCGCCGGAAGCCAACAAGAACAAGATCATGTTCGAGAACCTGACGCCGCTACACCCGACGCGTCACCTCAAGCTCGAACGCGAGATCAAGTCCGAGGAAAACATCACCAGCCGCGTCATCGACATGATCGCGCCGATCGGCTGCGGCCAGCGCGGCCTGCTCGTCGCTCCGCCGAAGACCGGCAAGACTGTGATGCTGCAAAACATTGCCCACGCCATCACCGCCAACCATCCGGATGTCGTGCTGATCGTGCTGCTGATCGACGAGCGCCCTGAAGAAGTCACCGAAATGACCCGCACCGTCAAGGGCGAGGTCGTCGCCTCGACCTTCGACGAACCGGCCACCCGCCACGTCGCGGTCGCCGAAATGGTCATCGAGAAAGCCAAGCGTCTGGTCGAGCACAAGAAGGACGTGGTCATCCTGCTCGACTCGATCACCCGCCTCGCCCGCGCCTACAACACCGTCCAGCCGGCTTCCGGCAAAGTGCTGACCGGCGGCGTCGACGCCAACGCTCTGCAGAAGCCTAAACGCTTCTTCGGCGCCGCGCGCAACATCGAAGAAGGCGGCTCGCTGACCATCATCGCCACCGCGCTGATCGATACCGGCTCGCGGATGGACGAAGTGATCTACGAAGAATTCAAGGGCACCGGCAACTCCGAAATCCATCTCGACCGCCGCATGGCTGAGAAGCGGATGTACCCGGCGGTCAACGTCAATCGCTCCGGCACCCGCCGCGAAGAGCTGCTGCTCAAGCCTGATGTCCTGCAGAAGATGTGGGTGCTACGCAAGCTCTGCTACCCGATGGACGACCTCGAAGCAATGGAATTCCTGCTCGACAAGGTCAAATCGACCAAGGGCAACCAGGAATTCTTCGACGCCATGCGCCGCGGTTAAAGCCGCATCGCACAGGACTCTAGAAAACATGTTGCAAGCCCGCGCTTATTCAACGATAATCGCGGGCTTCCCAGATCGGCCACATCCGCCGGTCGCTCGTTTAAAGGACAAAAGATGAAAGCCGATATCCACCCGAATTACCATGACGTCGCTGTGACCTGCTCCTGCGGCAACACCTTCACGACCAAGTCGACCATGGTCAAGGATGCCTTCCACGTTGAAGTCTGCTCCGCCTGCCATCCGTTCTACACGGGCAAGCAGAAGATCGTCGATACCGCCGGTCGCGTCGAGCGCTTCAACCAGAAATTCGGTGCCATGCGCGGCAAGGCTGCTGCCTGATCTTCCCGAAATGCGTTATAAAAGGCAGCCTACTGGCTGCCTTTTTCATTTCTGGCCGATGATATGCCTGCCTTTCTCGCGCTGATCCGTCGCGGCATCCGCCTGCCTCCGGCCGGGTGGATGCTCGCCGCCATGCTTGCCTTCTATGTCCTGGCTGGCCTGTTCGGGCGCGACCCGTGGAAGGGCGAGGACGCCATTCACATCGGTACCGCGTGGCACATGCTGCATTACGGCGACTGGCTGTCGCCCGATCTGGCCGGTCGCCCTTTCCACGAACCACCGCTCTATTACTGGACCGCGGCGCTGACTGGCAAGATGTTCGGCTGGCTCCTTCCCCTGCACGAAGCCATCCGTCTGGCCAGTGGCGTCTGGATCGCGCTGGCGCTGATGGGCCTGTACTACGCCGGCCGCGAACTCTATGGCGAGGAATCGGCTGCCGCCAGCCCACTACTGCTCGCAGGCTGCGCCGGCCTGCTGTTCCATGCCCATGACGCGCAGCCGATGCTGATCGCCCTCGCCGCCTACGCCGGCGGTCTCGGCGCCCTGGCCGCCATCGGCCGCAAACCGCGCCTGACGGGCATCTATTTTGGACTGGCGATTGCTGGCTGCCTGCTCGGTACCGGCATCGCCCCGACCCTGCCCTTGCTGGCCATCGCTCCGGTCGCCTGGTGGCTGTCGCCGGACCGCCCGAAGGCCCTGCACACCCTGCTCATCGGCCTGGCAATCGCCGTCGTACTGAGCCTGCCGTGGGCGTTGATGTTACTCAGTCTCGAACCCGCTCGTTTCCACAACTGGCTGGCCACCGAACTGGCCCCGCTGCAGACGCCATTCTCCTTCGTCGGGGGCAGCCGTTTTCTCGGTATGCTGCCCTGGTTTGCCTTCCCTGCCCTGCCGCTGGCCGGCTGGACCCTGTGGATTCGCCGCCATGATCTCAAAGCCCCGCAACAACTGCTGCCCCTGGTTTTCCTGCTGATCACCCTGTTGATGCTGGCCTGGGCCTACCGTCCGCGTGAAATTCCCTCGCTGCTGCTCCTGCCCCCGCTCGCCCTGCTTGCCACGCCGGGCGCCCTGGCCCTGCGCCGTGGTGCCGCCAACGCGTTTGACTGGTTTGCGATGTCGACCTTCAGCCTGTTCGCCGCGGCCGTCTGGGTATGCTGGTCAGCCATGGCGCTCGGCTGGCCGGAAAAACTGGCGAAACGCCTGGTCGTGCTGCGTCCCGGATTTATCGGCCAGTTCGACCTGCTGGCCCTGATCATCGGCTTGACTGCGACCGCCTGGTGGATCTGGCTGATCTTGACTGCACCGCGTTCCCCCTACCGCAGCCTGACTCACTGGACGCTCGGCTTCACGACACTGTGGCTGTTGGCAACAACGCTGATCCTGCCCTGGTTCGACTACGGCAAGACCTACCGCCCGGTCGCCCAGGCCATCGCCCGGGCGCTGCCGGAAAATCACGGCTGCCTGGCCGAGCGCGGCCTGACCGACACTCAACTGGCTTCGCTGGCCTACTTCGTCGAAATCGAACCGGTTGCCGAAGCCTCGAAGGCCGGCCAGGCCTGCAACTGGTTGCTGGTAGTTGGCGACACGCGCGGCGAACTGGCAGCGCCTGACGGTCAATGGAGCAAGGTCTGGGAAGGCAATCGCCCCGGCGACCGAAAAGAGAAATTCCGCCTTTTTCGGCGCTGACCGTAGCATTTTGCCAACCCTGCCGCTGGCAGGGCGACAAGCCCGAGACTAGCCCGGGACCGCAGCGATCAAACGGCCGGCTTGACCAGGAAGTGTTCCCGGTAATACTTCAGTTCGTCGATCGACTCGTAGATGTCGGCCAGCGCCGTGTGCTTGCTCTTCTTCTTGAAGCCCTTGTAGATCTCCGGCTGCCAGCGCTTGCACAGCTCCTTCAGGGTGCTGACGTCGAGGTTGCGGTAATGGAAGAAGGCTTCCAGCGTCGGCATGTAGCGCGCCATGAAACGGCGGTCCTGGCCGATCGAGTTGCCGCACATCGGCGAGTGATTGGCCAGCGAATATTTCTTCAGGAATTCCAGCGCCTCGGCCTCGACGGCCGCCTCGTCTGTCGTCGACGCTTTGACCTTGTCGATCAGGCCTGAACGACCGTGCGTTTTCTGGTTCCAATCATCCATGCCGGCGAGAATCGCGTCCGACTGGTGAACCACCCAGGCCGGCGATTCGGCGACCATTTCAAGATCCGAATTGGTGACGACCATCGCCATTTCGATGATGCGGTCACCATCCGGATTCAGGCCGGTCATTTCCATGTCCAGCCAGACGAGGTTGTTTGCGTTGCCTGCCATATAATTGCCCGATTCCATCAAAAGCCCGATTTTCTCACAGCTTGGCCCCCATGCCCGATTCCCAAGAATTCACTGCTCTCTTTCTCATCTTTTTCGCGCTGACCCTAGCCGTACGCCTGTGGCTGAAAATTCGCCACATCCGCCATATCGGTGCCCACCGCGCCGCGGTACCGGCGGATTTCGCCGCCACCATCGCCCTGGCCGACCATCAAAAGGCCGCTGATTACACGATCGACCGTGTCAAGTCGGTGCTTTTTGCCATCGTCAGCGAAGGTGTCGTACTGCTCGCCTTCACGCTCGGCGGCGGCCTCGCGGCACTGCACAGCTTCTGGGAACCTCGGCTGGACGGCCTGGCTTACGGCCTGGCGATGATCTTCAGCGTGATGGGCATTTCCGGACTCATTGACCTGCCGCTGTCGCTCTACCGCCAGTTCGTCATCGAGGCCCGCCACGGCTTCAACCGGATGACGCTGGGCCTGTTCTTCTCCGACCTCGTCAAGCAGACTCTGCTTGGCATCGCCGTCGGCGCTCCGGTCATTCTTGCCGTGCTCTGGCTGATGGGTGCCATGGGTAGCCTCTGGTGGCTCTACGTCTGGCTATTCTGGAGCGCCTTCAACCTGCTGGCCATGTTCGTCTACCCGACCTGGATCGCGCCGCTGTTCAACAAATTCTCGCCACTCGAAGACGGCGAGATGAAGCGCTGCATTGAGGCCCTGCTGACCCGCTGCGGCTTTCGCTCGTCGGGGCTGTTCGTCATGGACGGCTCGAAGCGTTCCAGCCATGGCAACGCCTACTTCACCGGCTTCGGCAACAACAAGCGCATCGTCTTTTTCGACACCCTGCTCAACCGCCTGGCGCCCCCCGAGATCGAGGCCGTGCTGGCCCACGAACTCGGCCACTTCCGTCGCCATCACGTGTTCAAGCACATCGCCCTGATGTTCGCCGGCTCGCTGCTCCTGCTCTGGCTCCTTGGCCAGTTGATCGACGCCCCGTGGTTCTACGCCGGACTCGGCGTGCCGGCCCAGACTACGGCGCTGGCACTGATCCTCTTCTTCCTGGTCATTCCGGTCTTCACCTTCCCGTTCACACCGCTGACCAGTTACCTGTCGCGGCGCAACGAATTCGAGGCAGACGCCTACGCCGCCGAACACGCTTCGGCCACCGACCTGATCCGCGCCCTGGTCAAGCTTTACCAGGACAACGCCTCGACCCTGACGCCCGACCCGCTGCACTCACTGTTCCATGATTCCCACCCACCGGCTGCGCAACGCATCGCCCGCCTGCAACAACTGGAGAACCCTGCATGAACAAGCCAGCCACACTGTTTGCCGCAGCCCTCATCTCCCTGCCCGCAGTTGCCGCCGAGCCCTGGGGTAATGCCGACCCCAAGGCCGGCAAGGTGCTCCATGACAAGCAGTGTATCGCCTGCCACGTGCGCCTCTACGGCGGCGACGGCAGCAAGATGTACACCCGCGATGGGCGATTGCTGTCGACCCAGCTCGACATCCTGCAACGTGTCGGCACCTGCAATTCGCAGACCAAAGCCGGCTGGTTCCCCGAGGAGGAGGCCGAAGTGGCCGCCTACCTGAACCAGCAGTTCTACCACTACAAAGACTGATGCACGGTCGCGTCATCGCCGCACATGGCCGGCAATACGTGGTCGAACTGCCCGATGGCAGCCTGCTTCCCTGCTTTCCGCGCGGCAAGAAAAGCGAGGTGGCTTGTGGCGACCATGTCGACATCAAGCGCACCTCGGACGACCAGGGGGTCATCGAAGCAATCCAGCCGCGGCGCAGCCTGCTCTACCGCTCCAACGAGATTCGCCAAAAGCTCATCGCTGCCAATGTCGACCAACTCGTCATCGTCGTCGCCACCGAGCCCGCCTATTCCGACGAACTGGTCGCCCGCGCCCTGCTTGCCGCCGACAGCGAGAACATCGAACCGCTGATCGTACTGAACAAGTCCGACCTAATCGACAAACTCCCGGCCGCCCGGGCACAGCTGACCGCGCTCGCCGGACTTGGCTACCGAATTCTCGAACTTTCGGCGCTCAGTCACGCCAAGGATCTGCGCCCCCACCTGCAAGGAAAGACTAGCGTTCTCGTCGGCCAATCAGGGATGGGCAAATCGACGCTGGTCAACGCCCTGATACCGGCTGCCAACGCCGCCACCCGTGAAATCTCGCAGGCGCTCGACTCGGGCAAACACACGACAACGCACGCAACGCTTTATCACCTGGATGCCGAAAGCCATCTGATCGATTCCCCCGGCCTGCAGGAATTCGGCCTCGGCCACCTTGACCGCCAGGAGATCGAAAGCGCCTTCCGCGAATTCCGCCCCTATCTCGGCCAGTGCCGTTTCCGGGATTGTCGCCATGATCGCGAACCGGATTGCGCGCTGAATGCTGCGGTCGATGCCGGGAAAATCGAAAAATCACGTTTTGCCATTTATCACCGTATCGTCGGCACCCAGCGCCGAACCTGAGGCCCTTGCCGCCAAAGACATCAGCACTAGCAGAAGACGGTAGCAATATCGCCGGCACAAGGTGATAATTCTGGCAAAGTTGTAATCTTTGCTCGACCGGAGAAAAGCCCATGGGCGCCAGCCAAGCGACCGTACTGATTGTGGACGACACCCCGGAGAACCTCAGCGTTCTCGGCGAACTGCTGCAGCCGAACTATCGGGTCCGCGCCGCCAATTCCGGCCGCCGGGCGTTGCAAATCGCCCTTGGCGACCCGACGCCAGACCTCATCCTGCTCGACGTCATGATGCCCGAAATGGATGGCTATGACGTGCTCGCCGAACTGCAAGCCTCACCGGCCACACGCAACATCCCGGTCATCTTCGTCACAGCCATGGACGGCACGCAGGACGAGGAACGCGGTCTCGAACGGGGCGCCGTCGACTACATCACCAAGCCGATCCGCCCCAGCATTGTGCTGGCACGGGTCCGCACGCAACTCGAAATCAAGCACGCGCGCGACGTGCTTTCCGGCCAGAACACCTTCCTGGAAGCGGAGGTTGCGCGCCGAATGCGCGAGAACCAGCTGATCCAGGAAGTCAGCATTCACGCCCTGGCCCGCCTGGCCGAAACCCGCGATCCGGAAACCGGCAAGCACCTGCGACGCACCCAGGAATACGTTTTGACCCTCGCCCGCGCGTTGCGCGAGCACCCCCGCTTCGCCCACTATCTCGATGAGCGGACCATCAGTGCCCTGGCGCAATCGGCACCGCTCCACGATATCGGCAAGGTCGGCATTCCCGACCATATCCTGCTCAAACCTGGCAAGCTGACACCGGATGAGTGGGAAATCATGAAAACCCATGCAGAACTGGGCAGCAACGCCATTGCCCAAGCCGAAGCCGATGCCGAGAAGCCGGTCGAGTTCCTCGCCATCGCCAAACTCATCGCCCGCTCGCACCACGAAAAATGGGATGGCAGCGGCTACCCGGATGCCCTGGCCGGCGATGCCATTCCAATCGCCGCCCGCCTGATGGCGCTGGCCGACGTTTTTGACGCCCTGACCTGCAAGCGGGTGTACAAACCGGCGTTCACCTTCGAAGACGCCTATCGGATCATCGTCGACGGCTCTGGCAAGCATTTCGATCCGGATGTCGTTGAGGCCTTCCTCAGGGAATACGACCGCTTCCAGAACATCGCAAAAACCTATGCCGAATAGATAGCCAATGGTCCGGCACTCCATCGAACTTCCCCGGTCAGTGCTCACAGCGGCAAAGAGGCCAGTGACGCATCCAACCATCCGAACTCCCTGTCCGGGCGCGACGCACCGACAAATTGGCAGCCGCTGGAGCCACCACTGATCATGACCCTGCTGCCCTCTTCCACTCTCGCCGACATCATGACCAGTGACGTGCGCAGCCTGCCGCCGCACGCCACACTCAAGGACGCCAGCCGGCTGATGTCCGAGGAACGCCTGTCCAGCCTGCTGATCACCGATGGAGGGCAGGCAGTCGGCATCGTCACCGAAACCAATGTCCTGCGTGCGCTGCATGCGCGACGGCCCGTAGACACGCGCCTGGATGAACTGATGTCCAGCCCGCTAATCACCGCCCCCCCGCACCTCGATTTGATCAGCGCCCGCCGACTGGTCGAAAGCCGGCGCATACGCCATCTTGGCGTCGCCGACGTTACCGGGCGCGTCGTCGGTATGGTCAGCGACACCGATTTTCGCTTCCATCTCGGTACGGCCGTCTTCGGGCATCTGCGGACGCTCAGCAACGCCATGGATCGAAAGACGCCCCAATTGGCTCCCGAGGCGTCGCTGGAGCAGGCAATCGCCTGCATGCTGGAACACTCCGCCGACTACCTGGTCGTCGTCGAAAGCGATCTGCCGGTCGGCATTCTCACCGAGCGGGACATTCCGCGACTAATCACCCAGTTCCAACAGCCGCACGAAGTTCCGCTGCGCATGGCGATGAGCTCGCCCTTGCGCAGCGTCCAACTCGATACATCGGTGACCATCGCACTGGAAGCCATGAACCGCTTCCGCCTGCGCCACATGGTGGTTCTCGACATTGACGGCCGAATTGCCGGCGTCATCAGCCAGCGTCGACTTTTCGAGCAACTGGCGCTGGAACAGCTGTCCAACGCCTTGCTGCAAGTCCATCAGGAACGCGACCGCCTGCGACTCGAAACCCACCTGCAACTGGCCCTAGACGTCGGCGGCGCCGGTAGCTGGGAATATCGGCACGACCTTGATCACCACATTCTCAGCGACGGCCTGATCAACCTGCTCGGCTGCTCACCCACGAAAGCCCCGCGCACCCGCCGCGACTGGATGGAACGAGTGCACCCCGCGGATCGTCCGCTGCTCAATGCTGCGGTCAGCGAACTGCAGGCGGCAAAATCGACATCGCAGATTGTCGAATACCGGATTCGCCACGCGGACGGCCACTGGCTGTGGATTGAGGATCGCAGTTGCGTGACTGAGCGCAACGCAGACGGCAGCCCGAAAATCACGGCCGGCGTCCTCAACGACATAACTGAGCGCCACCAGGCCCGCCAGCAGATCACCCGCCAGAATCGCGCCCTGCGCATGATGGGCGGCGTTGCGCAAGCGCTGGTCCGCCATACCGACGAAAAACTGATGCTCGACGAGGTATGCACTGTCGTCGTCGAAATCGGGGGCTACCGCATGGCCTGGATGGGGGAAGCCGTCAACGATGCCGGAAAGCGCATCGTCCCCCGTGCCGAGTCAGGCGATAGCAACCACTATCTATCCACCATCGATATCAGCTGGGCCGATTGTCCAAGCGGCCAGGGGCCAACGGGCCGCGCCATCCGCACCGGTATTCCGGTGATCATTCGCGACACTGAGAACGATCCGACCTTCATTCCATGGCAGTCAGCAGCGCAAGCAGCCGGCTTCCGGGCATCGATCGCCCTGCCGGTACGCGTCGACGGCAAGGTGCTCGGCGCACTGAATCTGTATGCTGACCAGCCGGATGCCTTCGACGACGACGAAGTCACCCTGCTCAGCAATCTGGCCGGGGAACTCGGCCTCGGCCTCGGCATGCAACGCTCGCGGCAGACGCTGGCCCGCAGCGAGGAAATGCTGCTCCAGGCACAACGGCTGGCCCGCATTGGACACTTCACCTTCGAGGCGAGCAGCGACACGCTGACCGGTTCGCCGACGCACAACGAGATTTTCGGCATCGCTCCCGGTGAACTCCTTGATACCGCTTCCTGGCGCGCCCTGATCCACACCGACGACCGGGAACGGATGAGCCGCTATGTCCGCGACCACGTCTTTCGCAGCAAACTGCCCTTCGACAACGAATACCGCATCGTCCGCCGCAACGACGGCCAGGAACGCTGGATCCACGGCGCCGGACAAATCGTCATCGGTAGCGACGGACGGGTGACCCGATTTTTTGGCACCAGCCAGGACATTACCGAGCGCAAGCATTTCGAGCAGCGCCTGAGCCAGAGCGAAGCCGAATTGAAGGAAGCCCAGGCCGTCGCCCACCTTGGCAGCTGGACGCTGGACATCGTCTCCGACACGCTGAGCTGGAGCGACGAGGTGTACGAGATATTCGGCCTGACCCGCGACCACCCGCTGGCCTTGCTCGACTTTGTCGAGCGCGTTCATCCCGAAGACAGGGAGCGCGTTCTGACCGACTGGCAGGCCGCCCTGCACGGCAAGACTTACGACAGCGAACATCGCATTATTGTCAGCCAACAGGTACGCTGGGTACGCGAACGCGCGCATGTCCGCTTCGACAAAGGCGGCAACGCCATCTTCGCGGTCGGCACAGTACAGGATGTCACCGAGCGCCGAGAATCCGAGGAGCAGCTGCGCAAACTGTCGCTGGCCATCGAACAGAATCCGCACAGCATCGTCATCACCAACACGCACGCCGAGATCGAATACGTCAATAACGCCTTCGTCCGCAACACCGGGTACAGCCGTGATGAGGTCATCGGCGCCGATCCCGGCCTGCTACGCTCCGGCATGACACCGACGGAAACCTATAGCTCGCTGTGGGCGACCCTCGAACGCGGCGAAATCTGGCGCGGTGAATTCGTCAACCGGCGCAAGGACGGCACGGTTTTCGAGGATTTCGCGATCATTTCCCCGGTCCGCCAGCCGGATGGCCGGATCAGTCACTATCTGGGCATCCAGGAAGACATCACCGAGAAAAAGCGCAATCAGACCGAACTTGAAAGCTACCGTCGGCACCTTGAAGCCCTGGTCGCCGAACGCACCGAGCAACTGATCCAGGCCAAGGAAGAAGCCGAATCGGCCGGCCGGGCCAAGAGCGCCTTCCTGGCCAACATGAGCCATGAAATCCGCACGCCGATGAATGCCATCCTCGGCCTGACCCACCTCGCCCAGCGCGACTCCGGCGATCCGGACCAACAGAAACGCCTGGGCAAGGTCACCGAAGCGGCGCAGCATCTGATGGCAATCATCAACGACGTGCTCGACATCTCGAAAATCGAGGCCGACAAGCTGGTCCTCGAGAACACAGATTTCTCCCTGTCCCAGGTCTGCGCCAACGCCTGCAACCTCGTGGCCGAGCGCGCCGAAACCAAGCACCTGCCAATCAGCACCCAGATTGATCCGGCCATTCCGGCCATGCTGCGCGGTGACCCGCTGCGCATCCAGCAAGTGCTGCTCAATTTCCTGTCCAACGCGATCAAGTTTACCGAGCGCGGCAAGGTTACGCTGTCCGCCAGCCTGCGGAAAAGCGACAGCAACGGCATCGTTGTTTACTGCGCCGTGACGGATACCGGCATCGGCATCGCCAGCGAGGCGCAGGCCCGCCTATTCCTGCCCTTCGAGCAAGCCGACAGTTCGACCACCCGCCGCTATGGTGGCACCGGGCTCGGTCTGGCCATCACCCGGCGCCTGGTTGAAGCCATGCATGGCGAGATCGGGGTCAACAGCGCCCCCGGCCAGGGCAGCACCTTCTGGTTCACGATGCGCCTGGCCCCGGCCATTTCGAGCGCCCCCGTGGTGGCGCCCGACATTGCTCACCGGCCGACGCACCGTACTGGCGCCAACGTGCTGGTGGCCGAAGACAATGCCGTCAACGCCGAAGTCGCCAGCGACCTGCTGCGCAGTGCCGGCCTGGCCGTGAGCCATGCCGTCGATGGCGGTGCGGCACTCGACCTCGCCCGCCGGCAGCATTTCGACTTGATCCTGATGGACATGCAAATGCCGGTCATGGATGGCCTCGAAGCCACCCGGCAGATTCGCGCCCTGCCCGGCTACGCCCAGACCCCCATCCTGGCCATGACGGCCAACGCCTTCGACGAAGACCGCGAAGTCTGCCTGGCCGCCGGCATGAACGACCACGTCGCCAAGCCGGTCGCTCCTGACGTGCTTTTTGCCGCCCTGGCGCGTTGGCTGCCCAGCCAACAGCCGCCGACGGCAATACCGCGCTGCGAAACCTCGGCTGCGCCGCCGGAACTGGCCGACATCGAGGGGTTGGACAGCCGCTTTGGCCTGCAGGCTGTGCGCGGCAGGGTCGACAGCTATTGCCGGCTACTGAACAAGTTCGCCGAAAACCATGCCGACGATTTTGGGAAGATGCGCCAATGCCTCGCCGACGCCAATCTTGACGAAGCGCGCCGGCTGGCCCACTCGCTGAAGGGCGTATCGGCGACGCTCGGTGCCGTCGCCATCCATCGGGCTTCGGTAGCGCTGGAAGAGGCCATCAAGGCCGGCCAACCCCTGGCGCAGATCGAACCGCTGATCGACGACACCGCAAAGGTCTATGCCTCGTTGCGCGAACAACTCGCCAGATTCGAGCAGGCCCCGCGGGCCAGCGACGGAATCAGCAGCGCACCGGCAACGGCAGCGTTGATCGAACGCATCCGGCGGGAACTGCAACTTGGCGAAATCAGCGTCCAGGAACTGGTTAGCCAGCAAGCTAACACCCTGCGCATGGTCCTCGGCATCCGCTTCGTGGAATTCGAAGGGCGCGTGGCTTCCTTCGATTTCGAAAGCGCCCTCGCCTGCCTGAATGCCGCTCTTCCGCCGAAGATTCCAGGCTAATTTTCCGGGAGCCGACGGTCCAGCCACTGCCGCACGCCCAGGCCGGCCGCCCGGCCGCTCGCCAGGCAGGCAGTGAGCAGGTAACCGCCCGTCGGCGCTTCCCAGTCCAGCATCTCTCCGGCGCAGAAAACACCGGGCATGGCAGTCAGCATCAAGGCATCGTCCACCGCCTCAAAAGCAACGCCGCCAGCCGTACTGATCGCCTCGTCGAGCGGCCGGGTGGCCGTCACCGGCAGCGGCAGCGACTTGATCGCCGTCGCCAGGTCAAATGCTACGGTCAGCCTCTCCAGCGGGCAAAATTCACGCAGCAAGGCCGCCTTGACGCCTTCGATACCGGCTCGCCGACGCAGGTGATTGGCCAGCGTATCGTGGCCACGCGGACGCGACAGATCTGAGGTCAGCCGTTCCAGGCTGCGTCCCGGCGCCAGGTCGAGGATCAGTGCAGCGTGGCCGTCACGCGCCAGCGCATCGCGCAGGGGCGCTGAAAGCGCATAGATCAGCCCGCCCTCGATACCGGTCACCGTGATGTTGAATTCGCCCTGCTGGCGATGTGCCCCAACCGACGCGACGACAGCCTTGACCGGCGCGCCGGCGAATCGCTCGCTGAAATAGTCACTCCACGTCACCTCGAAACCGCAGTTGGCCGGCTTCAGCGGGACGACCGGCACGCCGCACCCGGACAGCAGCGGCACCCAGGCGCCATCGGAGCCGAGCTTCGCCCAGCTGCCGCCGCCGAGGGCAAGAATCACTGCATCGGCCTCGACTTCGACTTCGCCGTCCGGCGAGGCAAATCTCAACCTGTCGTCGGCCCAGCCCAGCCAGCGATGGCGGACATGAAAATGCACCCCCTGGCTGCGCAGGCGGTGCAGCCAGGCGCGGAGCAGCGGGGCTGCCTTCATCTCTGTCGGAAATACCCGCCCCGAGGTACCGACGAATGTCTCGATGCCGAGGCCATGAATCCACTCGCACAACTGGGCCGGACTGAAAGCATCGAGCAGCGGCGCAATGCGTCCCGAACGTGCACCGTAGCGCCCGACGAAATCGGGCAAAGGCTCGGAATGCGTGATATTCATGCCGCCCTTGCCGGCCATCAGGAACTTGCGGCCGAGCGAGGGCATGGCATCGAAAATTTCTATTTTTGGCCTTTTTTTCGGGCCGACCGTAGCATTTGCCGTAGCCAGCGCCTCGGCCGCCATCAGGCCGGCCGGGCCGCCGCCGATGATGGCGACACGCGCCACCGTCAGGCGCCGTCCTTCTTGTCGCTCGGCCCGGTGAGCAGATCCTCGGGGATTTCTTCTTCATCGAGCGGAAAGACTGTCACCGCCACCTCGGGTTCGGTGCCGCCGCCGCCGAGGATGATGCCGCGCAGCGGCGAGATGTCGGTGAAGTCGCGGCCAAAGGCCAGCGTGATGTGCTCGGTGTTCGGCAACAGATTGTTGGTCGGATCGAAATCGACCCAGTCGTGCCCTTCACCCGGCGAATAGACCGAGACCCAGGCATGCGAGGCGTCGGCCCCGATCAGGCGCGGCTTGCCCGGAGGCGGCCGGGTCAGCAGGTAGCCGCTGACGTAGCGGGCAGCCAGGCCGAGTGCCCGCAGGCAGGCGATCATCAGATGCGCGAAGTCCTGGCAGACGCCACGCTTGTTTTCCAGCACCTCGAGCACCGGCGTAGACACCGTTGTCGCTTCCGGGTCGAATTCGAACTCGTCGAAAATTTTTGCCATCAATCGCTCGGCACCGACCAGGACCGGCGTTCCCGGCGGAAAGCAATCGGCGGCGTAAGCCGCCAGCTCGTGCTTGATGCGGACGTGCGGGCTTTCGAACAGGAAGCGCGTGGCATCGAGATCCGGTGGCTGCGGGTCGGTCGAGTCGTAGGCCAGACGGTCGCGCACCTGCTCCCAGGGCAGCGAATCTTCAACATCGCCCGGCAAATGCGATGTCACGGCAATGGTCATCACCGAACGGATGACCAGCGTCTCGTGCGGCACATGAAAGGCCACCCAGGTTACCGGGTTGCCGAAAGCATCCTGCCCGTCGCGGCGCCAGGTCGGCGGCGGCTCGATGTCGATGGACTGTTCCTCGACCTGCTGCCAGGCGAGGATGCGCGGCGAGAGATGGAGTTGCTGCTGCGACAGCGAGACCGGGCTGCCATAGTCGTAACTTGTCTCGTGGACGACGTGGTAACGGACGGCGGTCATCGGCTCTATAGCGCCATGGTCTGCCGGCTGACATCGCCGACGTGGGTGAAGTAACGCATGCCCAGCCAGTCGGAAAGCTTGCCGGCCTCGGCGTCCAGCCCCTGGAGCAGGGCGGCCAGTTCGTCGCAGGGCGCACACTCCCGGTCACTGTCCAACTGCAGGTTCTCCAGCTTTTCCAGGTTGAAGTCACGCAGGCGTTGCAGCGCGCCGCCCAGGTCGCCCTCGAAATCGGCCCCCAGTTCGCGCGCCATGCGCCCAAGATAACGCGTCAGCACGCCTGCCTGGAAGACCACGCCGTGCGGATTGCTGTCGTCGAAGACCAGCAGATCGAGGACGGGCAGCAGTTCCGGCAGGCGGGAATAGCGCGAACGGTAGGTAATGATCGAGTCGCTCAGATCGAGCAGCCATTCGAGCGAGCCCGTGCCGCGGGTAGACGGCATGGAGAGAAAATTCGCGATGGTCTGGGCGAGGAAGGACAGACGTTCCAGCCGGCGGCCGATGATCAGGAATCGCCAGCCGTCGTCACGCGTCATGTTGTCCATGGCGAAACCGGTCAGCGACGACGAAACGCCAAGCACGCGGTCGAGGAAGGCGATCGCCTCGGTCAGCGTCGGATGCTTCTTGAGCGCCGCCTGCTGGTCGCGCTGCAGGCGGTTCAGCGAATGCCAGTGGTCGAGCGACAGGCGTTCGCGGACATGGGTGGCCGACCACATCAGGTTGCGGATGTTGCCAGCCAGGCTGCCCGGCTGGGCCGGATCGTAGATCGCCTCGAGCAGCGCATGTTCGCTGCCCTCCTTGATCTCCGTATCCTCGCCCGGGCCGGGCAGGACACCAAGGCGCTCGGCCAGTTCGATGGCCGAAACGACAGCCGGCGTTTTCTCGCCGCCCGCTTCGACGACGCGGGACAGGGCGACGCGCAACATGCGCGCACTGTCGTCGAAACGTTCGGAATAGCGGCCGAGCCAGAACAGGTTTTCGACCACCCGCGACGACAGGTTGGCGCCCGAACGGACCAGGTCGCGGACGCCGACCGACGGCTTGAGCAGCGTGAATTCGCTGACCGGGCCGTTGGTCAGCACCCAGGTATCCTTCGAGGCACCGCCGCGCTGCATCGAGATGATGCGCGTACTGGCGCCGGTCGCCACCCGCGCCAGGCCGCCCGGCATCACCGAATACCCACCGTCGGCGTTAACCACAGCATAGGCGCGCAGGCCGACCGGCCGGGCGAGCAGCCGGCGCTCGTGCTGTCGGCTCCAGGTTGGCACCTGCGACAGATTGACCATTTCCTGTGCCACGTAGGCATGCGGCCTCGCCTCGATACGGCGGAGCATTTCGGCCCTTTCTTCGCCCTTCAGCTCGAAGCCGAATACCGGGTCCATGTTCTGCGTCGGGTAAGCCGGCTTGATAACCAGGTCGTCGAAGTTTTCCTTGACGAAGTCCAGGGCCGGTTTCTCGCCGCACCACCAGGTTGCCACCGACGGCATGGCCAGTTTTTCGCCAAGCAGGCGCCGGCAGATGGCGGGCAGAAAGCCCATCAGCGCCCCCGAAGCCAGCAGACCGCTGCCCAGCGCATTGGCGATGACGACGCGGCCGGCCCGCGCCACATTGAGCAGGCCGGGAATGCCGAGCGCCGATTCGCCACGCAGTTCGAGTGGATCGCAGTAGGTATCGTCCTGCCGGCGCAGGATGACGTGGACGCGCTTGAGGCCACGCAGGGTCTTCAGGTAGACCGTCTCGCCACGTACCGTCAGATCCTGCCCCTCGACCAGTGGAAAACCGAGGTAGCGAGCCAGGTAGGCGTGCTCGAAATAGGTTTCGTTGTAGGGGCCGGGCGTCAGCAGCACGACATGCGGCGATTCGTCGCCATCGACCGGCGCCAGCGCGCCCAGTCCATCGAGCTGGTCGCGGAAGAAATCGGCCAGGTGCTGGACGTGCAGGTCGCGAAACATCTCCGGGAAGACGCGCGAGACGACCAGCCGGTTTTCCAGCGCGTAACCCGAACCGGATGGCGCCTGCCCACGATCGGCAATGACCCACCAGCGACCGTTCGGTGACCGTGCCAGATCGACGGCGTAATTGTGCAGCCAGACGCCACCAGCCGGCTTGACGCCCTGACAGGGCCACAGGTAGCCGTGCTGACCATAGACCAGCGAGGGCGGCAGCAGACCTTCGGCGAGGAGCTTCTGCTCGCCATAGAGATCGGCCAGCATGGCGTTGAGCAGCGTGGCACGCTGGGCGACGGCGGCCGACACTTCGGCCCATTCGTCGGGCGGGATGATCAGCGGCAGTGGGTCGAGCGCCCACGGCCGGTCGGCCCCGTTGGGGTCGGCATAGACGTTGTAGGTGACGCCGTTTTCCTGAATGCGGCGGTCGACGAATTCGAGGCGCTGGTGCATCTCGTCCGGCGCCACTGAATCGAGGTGCCTGAAGAACTGCCGCCAGTGCGGACGCACGGCACCGTCCGCCGACAGCATTTCGTCGTAGCGGCGGGCGCTGTGAGGATAGATTGCGAGGAGTGTGCGGGCCATTCAGCGGGGAAAAAGACAAAACAGGCCGGAAACAGAGCGTCTCTGGCCTGTTGCTACGGTCGATGCGTTTTTTTGCCTAAAAACGCCGCAAGTCTAGCGTAAACGGGTGCTCGGCGCTGACCTCCGGCGGCCTGACCTGCATCTTGCCCGGCGTGTGGCCGAAGCGGAAGAAGCGTGCCAGGCGCCGGCTCTCGGCCTCGAAGGCGTTGACCGGGAAGGTATCGAAACTGCGCCCGCCCGGGTGGGCGACGTGGTACTGGCAACCGCCCAGCGAGCGCTGCATCCAGGTATCGACGACGTCGAAAACCAGCGGTGCATGGACGCCGATGTTCGGATGCAGGCAGGACGGCGGCTGCCAGGCGCGGTAACGGACACCGGCGATGAACTCGCCATTGGTGCCGGTGTTCTGCAGCGGCACCGGCACGCCGTTGCAGGTCAGCACGTAGCGGTCGGGGGCCATGCCCTTGACCCGGACCTGGACACGTTCGACCGAGGAATCGACGAAGCGCACCGTGGTCCCGACATTGCCCTCCTCGCCCATGACGTGCCAGGGTTCGAGGGCGTGACGCAGTTCGAACTCGATGCCCTTGACGGCGAAATCGCCGTATTTCGGGAAGCGGAATTCGAAGTGCGGGGCAAACCATTCGGCCTTGAAGGCGAAGCCGGCCTCGGCCATTTCCTGCATGACGTCCTTGAAATCCTGCTCGGCGTAAAACGGCAGCATGAAACGATCGTGCAACTCGGTGCCCCAGCGCGCCAGGCGGGCCGGCTCGTAGGGTTGCTCCCAGAAACGGGCGATCATGGCCCGCAGCAGCAGTTGCTGAGCGAGCGACATCCGCGCATGCGGCGGCATTTCGAAGGCGCGCAGTTCGAGCAGGCCAAGGCGGCCGGTCGGGCCGTCCGGCGAGTAGAGCTTGTCGATGCAGAACTCGGAACGGTGCGTGTTGCCGGTGACGTCGGTGAGCAGGTTGCGCAGGATGCGGTCGATCAGCCACGGCGGGACGACGCCACCCGGCTGCGGAATCTGCTTGAAGGCGATTTCGAGCTCATAGAGGCTGTCGTTGCGCGCTTCATCAACACGCGGCGCCTGGCTGGTCGGGCCGATGAACAGGCCGGAGAACAGGTAGGACAGGCTGGGATGATTGTGCCAGTAGGCGATCAGGCTCTTGAGCAGATCAGGGCGACGGAGGAAAGGCGAATCGTTCGGCGTGGCGCCGCCGAGGACGAAGTGGTTGCCACCGCCGGTGCCGGTGTGACGACCGTCGACCATGAACTTTTCGGTGGTCAGGCGAGAGTAGTGGGCCGCCTCGTAGAGGTGGGTGGTCTGGTCGACCAGTTGGTCCCAGCTACGCGCCGGATGGACATTGACCTCGATGACGCCGGGGTCGGGCGTCACGCTGAAATGTGTCAGGCGCGGGTCGGAAGGCGGCGTATAGCCTTCCATGATGACCGGCATGGACATTTCCTCGGCCGTCGCCTCGACAGCGGCGACGATTTCAAGGTAATCGTCGAGCGTGTTGGCTGGCGGCATGAAGATGTAGAGCTTGCCGTCGCGCGGCTCGGCGCACATCGCCAGGCGGGTGATCCAGCCGGCCGATTCCTTGAAGCCGGGCACGGTGTCGGTCGGCTTTTCCCAGGCCCTGCCCTTGCCTTCGCCAACCCGCCCATCGGCGGCGCCGGGCGGACGCAGCTGCATCCGCGTCTCGGCCTGACCGGAAACCCGGCCGCGCAGGGCGGCGTAGCTGGCCAGCGGATCGGTCGCCGTTTCGGCATCGGGCACATTGACGTAGGGGTAGTCGCTCTGCGCCGTCCACGGTTGCGAGTCGATCGGCAGGCGATAGCCCATGGCCGAATCGCCGGGGAACAGGTAGCAGCGCTCGGCGCGCAGGAACCATGGGCCGGTCTGCCATTCGTTGCGGGTATTCTTCATGATCGGCAGTACATGACCGACGGTGTAGGTCAAGCCCTGAGTGAACACCTTCATCAGGCGCTCACGTTCGAGCGGATCGTCGACCCGCGAATCGAAGGGATCGACGTTGCCCGGCAGACGACGCTCGCGCCACAGGTAGTAGTAGGCGTCCTCGAAGGCCGGGAAGACGTAGTCGCCGGTCACGCCGAGACGTTCGGCGACGCACTTGAGGAAGCGGGCGGCAAGCTCGCTGGTGGCGCCGTAGTCGAGTTTTTCGTTGGCGTAGAGCGCCGGCGAATTCCAGATCGGCTCGCCGTCCTTGCGCCAGAAGCAGTTCAGTGACCAGCGCGGCAGCTGCTCACCGGGATACCACTTGCCCTGGCCGAAGTGCATCAGGCCGTTGGGGGCATATTTTTCGCGCAGGCGATGGAACAATTCGGCGGCATACAGGCGCTTGGTCGGGCCGAGGGCGGCGGTGTTCCATTCGGCGCCATCGGGGTCTTCGGTGGCGACGAAGGTCGGTTCGCCGCCCTGGGTCAGGCGGACGTCCATGGCCAGCAGTTTTTCATCAATCCGGTGACCGAGGCCCTCGATCTCGACCCACTGCTCGTCGGTATAAGGCTTGGTGACACGCGGCGCCTCCCAGACGCGGGTGACCCGCATGTGGTGGCCGAATTCGGTTTCGCACTCGTCGAGACCGCCGGTGACCGGTGCGGCCGAGCCGGGTTCCGGCGTGCAGGCGAGCGGAATATGCCCTTCGCCAGCAAACAGCCCGGAAGTCGGATCGAGGCCGACCCAACCGGCTCCCGGCAGGTAGACCTCGGCCCAGGCATGGAGGTCGGTGAAATCGGCTTCCGGGCCGGACGGGCCGTCGAGCGACTTGACGTCGGCAGTCAACTGGATCAGGTAGCCGGAAACGAAGCGGGCGGCCAGGCCGAGGTGGCGCAGGATCTGCACCAGCAGCCAGGCCGAGTCGCGGCAGGAGCCAGTCTTCTTCTCAAGTGTTTCCTCCGGTGTCTGCACCCCCGGTTCCATCCGGATGGTGTAGCCGACCGCCTTCTGCACCTGGGCATTCAGGGCGACCAGAAAATCAACGCTGCGCATCTTGTCGCGCGAAATGCCGTCGATGTATTTCTGGAACAGCGGCGTCGCCGGCAGCTTGTACAGGTAAGGCGTCAGTTCGTGACGCTGCCAGGCTTCGTAATCGAAGGGAATCTCCTCGGCGTGCGGCTCGAGGAAGAAGTCGAAAGGATTGATGACCGACATTTCGACCACCATGTCGACCTCGACACTGAATTCGCGGGTTTTTTCCGGGAAGACCAGGCGGGCCAGATAGTTGCCCTGCGGGTCTTGCTGCCAGTTGATGAAGTGCGTTTCCGGACCGATCTTCAGCGAATATGACAGGATTCGCGTCCGCGAATGCGGGCAGGGGCGCAGACGGACGATCTGTGGACCGAGATTGATCAGACGGTCGTAGCTGTAGGTGGTGACGTGATTCAGTGCAACATGGATGGACACGGGCTTGCTCCGGGCAGAATGACTACAGGCTTAGAAGCAAGACACGAACCAGCCTGCAAGCCATTGTTTTTCAATAGCCGCCATCGTCGCACGCACCTCGTGAAAGCCCGATGACACTGAGCATGCACCAAGCAGGTGCAAATACTAAGGAAGCTTGACGAAACCTTCCGCATCCAGCGGGATGAAGGGGTTGAAGCAGACTTCCCACAAGAAGCCGTCCGGATCGCCAAAATAGCCACGATAGCCGCCCCAAAATACCTTGTCGGCCGGGCGCACCAGGGTGGCACCAGCCGCCACGGCCTCGTCCAGCGTGGCGATCACCGCGGCCTCCGAGGGGACGTTATGGGCCAGCGTGAATCCGGAAAAACCGCTCCCCATCGCCGACACCGTAGCATCTTCGGCCAGCGCCTCGCGCTGGAACAGGGCAAAGGCCACCGACCCGGCCTGAAAGAAGGCGATGCCGTCCTGACTGGCCGACGACTCCTGCCAGCCGAGCGCCTTGTAGAACGCCCTGCTGCGGGCCAGATCGGCGACGCCAAGGGTGATGAAGCTGATGGTCTGTTGCATGATTTCTATCTGTCGATCCGGGAGAGCGTTCCCGTCTATTGGAGCGCCAGTTGATGCTTCTGCAATTTTGGCACGCTGGGGATGCGAATCCGCTTGCCTTCGACCACGATCAGCCCAAGTTCGATCAGGTCGTGCAGGATGCGCGAGAAATGTTCCTGGGTCAGGTTGAGGCGCGACGCGATCACGCCCTTGTTGGCGACCAGTTCCATAACGACATTGTCCTTGCCGTGCTCGTGTTCCGGCAGCTCGTGCATGAGGTAGCCGATGACCCGCTGCGTCCCGGAATGCATTGAATATGATTCGACATCGATCATCAACTGATGCAGCCGCATGGACATGCCGGCCAGCAGCTTGCGTCCGAAAGCGTAGTCGCGCTGGAGCTCCTCATCGATTGCTGCCTTCGAGACATGAAGCAGCAGCGAGTCGCCCAGCGCCTGGGCGGAAACGAAATATGCCTTGTCCATCAACATGATGGCTTCGCCGAAGCTCTGTCCCGGCTGAATGATCTCGACCACTTTCTCGGCGCCTTGCGCGGAGGAGATGCCCAGCTTGATCTGACCATAGACCACGACATGAAACCCGGTGCAGGCATCGCCTTGCCGAAACAGCATTTCACCTTTGCCAAGCCGTAGCTGATGCGTCCCTTTCGCCATTCTGGCCAGATCTTCCGGCACCAGTCCTTCGAACAGGGGGATACGACTCAAAAGCGTCTCGATTTGTACCGGTTGAAAATCACGCATGCTCGCTCCTCGACAGAAACTACGACCAAACCCAAGCATTCGGGCTTTATCGACTGCATTGTTGCTTTTGATATCAATCAAATCAAGCCATGATAACCGCAAGGGTCAGGTTCGCTACTGTCTGCTGTTGTTGCTTGCTGCAGCCCGTATAATTCGCACTCCCGGGTTTGCCCAGACAATGATCGCCTGCCATGTTCAAGTTTTTCAAATTTCGCCTTTTTTTGCTCTTGACCGTAGCATTGCTGGCCGCCTGCGGCGAGGTCGAGGATACGCGGCCCGGCCAGCCGGTCAAGACGCGGCAGACGGCGTTCAAGGAGATCATCAAGGCTTTCGAGCCGATGGGCGTGATGCTGCGCGAGAACCGATACGATGCCGACAAGTTCGCCATGCACGCCGAACGGCTGATGGCGAAGCGCGATGGGCCGTGGTCGCATTTCGGCCCGGACACCAACTACCCGCCGACCAAGGCGACGCCGGATGTGTGGAAGCAGCCAGAGCAGTTCGAGAAGGACAAGCAGGCCTTTCTGTCGGCCACCGATGCCCTGCTGGCGGCCGCCCAGCGCAAGGACAAGGCGCAGGCGGAAGCCGCTTACGAGAAGCTTCATCAAGCCTGCAAGACCTGCCACAAGCAGTTCAAGGAACGCTGAAAGTCCCAGCAGATCCGCATGCTGAGAATCACCGAACTCAAGCTACCGCTCGACCACGCCGCCGACGCGCTGCGCCCGGCCATCTGCCAGCGCCTGGGCATCGTCGACAGCGAACTGCTCGATTTTTCGATCTTCAAGCGCAGCTACGATGCGCGCAAGAAATCGGCGATCGTGCTGATCTACACGCTCGACATATCGGTCGCAGACGAAACAGCGCTGCTCAATAAATTCGCCGATGATCGCCACCTCGGTCCGACGCCAGACACCACTTACAAGTTTGTCGCCCAAGCCCCGGCCGACCTGCCGACCGGCCCGGTCGTCATCGGCACCGGCCCCTGCGGTCTGCTGGCCGGGCTGATCCTCGCCCAGATGGGCTTCAGGCCGATCATCCTCGAACGCGGCAAGGCCGTACGAGAGCGCACGAAAGACACCTGGGGTCTGTGGCGCAACAACAAGCTGAACCCGGAGTCGAACGTCCAGTTCGGCGAAGGCGGCGCTGGCACCTTTTCGGACGGCAAGCTCTACAGCCAGATCAAGGACCCGCAGCACCACGGCCGCAAGGTGCTCGAAGAGTTCGTCAAAGCAGGCGCGCCGGAAGAGATCATGTATGTCAGTAAGCCGCACATCGGCACCTTCCGGCTGGTCAAGATGGTCGAGAACATCCGTGCCACGATCACCGACCTGGGCGGCGAGATCCGCTTCGGCAGCAAGGTTGAGCGCCTAGTCATCGATGACCACCAGGTGCGCGGCGTCGTCCTCGCCGATGGCTCGACCATCGCCACCGACCACGTCGTGCTCGCCGTCGGCCACAGCGCCCGCGACACCTTCCAGATGCTGCACGAACAAGGCGTTTACATTGAAGCCAAGCCCTTCTCGATCGGCTTCCGCGTCGAGCACCCGCAGGCCTTGATCGACCAGGCCCGCTTCGGTCCCAACGCCGGCAACGAAATCCTTGGCGCCGCCGACTACAAGCTGGTTCATCACTGCAAGAATGGCCGCGCCGCCTACAGCTTCTGCATGTGCCCGGGCGGCCAGGTAGTCGCCGCCACCTCGGAAGAAGGCCGTGTCGTGACCAACGGCATGAGCCAGTATTCGCGCGCCGAACGCAACGCCAACGCAGCGCTGGTCGTCGAAGTCAAGCCCGAGGACTTTCCCGGCGACTACAAGACCAACCCGCTGGCCGGCATCGATTTCCAGCGCCAATGGGAATCGGCCGCCTTCGTCGCCGGCGGCGGCACCTACGAGGCGCCGGCCCAGCGCATCGGCGACTTCCTCGCCGGCCGGCCATCCACGGCGCTCGGCGCCGTCGATCCTTCCTACCAGCCGGGTGTACACATGACCGACCTGGCGAGTTGCGCCCCGCCCTTCGTCATCGAGGCATTGCGCGAAGCCATTCCGGCCTTCGACAAGCAAATCCGCGGCTTCGCCATGGCCGACGCGGTGCTGACCGGCGTCGAGACGCGCACCTCGTCGCCGATCCGCATCAAGCGCGGCGCCGACTACCAGAGCATCAACACCCGCGGCCTCTACCCGGCCGGCGAAGGCGCCGGCTACGCTGGCGGCATCCTGTCGGCGGGCGTCGATGGCATCAAGGTGGCAGAGGCGGTGGCCTTGTCGATGGCGCGACCCGCTTAAACGAACTGCCCGGCCACCCAGCCCGACGACCAGGCCCACTGGAAGTTGTAGCCGCCCAGCCAGCCGGTCACGTCGACCACTTCGCCGATGAAATAGAGCCCGGGCGCCGCTGTGGCTTCCATGGTTTTTGACGACAATGCTGCAGTGGACACGCCCCCGAGGGTAACCTCCGCTTTGGCAAAACCCAGCGTACCGGCGGGCATCAGCGGCCAGGCGTTGAGTCTGGCGGCGATGGCGTCGAGATCGCGGCGGCCGAGTTCGCCGATCGGTCGTGAGACCAGCTTTTCGCCGCCATACAACGCGCACCATTCGTGCGCGAAGCGACGCGGCAGATGCTCAGCCAGCAGGTTGGGAAGATGAATGCGCCCCTGCCGGTGTTCTTCCAGCCAGGTTCCGGCATCAAGGCCGGGCAACAGGTCGATCTCGACGGGCTGCTTCTTGCCCGCCCGGTATTCCTGCATCTGCCAGTAGCTGGAAATCTGCAGGATGGCCGGGCCGGACAGGCCGCGGTGAGTGATCAGCACATTTTCGCGGAAACCGGCTGGCCCGAATTGCGCCACGGCATCGAGCGTTGCACCGGCCAGCGGCTTGATCGGTTCGAGCACTTCCGGGGCCAGGGCGAGCGGCACCAAAGCTGGTTTTGGCGCGATGACGGGGATGCCGAATTGTTCTGCGAGCCGGTAACCGAACGGGCTGGCCCCGATTTTCGGGATCGCCAGGCCGCCGGTGGCGACGACCAACGACTGGCAGGTGAAGCTGCCATTGTCGGTGGCCACCCGATAGCGTTTTACGGCGTGCCCATCGTTGCGTTCAATATGCTGGACGGCGCACTGCAAAGCCCATTTGACGCTGGCATCGTCGCAGGCGTCGCGCAGCATGGCTATGATTTCCTCAGCCGATTCGTCGCAGAAGAGCTGGCCGTGTTCGCGCTCGTGGTAAGGAATGCGCCGCTTCTCGACCATAGCGATGAAATCGAATTGCGAGAAGCGCGCCAGTGCCGAGCGGCAGAAGTGCGGGTTCTGCGAGAGGTAGTTCTCGGCGCTGACCGTCCAGTTGGTGAAATTGCAGCGCCCACCACCGGAAATCCGAATGCGCTCGCCGAGCTTGGCCGAGTGTTCGACCAGAAGCACGCGCCGCCCCCTGCCCCCTGCCTGGGCTGCGCACATCATGCCGGCGGCGCCGGCGCCGATGATGATGACGTCAAAATGCATGGGGAGGAATCAAATGAAGCGCTGAAGCGGAAACGGGGCGGATTCTACCACCGTGCCTCAAGCGGATTCGGCGACGGCAACATTGGTTTGACCAAAGCCGTCTTGCGCAGGCAGCGATGCCCTGTTTGGTCAGCCCCCACCGCTTTCCGGGAAATACTGTTTAAACGAACGGGTAGCGCAGCAACAACGCCGTAACACTTTCCCAGTCTAATAGGTAACCGCCCAAAAACATCGTTGCAGCACAGCAATGTTTGAAACAATCGTTTAGCGAAGTATCTGCCAAATGATTGATCTAGATCAGTAAATCAACTTGCTGCGCTGCAGCATTTTTAAAAGATATACTGTTACAATAAGACCGTTGTTATTTTATTCCCTCACTTCAAAGGAGCATCCGATGTCGATCAATCCCGAGCAATTCGCCGCCGCCAACAAGGCTGCTGTCGATTCCCTGCTGTCCGTCGCCAATACCGCCCTGGCTTCTGCCGAGCGTATCGCTACCCTGAACCTCGAAACCGCCCGTTCCGTGCTGGAAGATTCCGTCTCCAACGCCAAAGCCATCATGGGCGCCAAGGATCCGCAGGAAGCCCTGTCCATCCAGGCCTCCCTGGCCAAGCCGAGCGTCGATAAGGCTGTTGCCTACGGCAAGTCGGTCTATGAAATTTCCACCGAAACGCAAGAACAGCTGGCCAAGATGGTCGAAGCCCAGTTCGGCGATTTCCAGAAGAGCGTTTCCACCATGCTGGAAAAGGCTGCCAAGTCTGCCCCGGCTGGTTCCGACGTTGCCGTCGCCGCCGTGCAGAGCGCCATCGCTGCTGCCAACTCCGCTTTCGACAACATGCGCAAGGTTGCCCAGCAAGTGACCGACATGGCCCAGAACAACATGGCCGCTGCCACCAGCGCGACCGCCAAGGCTGTCAAGAAGACCAAGTAATCACGGTCCTCGCTGTCGTAAAAATGCCCGCTTCAAAGCGGGCATTTTTATTTCTGGGGCTGCCAAATTGTCCGAATGCTACGGTCGCCCCAAAAAAATGGCAAAAACCGATCCGGCCAAGAACGGACCGGGAAGCGCTTACGCCGCTTCCGCCATTGGCACCAGGAAATCCTTGCTGATGCCGTCGCCGAGCAGGTAAATGCGGTCCATGAAATCAGTCAGCCACTCGTGCAGGCCGTGTGCCAGGATGTCCTCGATCCGCCCATAGTGCAACTGGGCATGCAGCAGGCCCGCCTGGCGAGCCGTTTCTCCGGACTGGCGATTGGCGATCAGGTCGAGAACCTTGATCACGCTGTTCAGGCAAAAGTGCAAGGAGCGCGGCATGTCCTTGTTGAGGATCAGCAGTTCCGCCACACGGTCCGGCGTGATCACGTCGCGATAAACCTTGCGATAGACCTCGAAAGCCGAGACCGAACGGAGCAGCGCCCCCCATTCGTAGAAGTCGGTCGCCCCCTCGTCGCCATGCGAACGCAAGACGTGGTATTTGACATCGAGGATGCGCGCCGTGTTATCGGCGCGTTCGAGCAGCGTGCCCAGCCGGATGAAATGAAAGGCCTCGTCCTGCAGCAGCGTGCCGAGCGTCGTCCCACGCGACAGCGAGGACCGCATCTTGACCCATTCGAAGTAGTCGCCGACGCCGGCGCCGAGCAGTTGCTCGAAGCTTTTCTCTTTGGCTTCCAGCCATGTGGCGTTCAGCGTTTCCCACATCTCCGTCGTCAACGTGCCGCGCACGGCATGGGCATTCTCGCGGGCCAGGCGCAGGCAGCTATGGATGGACGAAAAATTGTCCGGATCGCTGACCATGAACTTCAGGACATTTTCGCCATTGACTGTCGCATATTTCTTGGCGAACGCCTCATCCAGGCTGTTCAGGGCAATGATTGCGTTCCAGCTCTGGTTGGCCGCTTCCTCGGATTGCGGCACGAGCGACATCTGCCACGTCACGTCGAGCAGGCGGGCCAGGTTCTCAGCGCGCTCGATATAGCGCGACATCCAGAACAGGTGATCGGCAGTACGACTCAGCATGGCTTAATCCTCCAGAACCCAGGTATCTTTGGTACCGCCGCCCTGCGACGAATTGACGACCAGCGAGCCCTTGGTCAACGCCACTCTGGTCAGGCCGCCCGGCGCCATGTTCACGCACTCGCCCGAAGACAGCACGAAGGGACGCAGGTCGAGGTGGCGTGGCGCGATGCCTTCCTCGACGAAGGTCGGGCAGTTGGACAGGGCCAGTGTCGGCTGAGCGATGTAGCCGTCCGGCTTGGCAATCAGCAACTGGCGGAAATGCTCGATCTGTTCCTTGGTGGAAGCCGGCCCGACCAGCATGCCGTAGCCGCCGGCACCATGGACCTCCTTGACGACCAGCTCCGGCAGATGATCGAGCACGTAGGCCAGATCGTCCTTCTTCCGGCACATGTAGGTCGGCACGTTGTTCAGCTTCGGCTCTTCGCCGAGGTAGAAACGGATCATGTCCGGCACGTAGGGGTAGATCGACTTGTCGTCGGCGACCCCGGTGCCGACTGCATTAGCCAGCGTCACGTTGCCGGCCTGATAGGCGCGGATGATGCCCGGCACGCCGAGCGAAGAATCGGCGCGGAAGACTGTCGGGTCCATGAAATCATCGTCGAGACGGCGGTAAATCACATCGACGCGCTGTGGCCCCTGCGTCGTCCGCATGTAGACCACCTCGTCCTTGACGAAGAGGTCACGCCCCTCGACCAGTTCGACGCCCATCTGCTGGGCGAGGAAGGTGTGTTCAAAATAAGCGCTGTTGTAGGCGCCCGGCGTCAGGACAACCACCGTCGGATCGGTCACGCCCTTGGGCGCCACGGCGCGCAGCTTCTCCAGCAGCATGTCCGGGTAGTGCTGAACCGGTGCCACCTTGTGTTTGGCAAACAGTTCCGGAAAGAGCCGCATCATCATCTTGCGGTCTTCGAGCATGTACGAAACACCTGAGGGCACGCGCAAATTGTCTTCCAGCACGTAAAACTCGCCCTCTCCGGCGCGCACGATATCGACCCCGGTAATATGGGCGTAAATCCCTCCCGGCACATCGACCCCCTGCATGACCGCACGATACTGGGCATTGTTCAGCACCTGCTCGGCCGGAATGACGCCGGCCTTGAGGATTTCCTGATCGTGATAAACATCCCAGAGGAACATGTTCAGCGCCTTGACGCGCTGGCGCAGGCCGGATTGCAGCGCCTTCCACTCTGCAGAGGGAATGACTCGTGGAATGATGTCGAAGGGAATCAGGCGCTCCTTCCCGGCTTCCTCGCCGTAAACCGCGAAGGTAATGCCCACCCGGTGGAAAGCCAGGTCCGCTTCCGCCCGCTTGCGCTCGATACGCTCCGGTGGCGTTGCCTTCAGCCAGTCTTCGTATTCCTTGTAATGCGCCCGGACGCCGCCGTTGGCGTCATACATCTCGTTATAGAAGTTCATCATGTTCTCGTCGCTGAGGATGCTCTCGCCAGATTTCTAGCAGGTTCCATACCAAAATAGGTAATTGTTTATAATCATATGGATAGATATAAATCGTTGCGCACGGCAGAAGGTGTGCGCACCATCGCAGTGCAGACATTCCGGCTCGGTGCATTGCCGCCCCTTTAATGCACGCTGTTTGCGCCAAGCAAATATAGCCAAGGCCTGGTGGCTCCCGGCACACCAAGAAACCGCTATTTGACAGATCTCCTTGACAAATGAGGTGCATCTGACAAAATGAAATTATAAAATATATATAAATGATAAATGCAACAATATTGAGTTGGCCAGCATGAGCACCATTCGTGTCGCATCGTCATCGACTAGCTGCACCAGCCGAGCAGTCGCCGAACTGTCTGAGCAGTTAGCCGGGCAGGACTACGCGATCATCCTCTTTTTCTGTGCCGACAGTTTCGATCAAGCCAGCCTGGCCGGCGCCATGCGCGGAGGGTTTCCGGCCAGTACCGCGTTACTCGGCTGCACGACGGCAGGAGAAATCGGCCCTGCCGGCTACCAGCATGACTCCATCGTTGCCATTGGCTTGCCCGCCGATGATTTCTCTGTCACCACGACGCTCTTGCCGCACCTGAATGAATTCAACATTGCCGACTGCGAACAGCATATCCGCAATGCTCTGCAACGTACGACATCATTTGAGCCGGACGATAAGGCGCAGGGGCAGTTTGCCTTACTGCTGATCGATGGCCTCTCCCGTCGCGAAGAAGCGCTGGGCAAGGCGGTCCAACTGACCCTCGGCAGCATTCCCGTCATCGGCGGATCAGCCGGAGACTCGTTGCAATTCCGCCAAACCTGCGTCTTCCACGACGGCAGCTTCCACAACAATGCCGCAGTCCTCGCCATCATCTCTACTCGGCTGCGACATTGCTTAGTCAAGGCCCAGCATTTCGAACCGACGGCAAACCGAATGGTCATTACCGGAGCCATTCCGGAATCCCGTATCGTCACGGAAATCAACGGCTACCCGGCAGCCACCGAATATGCCCGCATTGTCGGCATTCCGCCCGAACTCCTGAACCCGGACGCCTTTGCCGCCTTCCCGGTTGTCGTCCGCATCGGCGACCAGGAATATGTCCGCTCAATCCAGAAGGTGAATCCTGACAACAGCCTGAGCTTCTATTGCGCTATCGACACGGGAGTTGTGCTTTCGCGGGCGCTCGGCATCGATCCATTGCACAACCTTATCGCTGCGCTGGATGCCGCCGATGCCGAAATCGGCCCGCTGCAGGCCGTTCTTGCCTGCGACTGCATCCTGCGCAACCTTGAATTCAGGCAAAACGGGCAGCTGGACGAAATTTCGGCAGTGTTGCGCGAACGCGAGGTCACCGGCTTTCTCTCCTTCGGAGAACTGCATCGCGGGATCCATGTCAACCAGACCTTCAACGGCATTGCATTCGGTCAGGTGGCTGACAGCAAGGTGCAAAGAAAGTGATCAACCGCCCGATCATCCCGATCAACACCCATACCACCTCCGAGCCGCGCGAGGCGGCAGATGAAATCGCTCGTCGCGACAAGATCATCGACGTCCTGATGAACCGCATCGAACAGGATGCGGGGCAACATGCTTCCGACTACAGCTTCTTCCAGACGGCCATACTGCTCGATACCAAGGTTCGCGAGCGCACCGCCAGACTGGATGAAGCAATGGCCGCGCTAAAGCACACCAATACGGCACTAGAGGCAGAAAAGCAGGCTGCAGAGGCCGCCCAGGCCCAGCTGGTTGCAGCTTTCAGCAACAGTTCCGACGGGTTTGCATTGTTCGATGCCGATGATCGGCTAAGCATGGCGAACCAACAGTTCTCGGACATCTGGCAGGCCGCAGGCGGCCCGACAGGCAGACAGGCCGGCGCCACCTTCCGGGTACTGATCGAAGAGCTCAAGGACGCTGCCCCCGGCGCAGATTGGCCCACCCGCTGGCTTGCCCTGCATCATAATGTTCGTGCCGGCGAAGCGGCAACCATCGAACTATGCATTCGCGACAACCTGTGGATCCGCATCTCCGAGCGTCCCGCGGGGGACGGCAGCATTGTCGGCACATATGCTGACATCAGCGAGATCAAGCAACGCGAAAACCAGCGACGCGAACGCGAGCTGGCCGAACAGGCTATTCTGCTCCAGACCACGCTCGACAACCTGCCTCAGGGCGTTGTCGTTTTCGACGCTGACGACCGCCTTCTGGTCTGGAACAATCGCCTGCTCGCCTTGCTAGACTTTTCTGAAGGCGAACTGCTCGAGCGCATGCCACGCAGCAAGCTCCCGAAGATTCTGGCGCCGGCACCGGCCACACAGGAAACACAGGACCAGGCCGAGTGGATCATGATCGACGGCCGTACGCTGAGTGTGCGCTATGCGACGATGCCCGGCGGTGGTTCCCTGATGACGCTGACCGACATCACGCTGCGCCGCCTCCAGGAAATCCATATCCAGCAGTTGCTCGACGAACTGCGGGCCACCTTCGAAAATGCCCACGTTGGCATTGCGCATCTCCGAAACCGCATATTCGTCAACTGCAACACCCGGATGGCTGAACTGTTCGGCTGGGACTCGCCGGAGGCACTGATCGGCAAGACGACAGAAACGATCTACGCCAGCCGCCAGGACTGGCTTGAAGATGGCGAGTTGGCCTACGACGAGTTGGGCCGGACCGGCGTCAGCGACCGTGAGTATCAGTTTTCCAAACGCGACGGAGCATCTGTTTGGTGCCACCGTACCGGCCGGGCGATCAATCCGAAGGACCCACAGGGCGGCTCGATCTGGGTCTTTGCCGACATTACCCAGCGCCGTCAGCAGGAGGCCCAGTTGCGACTGGCCCACACGGTTTTCGAGCATAGCTCGGAAGCCCTGATAGTCACTGATCGTGCCGGCATAATCGCCGACGTCAATCGTGCCTTTACCGTCGTCACAGGCTATTCGGCCGAAGAGGCGATCGGCCAACCAGCCAGCCTGCTGAATTCCGGCCATCAGCCCAAGGCTTTCTACGACGAAATGTGGCAGACCCTGCTCTCCACCGGACGCTGGAGCGGCGAGTTGATCGACCGTCGCAAGAATGGCGAGTGCTATCCAAAATGGCTGTCGATTTCGACGGCCTATGGGCAGCACGGAGAAATCGTCAATTTCATCGGATCGTTCCAGGACATCTCGGAGCGCAAGGCTGCCGAGGAAAAAATCCGCTTCCTGGCCCATCACGACGCCCTGACGACCCTTCCCAACAGGCTACTGCTACGCGACCGCTTTGGCCAGGCCATCGAGCAAAGCAAGCGAACCGGCAAGTCGATGGCCTTCATGTTCCTCGACCTGGACGAGTTCAAGCGCATCAATGACTCGCTCGGCCACCGTGTCGGTGACGAACTGCTGATTGCCGTCGTCCAGCGTTTCAAGGAATGCCTGCGCGAAACCGATACGATCAGCCGACAGGGTGGCGACGAATTCATCATCCTGCTTGGCGACATTGACAGCCCCGTTGCCGCGGCCTCCGTCGCCAACAAGATTCTCAACAGCATGACCCCGGTTTTCAACATCCAGGGGCAGCAGATCAATTCCTCTGTCTCCATCGGCATTGCCATGGCTCCGATCGATGGCGCCGACTTCGACACCCTGCTGCAAAAGGCCGATATCGCGATGTATCACGCCAAGGAGCGCGGGCGGGGACGCTTCAGCTTCTTCCGGCAGGACATGAACGATGCGGCACTTAACCGTCATCATCTCGTCAATGCGATGCACAGAGCGCTTGAAGACGGGCAGTTCCGGCTCCATTACCAGCCGCAGACATCGATACAGGACAACAGCCTGATCGGTAGCGAGGCGCTGCTCCGCTGGATCTTGCCGAATGGCCAATCAATCAGTCCAGCCGAATTCATTCCGATTGCCGAGGAAACGGGACTGATTCTGCCCATCGGCGAATGGGTGATCGGCGAAGCCTGCCGCCAGTTGCGCCAGTGGCACGATGCAGGCTTGGGCATAAAAACTGCCGTCAACGTTTCCGGCGTGCAGATCTATCACGCGGACATTCCCTCCCTGCTGGCCAGGCACACCCGGGATGCCGGCATCTCCCCCTCGGCCATCGAAGTCGAACTGACCGAATCAACCCTGATGCAGGACAGCCAGGTCGTCCGCGAAGTGATTCGCGAATTCAAGTCGCTGGGCTGCTCGGTCGCGATCGACGATTTCGGCACCGGCTATTCCAGCCTGGCCTATTTGAGCCGCTTCCAGGTCGACAAGCTGAAAATCGATCGCTCGTTCATCGCCGGATCTGCCGCCAGTGAGGAAGACCGGGCGATTGTCCGGGCCATCACCCAGATGGCGCACGCCCTCAAGCTGAACGCAGTTGCCGAAGGCGTCGAAACTGCTGCCCAGCTATCGTTCCTGAATGCCTGCGGCTGCAACGTCGCCCAAGGCTACCTGATTAGTCACGCCCTGCCCGCAGAAGACTTCAAGCGCTTCGCCAACCAGCCGCGCCCATCGCCGCAGCTCGACTGGTGCCTCTAAGGCCTTGTCCACCAAACCACGGACGTAAAAAAACCGCCGGTTGATCCGGCGGTTCTTACTTCAGCGCTCAGCTTTGCTTAGGCGCGTTCGAAGATCACGGCAATACCCTGACCGCCACCGATACACATGGTGACCAGCGCGTACTTGCCGCCGATGCGTTCCAGTTCGTACAGTGCTTTGGTGGCGATGAATGCACCAGAACAGCCGACCGGGTGGCCGAGGGCGATAGCGCCGCCGTTCGGGTTGGTCTTGGCCGGATCGAGACCGAGAACCTTGGAAACAGACAGTGCCTGCGCTGCAAAGGCTTCGTTCGATTCGATGACGTCCATCTGATCCAGCGTCAGGCCGGCCTTCTTCAGGGCCAGCTTGGTAGCCGGGATCGGGCCTTCGCCCATGATATCGTTCGGCACGCCGGCGACGGCGTAACCGGCGATCCGGGCCATGGCCTTTTGACCAGCCTTGGCAGCGACATCGGCAGCAGCCAGCACGAAGAAGGCAGCGCCGTCGTTGATACCGGATGCGTTACCTGCAGTCACCGTGCCGCCTTCCTTCTTGAAGGCCGGCTTCATTTTGCCCAGCGACTCCATGGTCGTGCCGCGCTTGACGTGCTCGTCGGTATCGAACACAACTTCGCCTTTGCGGGTCTGCTTGACGATCGGCATGATCTGCGACTTGAAGTAACCGGCATCGATAGCGGCGGCAGCGCGGCGCTGGGATTCGACGGCACAGGCATCCTGCTCCTCGCGGCTGATGCCATGCTTGGTCGCCAGGTTTTCAGCGGTGATGCCCATGTGGCCGACGCCGAACGGGTCGGTCAGCACACCGACCATGGAGTCGATCGCCTTGGTGTCACCCATGCGGGCGCCGTTGCGCAGCGCCGGCAGCAGGTAGGCGGCCTTGGACATAACTTCGACGCCGCCGCCGACGCCATAATCGGCATCGTTCAGCATGATGTTCTGGGCGGTGGTGACGATGCCTTGCAGGCCAGAGGCGCACAGGCGGGAAACCTGCATGGCGACGGAATCCATCGACAGGCCAGCCTGAATGGAAGCAACGCGGGAAACATAAGCGTAACGGGAATCGGTCGGCATCGTGGTACCGAGGGTGACATAGTTGATTGCCTGGGGATCGACGCCGGAACGGGCCACGGCTTCCTTCATGACCAAGCCGGCCAGTTCAGAAGATTCGAAATCGGCCAGTGCGCCACCGAAGGTACCGATAGCGGAACGAACTGCGCTCAGAACGACAACATCTCTGCTCATGAAACTACCTCCAATTGGAAATTTATTCAGCCCACCAAGCTGGCGAGCCCCAACAAAAAGAGCAACAACATCCACAACACCGCAGCTCGCCAGACGAGGCCCACGGCACTTTGCATGAATTCGACATCGGCTGGATCACCCAGCCCCAATTCGGCCCGATCGGATACCTCGGTACCTTCCACAACCGGGCGGCCCAGTTGAACCCCCAGCGCCCCTGCGCCAGCGGCAAGAACGACTCCCATGTCACGATCCGGCCACTGTGCTGGCTGGGTTCGCCAGCAGTACGCCGCATCCTCGAAGTCGCCAACGATGGCAAATGCCGAAGCGGTAGCCCGCAATGGCAACCAGTCGATCATACCGAAAACCTGCCGGGAGAATGCGGAAAAATCGTTGTGCTGTGCAGCATCGGCGGCCTGCCAGCGATCACGGACAATCAGTGACAGCCGATACAGCAAGGCTCCGCACGGCCCGGGCAGCAGGATGAACCAGAGCAGCACAGCAAAGACGTGGCGATGCGAGGCGCCCAGCGCCCCTTCGATCGAAAGGCGGGAAATGTCTTCCGAATTCAGGCCGTAGGTTGAACGTCCCTGCCACTCCCCGAGCAGTTGCCGGGCCCGTTCGAGATCGCCGAGGTTCAGGGCAAGCTGGATTTCAGTGTAATGATGGCTGAATTGCCGAAAACCCATGGTCAGGTAAAGCACGCCGACATTGAGCAGCAGACCGAAGAGGGGATTCAGCGAATAGAGCAGGCCGTAGACGATGGCGACGACCAGGACCGGCAGGAGGACGGCCAGGCACCAGGCGAGCACTCCATGGCGATAAGCGCCGGCATTGAAACGGGACTCGACGAGATCCGCCCACGCGCCCAGCGGCTCGGCGACCACGCGACGGTAATCAAGGGGCTGCAGCTGCTCGATGAGAAAGACTGCAATCAGCGAGAGAAGACTCATTTGGGGCCGAGGATTGCCGTGTTCGGCTTATTTTGTATATCAAGATGCCACGATACCACAAGCATCAGTGCCGTGGAGCAGGCCAAGCCGCTCAGTCAGCGATCGGATCATCCCGGCCGTCGCACCCCAGATGAAATAGTCGCCATAGGGCATGGCAAAGTAGTTGCGAAGGGCGCCGCGGTAATGCAACGAATGACGCTGGTGATTGGCCGGGTCGAGCAGGAAGGCCAGCGGCACCTCAAAGATTTCGGCCACTTCGAAGGGGTCGGGCTGCAGGTCGAACGGCGGCCGGACAAGCGCCACCACCGGCGTGATACGAAAACCTGTTCCCGTCCGATATTCCGGCAGAAAACCAAGGATTTCGACCCGCCCCCGTGCCAGGCCGATTTCCTCTTCGGTTTCACGCAGGGCGGTGTGTGTCGGCGAAAGATCAGACTCCTCGACCCGACCACCGGGAAAGCTGATCTGCCCTGCGTGGTCCTTGAGATGCGCCGTGCGCTGGGTCAGCAAAACCGTGTGCCCCGCTTCGCGCAGGACAATGGGAAACAATACTGCTGCCGGGGTCAGCGGCAAATCCGAGGCACCATCCTCCTGAACGAAATGCCCGATCTGCGGCTCAGCCAGCAGGCTGGCCCGCAGGTGCGCCAGATCAAGCGTCATGCCGCCTTGGAGTCTTCCTCAATCTCGGCATGAACCGCCCCCAAGGCATCCTGCAGGGTTTCTTCGGGCAGGTCATTGATCGTCGTCGCCACCAGGTCGGCCGATTCGATCGCGCCGACCGGCAGTCGTTTGCTGTCCAGGCTGGCGATCATCACCGCCGCTGCACCGGCAACGCGCAACAAGGCCTGGCGTTCGCCCATCAGCATTTCCAGTTCTTCGCGCAGCAGCGCTATTTCTTGATCTTTTTGCGGCATTTCTCTCTCCTAGAATCGTTTTTTTAATGTCATGGTACTGCCGTCGCGCTGCATTTCCATGCGGTTCAGAAAACTCATGCCTAGCAGGGCAATCGGCATCTCGGCAGGCAACACCACCGCTTCGACATTGTGCAAGGTTATGCCGCCAATTTTCACGGTATCAAGCGGAATGCGGGTGACGACCACCTGGCCGTTGGCGGTGCTGGTCATTCCGCGCTGTCCCCGCTTAAGATCGAGGCCGATCCGCCGGGCGTCGGTCGGACCGAGCGCAATGGCGGTTGCACCGGTATCGACGACGAAGCGAACCGATGTGCCGTTAACGGTACCGGTCGTATAAAAATGCCCCTGGAGATCGGCGGTCATGATGATCTTGTCCGAGCCGTCGCCGTTGGAAACACCGATGGCGTGCTGGCCGACGCGCAAGGGACGCTTCTTGCCGCCGATTTCGACCATGATCTGGTCGCCATTGATCGACAGGACCTTGACCCCATCGAGCGTCTGGCCGACCGGCACCGCCTGCGGCTCGCCGCCGTTGATCATCAGCATGGCCTTGCTGCCCATGATTCCGGCCAGCCCGACATCCTGCGCGGCCCCTGCCAACGGCATCAGGAACGCGACAAGTCCGAGCAGCGTAGAATGCAGTCTTGCTTTTCTGGAGGTCAATGCCACCATGCTCCCTGTTGCCATCTTTCGCCACTCTCCGACTGAAGGTCCGGGCTATTTTGCCATATTCCTGGAACAGCACGGGATTCCGTGGCAACTGATCGCCATTGACGAAGGCGATCCGGTACCAGCGACAGCTGATGATTACTCGGGTCTCTGCTTCATGGGCGGCCCGATGAGCGTCAACGACCCGCTGCCGTGGATAGCACCGGTCTGCTCGCTGATTCGCGACGCTGCCGAGAAGAACATTCCTGTCATCGGCCATTGTCTCGGCGGGCAGCTGATAAGCAAGGCGCTGGGCGGCCAGATCACGCGCAATCCGGTCAAGGAGATCGGCTGGGGCGAGGGGCTCGGCGAGGACAACCCTGTCGCCCGTCACTGGCTTGGCGATCACGCCGGACAGCGCGGCACCGTCTTCCAGTGGCATGGCGAGACCTTCAGCATCCCGACCGGCGCGACCCGCCTGTTGGCCAACGGCTATTGCGCCAACCAGATGTTCGCGCTCGGTCCGCATCTGGGCATGCAGTGCCACGTCGAGATGACGCCGGAGATGATCGCCACCTGGTGCGAGCAATGGGCCGAAGAGGCAAGTGCCCTCGCCGACCTGCCCAGCGTGCAGACCCCGGAAATGATGGCGCAGCAGATTGCGGATCGCCTGCCGGTCATGCGCCAGCTTTCCGAACAACTCTATTCGGTCTGGATACAGGGACTGGCGCGCTGAAAGTCAAAAGGCAGCCGAAGCTGCCTTTTTGATTTTGGCCCTTTTTTCGGGCCGACCGTAGCATTTGCCTCAGTCGCGGAAATTGCCGGCCTTGATCGGGAAATCGGTCACTTCCTTGCGGATCAGCGCGATGCAGTCCTGCAGATCGTCGCGCTTGGCGCCCTGGACGCGCACCGCATCACCCTGGATCGAAGCCTGGACCTTCAGCTTGGCATCCTTGATGATCTTGACCAGCTTCTTGGCCAGTTCGGTCTCGATGCCCATCTTGATCTTCAGATCCTGCTTGACCTTGTTGCCGGAAACTTTCTGCACCGGCTGGTGATCGAGACGCTTGGTGCTCTCCACCTCCTTCTTTTCCATGGCCGGAAACAGGATGTCCTTGATCTGGTCGAGCTGGAAGTCGGAGTCGCCGTGCAAGGTAATGACCTTGTCCTTCTCGTTGAACTCGACCTTGGCAGAGGTGCCCTTGAAGTCGTAGCGGTTGTCGATTTGACGAATGGCGACGTCGATGGCGTTCTTCAACGCCACCATGTCTGCTTCGGAGGTGAAGTCAAAGCTCGGCATGGAAAACTCCTGGGTTAAAAGTCCGGCGTGCAAGCCGGGCAAGGCGCTGGCGCGACGGCAGTACGGAAAAGCACGCCAAGCACCAGGCTCTTACCTGATCAACCGAAGTGGCAGACGTAGTGATAGGCATCGCCTTCAGCGACCGAAATCTCGAATGAGGAATTCCCCGGTACGTTGAAGGACTGGCCTTCACCCCAGGCCTTCCACTCGCTCTCGCCCTTGAGCTTGACGCGGCAAGAACCGCCGACACCTTCCATGATTTCCGGCGCGCCGGTGTTGAAGGTCAGGCTGGACGGCAGGATCACGCCAACCGTCTTCTTGGTGCCGTCGGCCAGCACCACGGTGTGGCTGACGCACTTGCCGTCGAAATAAACATTGGCCTTCTTGACCACCGAAACGTTGTCGTATTGCGACATTTACATACCCCAGATTTTCTGAATGACAGACTTGGCAATAAAACCAACCATGCCAAAGGCAAGGACGAAGAACAGCACGAAGGTACCCGTCTTGCCGGCCTTGGACTTGTAAGCGATCTCGCCGATGATGAACAGCATGAAGATGATGAAGGCAGCAACGCCCCAGGTCGAGAAGAAATCCGCGATCTGCTCTTCATTGAACCCGAATACGGTACCGCCTTCCATTGCTTAGCCCTTCTTCTTGGCAGCCGGCTTCTTGGTCACCGGCTTTGCCGCGGCCTTGGCGACAACGGCCTTGGCAGCAACCTTCTTGACGACCGGCTTGGCAGCGGGTTTTGCGGCTGCCTTTGCAACCGGCTTGGCGGCGGATTTAGCCGGCGCCTTCTTGGCCGCTACCGGCTTGGCTTCGGCCTTGGCCGGCGCAGCCTTCTTCGCAGCCGGCTTCTTGGGAGCAGTCGGCTTGCCAGCCTTCTTCGCCGCCAGATTGGCCGCAATACGCATGCGCAGGGCGTTGAGCTTGATGAAACCACCGGCATCGCGCTGGTCGTAGGCACCGGCATCGTCCTCGAAGGTGGCGATGGTCGAGTCGAACAGCGAATCCGTCTTGGAATCGCGGCCGACGACGATGACGTTGCCCTTATACAGCTTCAGGCGAACCACACCATTGACGCTGCCTTGGGTGTGGTCGATCAGCACCTGCAGGGCCTTGCGCTCCGGGCTCCACCAGTAGCCGTTGTAGACCAGGCTGGCGTAGCGCGGCATCAGGTCGTCCTTGAGGTGGGCGACTTCGCGGTCCAAGGTCACCGACTCGATGGCGCGGTGGGCGCGCAACAGGATGGTGCCGCCCGGGGTCTCGTAACAGCCGCGCGACTTCATGCCGACATAGCGGTTCTCGACCAGGTCGAGACGGCCGATGCCGTGCTTGCCGCCGATTTCGTTCAGCGTGCCGAGCACTTCATGGGCCTTCATCTTCTTGCCGTTGATGGCAACCACGTCACCCTTGGCGAATTCGAGGTCGAGATACTCAGCCTTGTTCGGCGCCTTTTCCGGCGACACCGTCCACCGCCACATCGACTCTTCGGCTTCGGCCGCCGGATCTTCCAGGTGGCGCCCTTCGTAGGAGATGTGCAGCAGGTTGGCGTCCATCGAGTACGGCGAGCCACCCTTCTTGTGTTTCATGTCGATTTCGATGCCGTGCTTCTCGGCATAGGCCATCAGCTTTTCGCGCGACATCAGGTCCCATTCGCGCCACGGGGCGATGACCTTGATGCCCGGCTTCAGCGCGTAGGCGCCGAGTTCGAAGCGGACCTGGTCGTTGCCCTTGCCGGTCGCGCCGTGGCAGATGGCATCGGCACCGGTTTCATTGACGATCTCGATCAGGCGCTTGGCGATCAGCGGCCGGGCAATCGAGGTACCCAGCAGGTACTCGCCTTCGTAGACGGTGTTGGCGCGGAACATCGGGAAGACGAAGTCGCGGACAAACTCTTCACGCACGTCGTCGATGTAGATGTTCTTCGGCTTGATGCCGGCCTTCAGCGCCTTGGCGCGCGCCGGCTCCAGCTCTTCACCCTGGCCGAGGTCGGCCGTGAAGGTGACGACTTCGCACTTGTAAACATCCTGCAGCCACTTGAGGATGACCGAGGTATCCAGACCGCCCGAATAGGCCAGCACAACCTTCTTGATGTCGCTCATTTCCGTTCCCTAGTTTCGTTTAACCCTGCCGCTCAGCCCTGAATCCGGCCCAACAGCAAATATTCCATCAACGCCTTCTGGACGTGCAGGCGATTCTCCGCCTCGTCCCAGACCACCGATTGCGGCCCGTCGATCACCTCGGCCGTCACTTCCTCGCCGCGATGCGCCGGCAGGCAGTGCATGAACACAGCTTCCTTATTCGCCACGCGCATCATGTCGCCATCGACGCACCAGTCTGCGAAGGCCTTGATCCGTTCCTCGTTCTCGGCTTCGAAGCCCATCGAAGTCCACACGTCGGTGGTGACCAGGTCGGCGCCGCGGCAGGCATCCATCGGATCGGCAAAGATCTTGAAACGGGCCGGATCGATCTTGCCGACCAGTTCCGGCTGGATTTCGTAACCCGGCGGGGTCGACACGTGGACCTTGAAGTCCAGCACTTCGGCTGCCTGCAGCCAGGTATTGCACATGTTGTTGGCGTCGCCAACCCAGGCCACCGTCTTGCCCTGGATGCAGCCGCGATGCTCGATGTAGGTGTAGATGTCGGCCAGGATCTGGCACGGGTGGTATTCGTTGGTCAGGCCGTTGATCACCGGCACGCGCGAATTGGCAGCGAAGCGCTCGATGATCTCCTGCTCGAAAGTACGGATCATCACGATGTCGCTCATCCGGGAGATGACCTGGGCCGCATCCTCGACCGGCTCGCCGCGCCCAAGCTGGGAATCGCGGGTATTCAGGTAAATCGCCGAACCGCCGAGTTGCTGCATGCCGGCCTCGAAAGACAGCCGCGTCCGCGTGCTGGCCTTCTCGAAGATCATGACCAACGTACGGTCGGACAGCGGCCAGTACTTCTGGTAGGACTTGAACTGGTTCTTGATCCAGCCGGTGCGCTCGAAGACGTATTCGAATTCGTTGCGGGTGAAATCCTTGAACTGCAGAAAATGCTTGATGGCCATGATTTAACCCGCCAGGAAAGCCTTGATCAGCGGAATGCTACGGTCGGCCAGTTCTTTTGCCTCATTTTCGCTGAAGGTCAGCGGCGGCAGCAGGCGAATGACCTTGTCGGCCGTTACGTTGATCAGCAGGCCGGCAGCCAGGGCCTTGCCCACCAGTTCGCCGCACGGCCGGTCGAGTTCGATGCCGATCATCAGGCCATGGCCGCGGATTTCGACGATGCCATCAACGCCGGCCAGACCGTCAGCAAACAACTTGCGGATCAGGGCACCAACCTTCTCGGCATTGGCCATCAGGCCCTCTTCCTCGATGCAGTCTATGGTGGTCAGAGCCGCCGTGCAGGCCAGCGGGTTACCGCCGAAAGTCGAGCCATGATTGCCCGGGCCAAACAGACCGGCCGCCTTGCCGCTGGTCATGCAGGCGCCAATCGGCACGCCCGAGCCGAGGCCCTTGGCCAACGTCGCGACATCCGGCTGGATGCCGGCATGCTGGTAGCCGAACCACTTGCCGGTGCGCGCCATGCCGCATTGCACCTCATCGCAGATCAACAGCCAGCCGTTGTCGTCGCACAACTGGCGCAGGCCCTTCTGGAATTCGAGAGAAGCCAGATGAATCCCGCCCTCACCCTGGATGATCTCCAGCATGACGGCGACGATATTGTTGTTGTGTTCGGCGATGTTCTTGATCGCGTCGAGATCGTCGTAAGGCACGCGCAGGAAGCCATGCACCAGCGGCTCGAAGCCGGCCTGGGCCTTGCGGTTGCCGGTAGCGGACAGCGTTGCCATGGTCCGGCCGTGGAAGGCCTTTTCCATCACGATGATGGTCGGCGACTCGATACCCTGCTTGTGCCCGTAGAAACGCGCCAGCTTGATCGCCGCCTCGTTGGCCTCGCAGCCGGAATTGCAGAAGAAAACTTCCTGCATGCCGGAACGTTCGCACAGCTTGTCAGCGAGCTGTTCCTGGCCAGTAATTCCATAGAGATTGGAGGTATGCAACACACGGCCGGCCTGGGCGGCAATGGCCGAAACCAGCTTGGGATGGGCATGGCCGAGCGTCGAAACGGCAATCCCGGACAAGGCGTCAAGATATTCCTTGCCCTCGGTATCGGTAATCCGGCTACCCTGGCCGTGGCTGAACGCCACCGGCAACCGGGCGTAGGTATTCATGACATGCGACATGAGGCAACCCCATAAAACAAAAACGGCGGCCATTGCCGCCGAAACGACCGCAACTCTCGCCGGGTAGCGGAATTAGTTGCAGAAACCTGAATGTTAAGTGAAAAATAGCGCCTTGTATAGAAGACAGAACCATGCGCATCGCCATATTCAACCAGAAGGGCGGCGTCGGAAAAACGACGACAGCCCTCAATCTCGGGGCCGCCCTGAGTCGTGCCGAAAGGCCACCGCTGCTGATCGATCTCGACCCCCAGGGGCACCTCTCCAGCATCCATGGAACAACGCCCGCAGAGGCCAACCGCAGCCTGTTTGCATTCTTTCAGGACACCTGTTCGCTGAACGACCTTGAAGTACCATGGGAGCACATTGGCCACCTGATCCCCGCCCACCAGCAACTGATCAAGGTCGACTCTATCTTCGGCAAAGGCCCCGCCGTCCTCAACAAGCTGCGCCTCGGCCTGGAGCAACTGGAAGCGAGCGAAACCCGCCGCCCCTGCATCATCGACTGTTGCCCCTACATCGGCGTGCTGGCGCTCAACGCCATCTTCGCCTGCGACTGCTTGGTCATTCCGGTATCAACCGACTACCTGTCGCTACAAGCGGCCGAACACATCACCCGCACGCTGAAAGTCCTTGAGCCCGTGCTCAAGCGCCGCGTCGAACGCCGCTACCTGCTCACCCGGTTCGACCGCCGACGCCGGATGAGCGACGACATCCGCACCAAGCTGCGCGAACGTTACGGCGACGACGTCCTCGATGTCGTCATTTCAGAAAATGTCGCCGTCGCCGAAAGTCCCTCGCTGAACCGGGACGTCTTCCGGCACAACAGTTCCAGCCCCGGCGCACACGACTATAAGCAACTTCTGCACGAATTGACCGAACGCGGCGATTTGTGAAATTGGCCGTTTTTTGGCACCGACCGTAGCATTTGGAAAAACAGGCCCAGCCCGTATCCATAATTATGGATACGGCACAGGCTTCTGCTAGAATGCCCGGATATAAGGTCGCATCGCCCGCAAACGCAGAGTAGAACAATGACACCCCCAGAATCGACCACATTCATCATTGTTGGCCTGACCCGAGAGGGAAGAAAATTCCGCCCCAGCGATTGGGCCGAACGCCTCTGTGGCGTCATGTCCGCCTTCGGCGCCGAACGCAAGATGAAATACTCCCCCTACGTTGGCCCCGGTGACTACAACGGCGAGAAAGCCGTGTTTGTCGACGGCCGCCTCGGCGAAATCGAGCCGATGGCCTACCGCTTCATGCTCAACTTCGCCCAGGATAACGACCTGCAAATCGTCGACGGCGTCTGCTCGATCGACGGCAAGAAATAATCCGGCGCACAGCAAACAAAAAGGCGCCTGCAGGCGCCTTTTTGTTGAGCGTCAAACTCAATCAGGCAGCAGCGAGCGCCTTGATCTGAGCGGACAGACGGCTCTTGGTACGAGAAGCCTTGTTCTTGTGAACAATCTTCTTGTCGGCAATGCGGTCAAGCACTGCGACGGACTGCTGAAAGACACCCTGAGCGGCGGCTTTGTCACCAGCTTCGATCGCCTGACGCACACGCTTGATCGCGGTACGCAGGGTCGAACGCAGGCTGGCGTTGTGGGAGCGCTGCTTGTCAGCTTGACGGGCGCGCTTGCGGGCTTGTGCGCTATTGGCCATGAAAGTAGATCCAAAAGTAAAAACCAGAAACGACAAGTCTAGCACACCATTCAAAAAAAAAGAACAGAAGCAACCAACTTCAGAACACCATCGATCTGACCGTTCGTCATTGAAAACCAACCGACAATCCGGATCGCATGCTCTTCGACAATCAAGACACTACTATAGAGCCATGAATAAAGGAGATTCCATGAAAGCCAACCCGTTCGCGAAGCAACCTAGTTTGTCTCGAGGGTTTACGTTAATCGAAATATTGGTCGTAGTTGCGATTCTCGGCATTCTCGCCTCCATCGCACTCCCTGCCTATCGAGACTATGTCCTGGTGAGCCGGATTCCAGATGCCACGTCCGGATTGTCGGCAATACGCTCGCGACTGGAAACGAATTTCGATAACACCCGAACCTACGTCGGTCTTGACTGCACTACGGCAGTCACCTCGTCCAACTTCAACTTCTCCTGCACGGCACAAGATGCCAACAATTACACGATTCAAGCTGCGGGTGTTGGACCAATGGCGAACTTCATATTTACGGTTAATCAGGCAAACAATCGCGTCAGCGTAATCACGGAACCAGGCTGGTCAGGGGGAAATTGCTGGGTCACTCGGAAAAGCGGTTGCTAATCATGACTTCGCGCCGCAGGCTACAGGGGTTATCCCTCATCGAAATGATGGTCGTCGTTGCAATTGTTGCAATCCTGGCTGCTACTGGAATACCCAGTTTCAATGAATGGATACAAAACACCCAGATTCGGACCGCCGCCGAATCAATTGCCAGCGGAATGCAAAGCGCCCGTGCAGAGGCCATACGGCGCAGCACCCCCATCGAATTCACATTGACCGGCAATGGTGGCGTTGGCGAAACCGGCTGGCAAATCGTTGAGCGAAATACGGGGGCCATTCTTCAAGCTGCGCCTGCCGGCGAAGGCTCCCGCAATGCAACGCTTGTGACAATCCCCGCCGATGCGCGAACTGTCACATTTTCCTCGTTGGGACGAGTCGCTGAGAGCAATGCGGACGCTACGCCCGTACTGAATCAGATTGACATCGACAATCCCAACGTGGATTCAAGCACAAGCCGCGAACTCAGAATCGGAATCTCCGTCGGTGGAGCGATCCGCATGTGCGACCCAGCTGTGTACATCACCGGGGACCCCAGAAAATGTTAAGCCGCCGTTCCTGCAACGCACCCAAGGCCCAAACCGGCGTTGCCCTGCTTGAAGCCTTGATCGCCGTCCTGATTTTTTCATTTGGCATTCTCGCGGTCATCGGCCTTCAAGCCAACGCAATGCGGATTTCCACCGACGCGAAGATGCGTATCGATGCGAGCAACATCGCCAATCAGCGAGTTGGCGAAATGTGGGCAGATCCAGCAAACCTGGCCGGACACGCGGTAGCGGACCAACCTATAGGCGATCTACCCAACGGAAAAATGACCGTCGCAGTTGCCGCTGACGTTGTGACCGTTACCGTTACATGGACAGTCCCCGGGGATAGCAACACCCAGCGGTTTGTGTCCACAACGAGAATAAACCCCAATCCGTAATGACTGCGAGAACGTACAAAATGCATACTCAGCCTGATCAACGGGGCTTTGGACTGATTGAAGTCATGGTTGCCATGCTCATCGGCATGCTGGCGTCCATCGTCATATTCCAGGTTTCAAGCGTTTCGGAACGACAAAAGCGGACCACCACCGGCAGCGCAGACGCGCAGACCAACGCTGCCTTTGTGCTCTACGCGATCGAAAGAGATGCAAAAATGGCCGGTTTCGGCCTGGAGGCTGACACTCTCGCTGGCTGCAAGAAGATTTACAGCTATTTCAACGACGGTTCACTCGAATCATCCGTCGGCGCCTATACGCTTCCCGCTGCAATCAGTCTGACCAATGGCGCCGGCAATGCGTCGGACACCATCCAGATCGTGTATTACAGCAACCCATCTGATGACAACTTCGCTATTCCAAGCAGCGCCACGCTGGAGACTGCTTTGACGGCCCCCGGAAACGACATCGTCGTAAATAGCACCAGCGGATGTGTAAAAGGCGGACTTGCCCTGCTGCAACAGGTAATAGAAGGCCAAGAAGACAAGTGCACGGTTGTCCAAGTCACCGACATTAACTACGGCACCAGTACGATAACGCACACGCCCGGCGCGCCCCCGACATACAACCCATCGGTGGCCTATATGACAGCAAACACTTGGCCGACGTATAAAAAGGGGGATGTCTTGCGATGCGGCGTTTCCGTATCCCCGACCACGCGCACCTACAGCCTCGACTCCCTCACAAATGAACTCAAAGCCGAGGACTCCGCTGCCGGTGGGGGGGCTCAACCCATTGCATCGAACATTGTCACCTTGCAGGCGCAATATGGCGTAGCCGACGCCGGTTCGACCGCCGTGAATCGGGCGGACCAATGGACAGATGCAACCGGGAATTGGGCCAAGGGTACGCTCGCAATTGGCGATGGCAATGGAAAAAGAATCAAGGCCCTTCGCGTTGCCGTTGTGGCACGCAGTTCGGAATACGAGAAACCTGAAGGGAACGCCTGCACGACCACAACCAGCGACATGGTCGACAACTGGTCTACCTGGGCCGACCTGTCTGCTGTCAAGAATCTTCCTGACTGGCAGTGCTACCGTTACAAGGTGGTTGAAACGGTGATCCCGTTGCGCAACGTCATCTGGGCCAACACGAAGTAAGGACGTCACCATGAACAATTCATGCCCACCCCGTTGCACCACACCGGCCGTTCATCTGCAGCGCGGCCTTTCCCTGCTCGTCGCCATGATTGCGCTGGCCGCCATGTCCATGGCCGGCGTCGCGCTGATTCGGTCTATCGACACCAATGCGCTGATCGCAGGCAACCTGGCATTCCGCCAAAACTCCACCACCAGCGCAGACACCGGCGTGGAAGCGGCCCGGCTATGGTTGATGAACAGTTCCAGCGCCTATCTTCAGGACAACCATAGCGATAACGGCTACTTCGCCACCCGTGCCGACACCGGCGGCGAAGATAACAAGGGAATGGACCTCACAGGTAGCCGGACAAAAAGCACCAACGACAATGTCAAATGGATCGATGCCACCGGCTATGAGCAAGCAGGCTCCCATACGCCATTTTGCGAAGCAAACAATGATGCCATCGGCAATCGAATCTGCTACGTGATTCACCGGATGTGTGATGCACCAGGATCTATCGACAGCGCGGGCTGCAGCACGTCCACCACCACAAATTCTGACGGCATAAGCAAAGGTGCTGTGGGTAACGAACTCTCCTATCAGACAAATATGCCAGGTAGTGGCAGCACCATGGGCCGCTACCGGATCACTGTCCGGGTCTCTGGCCCGCGGAACAACAACAGCTATGTTCAGGTTTTCATCCAGCGCTGAACAGTTTGCAACCTATTCCTACCCGGTCACGCACTTGCCAACCGGCAGCGCTTCAATGGAGGCAACAATGAAACTCCCGCTCCGCTTCGAATTCCGCCGAATCGCAATTGGCTTGGCTCTGATCGCTCCGTTGCTCTTGCAACCAGCATCCGCGTCGGAAACAAAACTGGCCGACGTTCCGCTAGTCAACGCCACGACAGTTTCCATATTGCCCAACATCTATTTCGTACTCGATGATTCCGGGAGTATGGGCTGGGACTACATGCCTGACTATGTCACCAACAGTTATTGTCGCGGCATAGGCTCTAACCTTGTATCTTGCGAACCAGGCGACCCACCATTCTACGCCAGCAGTTTTAACCGGGTTTATTACAACCCGATGATCAATTACACACCGCCGATCAATGCCGATGGCTCAAGCAAGACCAGCTATACGACTTGGACTAACGTGCCAAAGGACGGATATGGCATCCAGAGCGCCACGAAAACCAACCTGACAACGAAATATCCGGAGCGGGTGGCCTGCAAAAACGGGGGTGATGATCCGTATGGTCCCAATTGCAAGGCCCAAATCGATGGCGCCAGCTACAGCTATCCCAATTTGACGTATTTCAATATCAAGATCAAAGAAGGAGCTCCTTTCTACTACACCGCCTCCGTCGAATGGTGTACCAACCGTGATGCCTCGCCACGCTTTGGCACCGCGGGTACCTGCCAGGTCAAAAAAGACACGGCCCATCCCTATGTGAGGTATTTCAACTGGACGCGTGTCGACATTATCCCGAGTAGAACCAGTTACCCCGGCCCCAACAGCACGACGCGAAGCTATGCCGAGGAAATGACGAATTTTGCAAACTGGTACGCCTGGTACCAGACCCGCATGCAAATGACCAAGACCGGCGTCGGACAGGCCTTCTCGAAAATTCGGGGAACGCCGGTCAGCGATCTAGTTGACCCCACCGACAAAAATTACTTCCACGCCCGCATCGGCTACTCAACGATCAGTGAGACGGGTACAAATGAAGGCGCGGAATTCCTGAATATCCGCAATTTCGATAGCGGCCAAAAGGCAAATTGGTTCAGCAAGCTCTATGGCGCTGCACCGGGCGGTGGCACGCCATTGATGGGGGCTTTGGCCAAGGCGGGGAGAATCTATGCCGGCAAGATTGGTAGCGACCCAATCCAGTATTCATGTCAGCGAAATTTCACGATGCTGTCGACTGACGGTTATTGGAATTCTGTGACGGCCACTTACGGACCCACCAAGGAAGACGGCACCACGCTCGTGGGCGACCAGGACAAGGCAGCAGCACCGCCTTCCAAAGACAAGCTGGCAAAAGCCAATACCCTGGCAGACCTAGCCTACTATTACTACCATACCGATCTGCGGCCGGGTAGCTGTGGCGTCTGCACAAACAATGTCCCTCCTTCCGGAACCAATATTAACGAAGACGATGTAGCCACTCATCAGCATATGACCACCTTCACGATCGGTCTCGGAGTTGATGGTTCGCTGGCTTACCAAGATGGCTACAAAACCAGCACGAATGGTGACTATGCGAATCTTAAGAAAGAGACCGTTTGGTGGCCCGATCCAACCGACACGGAGGACCTCGACCGTATCGATGACCTTTGGCACGCTGCCGTCAATGGTCGCGGCACCTATCTGAGCGCCAAGAATCCGGAATCCCTGATCAACGGGCTGAATGACGCACTTGGGGCGATAGCGGCAGCCAATGGCTCCGGCGCGGCAGCTGCGACCAGCAACCTGGAACCCGTGTTGGGAGATAACGCTTTCTTCGTTGCCAGTTACAAGACCGTCACATGGGATGGCGAATTGAGTGCAAAGACCATTGATCCGGATACCGGCAACGTTTCCATTACGAGCACATGGAACGCAGCTGGCCTACTCGACGGCAAGATCGCCAGCAACGGCCTATCGGACACTAGAACCATCTATACATCAAATGCCACATCGCTGATCAACTTTGAATACAGCAACCTGTCGACCACCCAAAAGGCCTATTTCAACAACAACCAGTTGAGCCAATACAGCGGCTGGTCCGCCGGGCAGATTACCGACGGCACATCGGAAAACCTGCTTAAGTATATTCGTGGACAAAATCGTTTTGAGGATCAGGACCGCGACGTTGCTTATGGCACATACAGCCGGCTGTATCGCGACCGCGCCACCACGCTTGGCGATATCGTGCACGCCCAGCCGGTTTACGTACAGGCGCCGCCTTACAAATTTGCCGACAACGGTTACGATGCATACAAGACAAGCCAGGCCAGCCGGGCGCCCACGGTCTACGTCTCGGCCAACGACGGCATGCTGCATGCGTTCAACGCCACGACCGGCGAGGAACGCTGGGCCTATGTGCCGCCGATGGTGATGCCTAACATGTGGCGTCTCGCCGATGCGGATTACACCACCAACCACCGCTACTTCGTCGATGGCCCGCTGACGATTGCCGACATTGACGATGGCGGCACCTGGAAAACCATCCTTATTGGCGCTTTTGGCAAGGGAGGCCGCGGTTACTTCGCGCTGGACATCACAAACCCGACTTCACCCAAATACCTGTGGAGCTTCACCGCCGACACAAACCCTAATATGGGCTACAGCTATGGCGCTGCGACAGTCACCAAGGTCGACGGAACCTGGGCGGTATTGTTGCCATCGGGATACAACAATATCCCGGAAGGCGGAAAATACACCAGCGCAGACGGCATGGGTCGGCTTTTCGTGGTCAATGCAGCGAATGGAGGCCTGATCAAGCAGATCTCGACGGGTACCGGCTCGGTATCGACACCCAGCGGCATGGCCAAAATCAATCCGCTAGTCCAGTTCTTCGAAACGGACAATACAGCCACATTGGCCTACGGCGGGGATTTGTTGGGCAACCTCTGGCGTTTTGATCTGCTTAATGGAACGGCATCCAAGATCATCGCCCTGGGCTCCAACAAACCGATCACCGTGGCCCCGGAGATTGCCGACGCAAGCGGCAAGACGGTACTGTATTTCGGTACGGGGCGTTACCTCTCCCAGGACGACCTTACCCTCAGTACCCAGCAGGCCATCTACGGGGTCAAGGACAACGGGACGAGCGAGGTTTTGAGCAGCACCCTGGTCGAGCAAACGATTGCCAGCAATGTGCTCAGCACCAACACCGTTGACTGGAATGTCAATGGCGGCTGGTTCATCAATCTTCCGGACGACAAGGAGCGTGTCGCACTCGAAGCCAAACTGGTTCTGGGTACGTTGATAGTCGCAAGCATTGTTCCCGATGCCAGCGAATGCGAGCCGGGAGGACGTGGCAATCTCTACTTTATCGACTATTTCAACGGCGGTGGAGTTGATGGCGAGCAGTCAGTATTCAGCACCCCTTCGCCGATTGTAGGGATGTCCCTAATGAAGACCAAGGATGGGATCAAGATGGTTCCGGTTACTGCCGATGGCAAAATTGGCAGTCCGCGCAAGGTACCGAAGAGACCTTCCGGCGGTGGTGGCCCTGAATCCGGAAGGCGCCTGATGTGGCGAGAGCTTGTTGAATAGGCTTTGGCAACCTAATAAAAACGCCCCTTTCCGGGGCGTTTTTTTCATGCGCATGCGTATCACAGCAGCTCTTGCCACATCGCTGGTTCTTCATATTGGGGCACTGACATTCTGTTGCAACGAACTTGCCGACAGAGCCCCGGGAGAAAACGCCCATGCCCCAGGATTCAGGCAGGCAATAGTTGCGACACTGACTCTTCCCCTGAAGTTGAACAGCCAGCCTCCGACAAGCAATTCTCTCTTTGAAGCGGGATCGAATGAGTTGGATTTTGGGCCCGAATCGACAAGTATGGCGCCAACCGATCCAAGCAGGAGGTCATCACCAGCTGTTGAAACCGAAACACCTCGTGCCGCCCCTGTGCGCTACTTCGAACGTCAAGAAGTGGATCGCCCCCCCAGAATCATCGACAACCTGGATGCAAGAGACGGCCCCCTCGAAATAGCGCTAGCCAAATTTGACGTCGATGGTTCAATTGTTATCGAGTGCATGATCAGTGACAGAGGCTTGGTGGACAACGTGATTGTAGTCAACACCACGCTTCCAGAATCGGTTGTGCGCATTGTTCTCGAGCAGGCCAAGCTGGCAAGTTTTATCCCCGCAAGGCTGAATCACGTTGCCGTACCAAGCCGGATTATGATCGAGCTATCCATTCGGGAAAAGCCCAAGCCCCCCCCCACCTAGCTCGCCACGGTTCTGTTAACCTAGGTAGCCAGTTCCTTGGGCAAGGGAAAGGAGACTCCCTCCTCAACTGCTTCAAGTTGAACGATCAAGGCGTTTGTAAGACCTTGGATGCGCTCAACCACTCGCTGAACCAGAATTTCTGGCGCCGAGGCACCGGCTGTCACACCAACGTGCTTCCGCCCTGAGAGCCAGGCTGCGTCGATTTCTTCAGCACCATCAACCAGATAGGCAGCGACTCCGCGCGCCAGAGCCACTTCCCTCAGCCGCCGAGAATTCGAACTATTTGGGCTGCCAACCACAATCACCAGATCACAGGTTTCGGCGAGCGCCTTGACGGCATCCTGCCGGTTCTGGGTGGCATAGCAGATATCGTCTTTTTTGGGCCCTTGGATGCCCGGGAAGCGCTGTCTCAAGGCATCGATGACGACCGTCGCGTCGTCAACGGAAAGCGTGGTCTGGGTGACGAAGGAGAGGTGCTCGGGGTCATTGACCTGCAGATTCGCGACTTCCTCTGCCGTTTCGACCAGGTACATGCCGCCCTCACTCTGCCCCATCGTGCCTTCGACTTCGGGGTGGCCCTTGTGGCCGATCATGACGACCTCGCGGGTCTGGTTGCGCATCTTGCCGACTTCGACGTGCACTTTGGTAACCAGCGGGCAGGTGGCGTCGAAGACTTTCAGGCCGCGCGCTTCGGCATCCGCGCGAACGGTCTTGGAAACGCCGTGGGCGCTGAAGATGACCGTGCTGCCGGCCGGCACTTCATCGAGCTCCTCGATGAATACCGCCCCTTTGGCGCGCAGGTCGTCGCAGACGAACTTGTTGTGCACGACTTCGTGGCGGACGTAGATCGGGGCGCCGAATTTTTCCAGCGCCCGCTCGACGATGGCGATGGCGCGCTCGACGCCGGCGCAGAAACCGCGGGGGTTGGCGAGGATGATTTCCATTACATGATTCCGATGATTTCCACCTCGAAGCGGATCGTTTTTCCGGCCATCGGGTGGTTGAAGTCGAACAGGGCGTGCGTGGCATCGAGCTCGCGCAGGAAGCCAGCAAATGTGCCGCCATTGGGCGCGGTGAATTCGACGACGGAATTTTCCTTGAGTTCCATTTCAGCCGGCAATCCGCTGCGCGCGATGCGTTCAACCAGGCGCTCGTTGTGCTGGCCGAAGGCTTGCGCCGGTTCGAGTTCGAAGACGAAACGCTCGTGCGCCGGCAGGCCGACCAGCACCGATTCGAGGTTCTCGGCCAGCTGGCCGCTGCCCATCTGCAGCGTCGCCGGGCTCATGTCGAAGGTGGACAGGAACTCCTCGCCGTCGACCGTGGTGATCCGGTAATGCAGGGTCAGGAAGCTGTCGGAACGGACGGTGGCGCTCATCGGGGATTTTCTTTCTTGTTTGCTAGGGTCAGCTGCTCGACGACGAGCAAAATGGCACCGACCGTGATCGCGGAATCGGCGACGTTGAAAGCCGGCCAATAGAATCCGGCAGCATGCCACTGGATGAAATCGACCACCGCGCCGAAGCGTACGCGGTCAATGACATTGCCCAGCGCACCGCCCATGACCAGCGTCAGGGCCAGCGAGAGCAGCTTTTGCTGCGGATGCTGGCGCAGCATGACGGCGATCCAGCCGGAAATTCCGAGCGCCAACACGGTAAAAAACCAGCGCTGCCAGCCCGGCTGGTCGGCCAGGAAGCTGAAGGCGGCGCCGGGATTGAAGGTCAGCACCCAGTTCCAGAACGGCGCGACGTAGATCGTCTCGCCGAAGCGGATGTTCTCCAGCACCAGCCACTTGCTCAGCTGGTCGAGCCCGACGATCACCCCGGCCAGCGCATACCAGTGGGCTGCCTTAGGCACAGGTGCGTGCCTCGCCTTCGCCATGCAGGTTCCTGACGCAGCGACCGCACAGGCCCGGATGGGCTGCATCGGCACCGACATCCTCACGAACGTGCCAGCAACGCTCGCACTTGGCGTGGTCGAGCGGCGTGGCGATGACGGCTTCGTTGTCGTCGCGGAATGCTACGGTCGATGAGCAAATCAGGACAAATTTCAAATCGTCGCCGAGCGAAGCCAGCGCCTCGTACTTCTCGCCGGCACAGCGGATTTCGACCGCCGCCTGGAGCGCCGAGCCGATCTTGCCGGCTTCACGCTGCTCCTCCAGTGCCTTGGTCACATCGGCTCGAGCCGTGCGGATCAGCGCCCACTTGGCCAGCAGCTCGCCCTCGCCTTCCAGTTTCGGCAGTTCGTGCCAGAGCTGGAACATCACCGAATCGTCGTCCTTGCCAGTCAGCACCTGCCAGACTTCCTCGGCGGTAAAGGCGGTAATCGGGGCCAGCAGACGGACGAAAGCCTGGGTGATGTGCCACAGCGCCGATTGCGCGGAACGGCGGGCCACCGACTTGGGCGCCGTCGTGTACAGGCGGTCCTTCAGGATGTCGAGGTAGAAGCCGCCGAGGTCTTCGGAACAGAAGGTCTGCAGCGCCTGGACGACGCGGTGGAACTCGTATTTGTCGTAGTCGGCGCGGCAGTTGTCCTGCAGTTCGCGGGTCAGTGCCAGCGCGTAGCGGTCGATTTCCAGCCACTGGTCGACCGGCAGCATGTCGGCCTGGGCGTCAAAGTCGGAGACATTGGCCAGCAGGAAGCGCAACGTGTTTCGGATGCGGCGGTAGCCTTCGACGACGCGCTTGAGAATTTCGTCGGAAATGGTCAGTTCGCCGGAGTAATCCGTGGAAGCCGTCCACAGCCGCAGGATGTCGGCGCCCATTTTGTCGGAGACCTGCTGCGGCGCGATGACGTTGCCCTTGGACTTCGACATCTTGTGGCCCTTGCCGTCGACCACAAAGCCGTGCGTCAGCAGCGCCTTGTAAGGGGCGCGGCCGTCGATGGCGCAGCCGGAGAGCAGCGAAGACTGGAACCAGCCGCGATGCTGGTCGGAGCCTTCGAGATAGAGGTCAGCCGGGTAGGTATGCTCGCCGGCGTGCGAGCCGCGCATGACGTGCCAGTGCGTGGTGCCGGAATCGAACCAGACGTCCAGCGTATCCTTCATCTTGACGTAGTGATCGGCCTCGGCGCCGAGCAGTTCGGCCGCGTCGAGGCTGAACCAGGCTTCGATACCAGCTTTTTCGACGCGCTGGGCGACATGTTCGATCAATTCGACGGTACGCGGATGCGGCAGGCCGGTTTCCTTGTGCAGGAAGAACGGAATCGGCACGCCCCAGTTGCGCTGGCGCGAGACGCACCAGTCCGGCCGGGTTTTCATCATGCCTTCCAGGCGGGCGCGGCCCCAGGCAGGGAAGAACTGGGTTTCGTCAACGGCGCGCTCGGCGATCCAGCGCAGGGTAGAAGCGTCTTCGTTGGTCTTGTTATCCATGCCGATGAACCACTGCGTCGTCGCGCGGAAGATGATCGGCGTCTTGTGGCGCCAGCAGTGCGGATAGCTGTGTTTGATTTTTTCGTTTTTAAGCAGCCGACCGTAGCATTCGAGCTCCTGCAGCACCAGCGGGTTGGCTTCCCAGACCGTCTTGCCGGCCAGTTCGCCGACCGACAGCGCCGGCGTCGTGCTGATGAAACGGCCGTCGTTGCCGACCGGGTTGTTGACCGGCAGGCCGTATTTCTTGCCGATGTTGTAGTCGTCCACGCCGTGCGCCGGCGCAGTGTGCACCAGGCCAGTGCCGGCCTCGGTGGTGACGTGTGTGCCGCAGATGATCGCCACGTCGCGCTGCTGGAACGGGTGCTTGAGCAGAATCTGGTCGAGCTTGTCGCCCTTGCAGGAAGCGACGATCTCGGCCTCCAGCCCATAGCGCTGCAGGCAGGCCTCGGCCAGTTCATGGACCAGGATCAGCGAACCCTTGGACGTCTCGTAGAGATCGTACCGCAGCTCCGGATGGACGCTGACCGCCTCGTTGGCCGGCAGCGTCCACGGCGTCGTCGTCCAGATCACCGCGAAGGCCGGGCCGCGCAGATGGGTCAGGCCGAAGGCATGGGCCAGTTTTTCGGCGTGGTTCTCATGCACCTCGAAGGCCACGTCGATAGCCGGCGAGTTCTTGTCCTCGTACTCGACTTCCGCCTCGGCCAGCGCCGAACCGCAATCCAGGCACCAGTTGACCGGCTTCAGGCCCTGGTAGAGGTAGCCCTGCTCCAGAATCTTGCCCAGGGCACGGATTTCGCCGGCCTCGGCCGAAAAATTCATGGTCAGGTAGGGGTTGCCCCAGTCACCGAGCACGCCAAGCCGAATGAAATCCTTCTTTTGGCGCTCGACCTGTTCGGCCGCATAGGCACGCGACAGTTCGCGCACCTTGTCGGCCGGAATGTTCTTGCCGTGCTGCTTCTCGATCTGGTGCTCGATCGGCAGACCGTGGCAGTCCCAGCCAGGCACGTAGGGCGCATCGAAGCCTGAAAGCGTCTTCGAGCGGACAATGATGTCCTTGAGAATCTTGTTGACCGCGTGGCCGATGTGGATGTCGCCGTTGGCGTAGGGCGGGCCGTCGTGCAGCGTGAAACGCGGGCGGCCGGCGCAGATATCGCGGATGCGCTGGTAAAGCTTTTTCTCCTGCCACTGGGCGACCCATTGCGGTTCGCGCTTGGGCAGGTCGCCACGCATCGGGAAAGCGGTGTCCGGCAGGTTCAGGGAGTCTTTGTAATCAGCCATTTTGCGTGCTCACAGCTTGAAGTAGGCCCGGGCGGCCGCGGCGTCTGCCGCGATCTGCGCCTTGAGGGCATCGAAATTGGGAAAACGTTGCTCGTCGCGCAACTTGTGTACAAAACGAACCGAAATGTGCGCGCCGTAGATGTCGCGGTCAAAATCAAACAGATGCACTTCCAGCAAGGGCCGGGTGCCGCCGACGGTCGGCCGGATGCCAAGATTGGCCACGCCGAGCAGCGGCCGCTCGCCCAGCCCGCCCACCTCGACGACAAAGACGCCGGTCATCGGGAGCGGATTGTGGCGGATGCGAATATTGGCCGTGGCAAAGCCGAGCTGTCGCCCGACCTTGTCGCCATGCGACACCTGGCCGTCGATCATGTAGGGCCGGCCAAGCAATCGCGCCGCGCACGCCATGTCACCCGTTGCCAGCGCCTGACGAACGGCCGAACTCGACACCCGCTCGCCTTCGACCGTGACGCTACCCATCGCCTCAACAGTGAAGCCAAAGCGCTGCCCCGCTGCCTGCAGCAAGGTGAAATCACCCGTACGGCCGCGACCAAAGCGGAAATCATCGCCAATGATCAAATGCTGAACCCGACAACCCTGCACCAGCACCTGCTCGATGAATTCGTCGGCCGAAAACCCGGCGAAAGCGGCGTTGAACGGACAGATCACCACTTGCGTCGCGCCGTACTCGGCCAGCAGTTCGAGTTTCTCGCGCAGCGTGGTCAGGCGGGCCGGGGCCGAGGCCGGCGCAAAAAATTCGCGCGGATGCGGCTCGAAAGTCAGCACGGTTGGCACCAATCCGCCTTGTCCGGCCACTTCGGAGAGGCGTCGGAGCAATGCCGCGTGCCCAAGATGCACGCCATCGAAGTTGCCAATGGCGAGCACAACGGGAACAGGAACGGGACGCGAATAGCCGCGAAAGACGCGCATGGGCAGACTGGCAAGAAAAACGTTGAATTATAACGATCTAAGGGCATTGACGGATACCGGAACGATCCCTGACCCTTGCCAGGGCCCGAATAATCTGTCAAACATGGCAATCCCGTTTTCGCTATAATTATCGAGATTGACAAAACTAATGCCACCGCCATTCGATGCTTGAACTGATCAGCCATGTAGTCCAGATTTCGGCGCGTCGAGACCGCACCGAGATCAACTCGGCCATGGTCGATACCTTGCTCGATCTGTTCCATCCCCAGCGCCTGACCATCTACCGCTGCTACGCCGGCGGCAAGAAGACCGTGGTTTTCGCCTGTGCCGGCGCCGGGCCCAATGGCCAGTTCCTGCGCAATGCCTATCTGCCCGACCGGGACTATTGCCAGGCGATCGACCGCGACCCTCTGCTCAATCGCTGCCGCAAGGAAATGTCCGTCGTCCTCGACATACTCGAGGACGGCTCGCATCGCATCGTATTCCCCGTCATCCGGCTCGACGAACCGGTCTATCTGATCGACCTGTCCCTTTCAGAAGAGTTTTCGGCCGACCAGCGCGTCACGCTGATGGGCCTGATCGAGTATTTCGGCAACCACATCGCCCTGCTTGACTACGGCGAGGCCGACACCCTGACCGGGCTGGCCAGCCGCAAGACCTTCGACAAGCATCTGTTCGAGCTGCTCGGTCGTGCTGCGACTGACGAAATGCAGGGCTACTCGGGGAACACGCCCAGCCGCCGCCACGGCAAGCCGGAAGGCACGCACTGGCTGGCCGTTTGCGACATCGACCACTTCAAGCGGGTCAATGACGATTTCGGGCACCTGATCGGCGACGAGGTCCTGATCCTGCTCGCCCAGGCGATGCGCCATGCCTTCCGTTTTGACGACCAACTCTTCCGTTTCGGCGGCGAGGAATTCGTCGCGTTGCTGCAGCCGACCGAACAGGAATTCGCCATTGCGACGCTGGAACGCTTCCGCAAGACGGTCGAAACCCAGATATTCAGCCGGGTCGGCCATGTCACGGTCAGCATCGGCTTCAGCGAGCTGCTGCCCAACGACACGCCGACCGACGCCATCGACCGGGCCGACGAAGCGCTCTATTACGCCAAGCGCAATGGCCGCAACCGGGTCGAGTGCTACGAAAGACTGGTCGCCGAAGGCAAGCTGGCCGTCAAGGAAGTAGCCAAGGGCGAAGTCGAGCTGTTCTAGCCCAACACGGCCAGTTTGGCTTTCGGGCCGGGCGGATGCTTGATGAAGTACTGGCGGATGCCACGGACGATCGCCCCGGCCAGCTTTTCCTGATAGGCGTCGTCGTTCAGTCGCTGCTCTTCTTCCGGGTTCGAAATGAAGGCTGTTTCAATCAGCGCCGACGGGATGTCCGGCGCCTTGAGCACCGCAAACCCGGCCTGTTCGACACTGGCCTTGTGCAGGGTGTTGATGTGACCCAGTTCGCCGAGCAGGTATTTGCCCAGTTTCAGGCTATCGTTGATGGTCGCCGTCTGCGACAAATCGAGTAGCGTGCGGGCCAGGAAAAGATCCTTGCTGCCGAGATTGACGCCGCCGATCAGGTCGGCCTGGTTTTCCTTCTGGGCCAGCAGGCGGGCCTGGGTGCTGGATGCGCCCTTCTCGGACAGCACGAACACCGACGACCCTCTGGCATCCGGTCTGATCCAGGCATCGGCATGGATCGACAGGAAGAGATCGGACTGCACGCGACGGGCCTTCTGGACACGCATCTGCAACGGCACGAAGAAGTCGGAATCGCGGGTCAGCACGGCGCGCATATTCGGCTCAGCGTCGATCCGCGCCTTCAGGCGACGTGCGACTTCGAGCGTGACGTTCTTTTCATAGGTGCCAGCCTTGCCAACGGCACCGGGGTCTTCGCCACCGTGCCCGGGATCGAGCGTGATGGTGACCAGGCGATCGACAATCGGCTTGCCTGACTTCTTGCTGGTGTGCACCTCGGGCGCTTCGACCGGCTTGTCGGCCTTACCCTGGACAGGGTCTGTCGGGCGCGACTCGGCAATCTGGAAATCCTGCTCGGCCTTCAGCGGCTCGACGGCATCCTTGCGGCCTTCGAGCAGCGCCATCATCGGATCGGGCGGATTGACAGGATAGACGTCGAGAACCAGGCGACGGCCATACTCGCCGGCTGGTTCGAGCGTGAACACCTGCGGATTGACCTTGCCCTTCAATTCCATGACTAGGCGAACGACGCCGGGCTTGAAGCGGCCGGCGCGCAGCAGCTTGATGTTGGGGTCGTCGGTCGTCAGCTTGCGGGCGAGGCTGTCGAGGACACTGTTGAATTCGACGCCCTCGATGTCGACGACCAGGCGATCCGGGTTCTCGACCGTGAAGTGGGTGAATTTGAGCGGTGCGTCGTGTTCGAGCGTGACACGGGTGTAATCAGCGGCCGGCCAGATGCGCACAGCGAGGACGGACGGCAGCTTGCTCGCGGCGCCGGCCAGCGGCGTCACGGAGAAGATCAGGGAGGCGCCGGCGAATCGCAGGAGCTGTCGGCGCCCATGGCTGGGATGAGCGCGTTCAGACATGTTTTCCCTTTCGGTGTATCTGCCACGGCTTCGAGGACACGCCCGAAACCCGCATGATGAAGGCGCAGCCGCAGGTCTGGCGCCGGAACGCAGCCAGCAGCACGTTCCGGCCACTCGACCAGACAGACCGCAGTATCGTTAAAGTATTCATCAAAGCCCGCATCGAGAAACTCCTCTGGGGACTCGAAACGATAAAAATCAAAGTGATATAAGTATAAGCTCGAAATTACGTAAACTTCAACCAGTGAATAGGTCGGACTTTTGACCGGACCAGTATGGCCGAGCGCCCGGATCATCGCCCGTGACAGCGTGGTTTTGCCGGCGCCGAGATCGCCTTCGAGAAAAATGACCAGCCCCGGCTGCAGCAATGGCGCCAGCATTTCGCCCAGGTGCTGGGTGGCCGCCTCGTCGGGCAATTGAAAAACGGCGGTAACATCGGGGCTATGCACGATCAGGACTCCACGGTGGATTACGCGGCACTCAAGGAAAAGATCCGCGAGGCCGGCAGGGAACTGGGCTTTGCCGCCGTCGGCGTGGCGCGAGCCGAACCCGGGCCGGCCGTCGAGCGGATGCGCGAATGGCTGGCGGCAGGCCGCCACGGCGAGATGGATTATATGGCCCGCCATGCCGAATTGCGCGCCCACCCGCAGCAGCTGCACCCGGGAACGGTCACGGTAATCAGCGCCGCGCTCGACTACCTGCCGCACGCCAAAACCGCCGACCAGCCGGAACAGGCGGCGATTTCCCGCTACGCCCAGGGACGCGACTACCACAAGGTCATCCGCAACCGCCTGCAGAAGCTGGCCGATGCCATCGCCGCAATCACCGGCCCCTTCGGCTACCGCGTCTTTTCCGATTCGGCGCCGGTCATGGAAGTCGAATTCGCCCGCCAGGCCGGACTCGGCTGGCGCGGCAAGCACACGCTGCTGCTCTCCAAGCAGGGCTCCTGGCGCTTTCTCGGCGACATCTACACCGACCTGCCCCTGCCGCCCGACGCCCCGGTCGAGGAACACTGCGGCACCTGCACCGCCTGCCTGACCGCCTGCCCGACGGGCGCCATCGTCGCTCCCTACCAGGTCGATGCCCGACGCTGCATTTCCTACCTGACTATCGAACTGGCCGGCCCGATCCCCGAGGAGTTCCGTCCGCTGATCGGCAACCGTATCTACGGCTGCGACGACTGCCAGTTATGCTGCCCGTGGAACCGTTTCGCGCAGCTCGGCGACCGCGAATTCGCGCCACGCCACGGCCTGGACAGTGCCACGCTGATCGAGCTGTTCGCCTGGACGGAAGCCGAATTCGACCAACGACTGGCCGGCAACCCGATCCGCCGCATCGGCCACGAACGCTGGCTGCGCAACCTCGCAGTCGCCCTCGGCAACGGAAATGCTACGGTCGAGGCAAAAAAAAGCCTGAAATCGAAAAACGACCATCCGAGCGCGCTGGTTCGGGAACACGTCCAATGGGCCATGAATCGACTGGATGCACAAGCTGGCAGCGCTGACGCGTTATCGGCATAGCAAGCCCGGCGGCGTTCAGAGCGGACGCGCCCGGCCGTTCCATTCCAGCACGAAAGGCAGGATTTCATCAGCCGGCAGCGGGCGGCTGTAGAGAAAGCCTTGCAGCAAGTCACAGCCGAGGTGTTTCAGATGATCGCGCTGGCTGTCGGTCTCAACGCCCTCGGCCACCAGATCGAGGCCCAGGTTATGGCCAAGGACGATGGTCGCCGAGCAGATGGCGGCATCGTCGCTATCGTTGTCGATCTCCTTGACGAAGCTGCGGTCGAGCTTCAAGCGGTGGATCGGCAGGTGCTTCAGATAAGACAGCGACGAATAGCCGGTCCCGAAATCGTCGATGGCCAGCACGATGCCCATGTCGCTCAACTGCTCGAGAATGGCGATCGTGGCCTCCGGGTTCTGCATCGCCGTGCTTTCCGTGATTTCGAGTTCAAGGTCCTGCGGACGGAGATCGTAGGCCGCCAGCGCGCCGTGCACGACGACCGGCAGGTTCTCGTGACGCAACTGCTGCGTCGACAAATTGACGGCTATCCGTACCCCGTCCATCCCGGCGTCCTTGAATTCACGAAGCTTGCGGCACGACTCCCAGAACACCCAGTCGCCCAGCGGCTGGATCAGGCCGGTTTCTTCGGCGATCGGGAGAAAGGTGTTCGGCGGGATCATCCCCCACTCCGGGTGCATCCAGCGGCTGAGGGCCTCGAGGCCGGTGATCCGGCCGGTAGTGATGTCGATCTGGGGCTGGAAGTGGAGAACAAACTCCGGCGCCCCGAGCAGCGAAGTTTCGCGGATCGCCTTGCGCAGGCCGTTTTCCAGACGAAGCCTTTCCTTGGCCGCCGAGTTCATGCTCGCCGCGAAGAACTTGTAGTTGTTCCGGCCACTCGATTTGGCGTGGTACATCGCTGCATCGGCATTCTTGAGCAGCGTCTCCGAGTCTTCGCCGTCGGCGGGAAAGACGGCAATCCCAATACTGGGCGTGGAAAAAATCATATTCCCGTCGAAATCGTGCTGCTCCTCAAGCGAATGCTGCAGCTTGCTGGCAATGCCGGCGACGCAAAGCGCATTGTCGATGTCACGGAGGACGATGACGAACTCGTCCCCGCCCAGACGCGCCACAACATCGCTGGCCCGCACGCAATTCTTCAGCCGCTCGGAGATGCCGACCAGCAATTTGTCCCCGAAGTGGTGGCCCAGCATGTCGTTAACCTGCTTGAAGTTATCCATGTCGATCACCAGGATCGCCACATGGCTGCCATTTCGCCGGGCCACCGCGAAAGCGTTGTCCATCTGCGCCTCCAGTGCAACGCGGTTCAGCATCCCGGTAAGCGGGTCGTGGTGGGCCAGGTGAAACAGGCGTTCAGCCGCATCCTTGCGGTCGCTGATATCGACGAAGCTGGCGATATAGTTTTCGATGCGCCCTTCCGCATCTCGGACCGTCGAAATGGCCAGCCATTTCGGATAGACACTGCCATCGCTGCGCCGATCCCAGACCTCGCCCTGCCAGAAACCCTTGTCGGCGATGCCTTGCCACATCTCGGCATAGACTTCCCGCTTGGTGTGGCCCGAGGCGAGGATGCTGGGATTTCGCCCGAGGACATCTTCTGCCAGATACCCGGTCATCTTGGAAAAAGCCGGGTTGACCATGATGATCCGGTTCTCTGCATCGGTGATGACAATAGCCTCGCCAACGCATTCGAACGCCTTCGCCATCAGCCGTAGCCGGGCGATTTCTGTCTCCGTACATTGCATATGGGTGCAATTTTTCTGTATTTGTATGGCCGCACTTTACTTCGAAAAGCCCGGGATGCACACCCCGGGCTTACATCAGCGAGCAGCGATGTCGTTTTCGACTGTCTGAAAGGAAAGTACACAAGCCGGCCATGGCTTGTCTGGCGCAGATGGACCGAAAAGGTCTAGCGGGCGACCGGCCGCCCCGGGTCGGCGCACCATTCGCTCCACGAACCGGCGTAGAGGCGCGAGCCGGGCAGGCCGGCGATTTCCATGGCGACCATGTTCAGACAGGCCGAGACGCCAGAGCCGCATTGATGGACAACCTGATCGGGCAATGAGCCGGCCAGCACGGCCAGCCATTCGGCGCGCAGTTCGGCCGCCGGCTTGAAACGGCCATCGGGCTGCAGGTTGTCCTTGAAGAAGCGATTGACCGCGCCGGGGATGTGGCCGCCGACCGGGTCGATGCTTTCGTTCTCACCGCGAAAACGGTCGGCGCTGCGCGCATCGACCAGATGCATGTGCGGCGTCTCGACGCGTTCCAGCACGTAGTCTGCCTTGACCAGCATGTCCTGCGACCGGGCGACAAAGGTACGCGGCAGCAGCGTCGGCAGCACGCCAGTCAAGGTTCTACCCGCCGCCTGCCAGGCCTGCAGGCCACCATCGAGCAGCGCCACGGCGTCGTGCCCGAGCCAGCGCAGCAGCCACCACAGGCGCCCGGCAATCATGCCCTGGGCGTCGTCGTAAACGACGACCTGCGTGGTCGCGCCAATGCCGATTGCACCCAGTCGTTTCGCCAGCTTTTCCGCATCGGGCAGCGGATGCCGCCCGTTGCTGCCGGTCATCGGCCCGGACAGGTCGCGGTCGCAATGCAGGAAGACGGCGCCGGGGATGTGCCCCGCGCCATAAGCACGCTCGCCGTAGCCGGTATTGGCCAGCTGATGACGGACATCGACGACTAGCCAGGACGGGTCGTCGAGATGCGCCTGCAGCGTGGCGACGTCGACCAGCGTCGTGTAGCTCACCGCTTACTCGTCCAGCCAAGCCTTGGCTTCGTCGGCATTGTCAAAGACCTCGACGTCGGCATTGACGAAGGTCTGCGACAGCCAAGCGCTCCATGTCACCCACTGGCTATCGGTGACCACGGCCACTTTCTTGAAATCGTTGGCATGGGCGCGTGAGAACTTGACTTCCTCCCAGGCCACGTCGAGCGTCAACCCGGCCATCTGGCTGAGGTCGAAATAAAGATCAACCGGCCCTTCGAATTTGACCTTGAAATTGACGACTTCCTCGAATTCCTTGTAGTCGGCCAGCGTGAATTCGCCGAACACGGAAACATTGACGCGGTTCGGTTGATGGTCGATGACGATCATGATTTGGCTCCGTTGTTGTTTGTCTCAGTTTAGCCCGAAAAGCGCCACCAGCACCGGCCCAAGGGAAAACTCCGCGACAAAATCACTGCCCTTCCTCGCATGACTTCAAGGCCTCCGCGAAGCCCGGCAGCAGGGCGACGACTTCGAGCCGGGCCTTGCCCCGCCGGCTCTCCCATTCACCGCTCTCCGCCTCGCCGCGCAAGCGGGTAAGGAAGAACTTGAACTGCTTGCCCATTTTTCGCTGACTGCCCTCGGCCACCGACAACCAGTGCCCCCGTTCGCCCGGTACGTCTTCGCTGACCAGCATCCTGTCGACTGCTTCCTGCAGGTTGCGCCATTCGCCTGATTGCCGGCTGGTATCGGGCAACTGCGCCGTCAGCAATTGCCTGGCTTCCGCCAGCCGTCCCTGCGCCCGCAGGGTCCACATCAGCGAACTGACCAGTGGCGGCTCCTTCCGGAGCGCTCCGGGCAGGCCAAGGAGCAGCTTTTCCGCCGCTCCCGGCTGCTGATGGGCCAGATGAAACCAGACGACCGGCTCGATTTCCCAGGCGAAATGCTCGTCGGTAGCGTCCAGCATCAATTGCAATTCCTTGCCTGCTTCGGCAGTTTCCCCCTGTGCATCGAGCTGGCGTGCCAGCGCAATCCGGTCCATTGCCAGGAGGTGGACATTTGCGTTGAGCGGAGCGGCGCTGCGCACAGATATCGCCTCGCGTAGATAGGCAATGCGCCTTGCCGGGTCAGTGGCGTCCTGCCAGTTCAGGATTTCCAGCACCTCGGCCAGACGTTGCCGCTCTGTCGGCGGCAAGTCGCGCAATTGCGGCAGCAGGTCGAGGTGCTGTTGGCGGGCGAGGTTCGGCTCGGCCAGCCGGGCCAGTGCCAATTGCGCGTCGAGACGACGCAAATCGCCCGGAATCGCGTTGAAGGCCGCGCTTTCGCTCAGGGCGGCAGCATAGTGTTGGCTGGCCTGCTCGTCGTCTTCCCTGTCCTCAAACCACTGGCCGGCCTCCCAATGCACCGCGTAACGCGCCTCTGGCGACGGTGCGGCGGCCAGCTTCCGGTCCCAGTCGGGCATCGGCTGGGCGGCTTGCGCCGCTGTGGTGGCAAACAGCGAGGCATAAGCGCCTTGCGGCATGCCGGTGTGCCAGAGAATGGCGATCGGCAGGGCAATGCTGGCCAGATAGGCGGAAAGGCCGAGCGCACTTTCCTTCAGCGTCGGAGCCCTGCCGTGAATCAGCGGCTGCAGCATGCGGACGATCTGGACGCGATGGGCAAAGGCAGGCAATTTCCCAGCGTCCACCGCTCGCAGGCGGCGGAAGATCGCGGTCGGAATATCGCTTTCCGCCACCAGATCGATACCGGACAGCATGCGCAAACGCCGCCACAGCCCGGGAATGCCGAGCGCCAGCAGGACAGCGGCGGCGGCCAGCGCTGCGCTGCCGAGAAACAGGGCGATGCCGATCAGCGCCAGCACGCTGACCACGAAGAAGGCAAAGCGGAAACGCGGCCGGCGGGCGAACAGGAAGGTATCGACGATTTGCCCGCCGTCGAGCGGCGTCAGGGGCAGCAGGTTGAACAGATTGATGACCAGCGCCATGACGCCAATTTTCAGCAGCAGGGGGCCACCCTGCCCGGCGATGGCGATTTCCAGGCACACCACGGCCAGGATCAGGCCGGGCAGCGGGCCGGCCAACAGCACGACAAGTTTTTGCCAGGGACCAGCGTCGTCCTTGCGACCGAAGGCGACAGCACCAATGAACGGGAGAACGAGAACGCTCAGCTGGCGGTAGCCCAAGGCCCGCATCGCCAGCGCATGGCCGAATTCGTGAAAGAGCAGCACACCGAGCAGCACCGGCACCATGTCCCACGACACCAGGTAGCCGAGGGCGGCCGAGCCGGCCAGCGCGCTCAGCCCGAACCACAGCAGCTTGCCGCGCCGTGTCATGCCGGTGCCGACCTCGATGGCTTCCTGAGCCACCCAGGCCCGGCGGTCGGCGATCAGGCTCAGCGCCAGATCTTCGGGCTGCGTCATCGCCGGCAGCGCGGCCAGTTGCCGGTTGCCGGCCAGCACCTGACGGAGGAAACGGTAGGCACCGTTCGCCGTCAGTCGCCAGTCGTCACCATCCGGCGCTAATATCCCGATGGATTGCAGATGACGATAGCTGTCGGCCATGAACTCGCGATGGCGGCGCCGTATCTCATCGTCGTCAGTCAGCAAAGCTTCGTTGATCGCCGCCAGCCGACGCCGATGGAAAGCCCAGTGTTCCTCCAGACTGGCGGCCAGCGCATCGGCCACCTGCCAGCCCGGTGGCATGGGGAGCAGCAGGTGCATGCGGCGATTCTCGGTGAGCAGTCCGCCACTGGGGAAATGGGTGGAAAAGGTCACCGCTGTCGCCATACCGGGTTCGGGCGCTTCGGCAAGCATGACGGCGGCTCGCGAAGCGCCTTCGGGGTGACGGTAGACATCCATCCAGATCGGCTCGAGGCCCGGGCAACGAAGACCAGGGGGAATCTTCAGCGTTTCGGAATACTGAAAGCCGAAAGCGGCAAGTCGTTCGGCCATCGGCTCGAAGACGGCTGCAATGTCAGCCGGCATTTGCTCCCGCCCGACGACCTGAACCTCGCCTGCAGCGAAGCGCATGCGCATCAGGCGCAGCACCGCCAAGACCAGGCGGCTGCCGACCACAGCCAGCCAGAGGGCAAGCGCGGCGACCGGCACCCACAGGACTTCATTCAACGCCATCGTCTGCCACTTCCCGAAATGGATATTCGCCGCATTCTACGACGTCGAGCCCGGTCGATCGAATCAGTCCTGCTCGACCGGGCTGGCCCGCGAAAAGTGTGTGGCTGCAATACCGGAGAGGATGATCAGGCCGATGGCGAACCACGAGGAGGCACCAATCACCTCGCCCCAGATCAGCATGCCGAACAGGCTGGAGAAGATCACCGTGCTGTAGGCCAGCGCTGCCGACATCATCGTCTTGCCGCGGCTGTAGGCGCGGGTCATGGCCAGCTGGGCGCAGGTGGCGAAGCTGGCGACGCCGAGCAGGATCAGGCCACTGCGCAGGTCGACGGCGTGGATTTCGCTGAAAGCCAGCCACAGGCCGGCGCCGACCGAGGAGACCAGCGAGAAATAGAACACCGTGCGCGTTTCCGGCTCGCCGCGGGCGCCGAGTTCGCGCACGCTGAAATAGGCCATGCCAGCCAGCACGCCGGAACCTAGGCCGACCAGCCCGCCGAACAGCTGGTCGGCGTGAAAGGTCGGCTTCAACAGCAGGACGACGCCGACCAGCCCGACGCCCAGTGCGCCGAGCATGCCATGCCGCGTCTGCCAGCCGGCCAGCGCCAGATAGATGGCGAGGAAGATCGCCGAGGTGTAGTTCAGCGTCACTGCCGTGGCCAGCGGCAACAGGGTGATTGCGTAAAAATACGAGAACAGCGCCGAGAAGCCGACGATGCCCCGGATGACCTGCCAGCGCCAGTGTGCCGTCTTCAGCGGCACGCCGCGCAGACGAACGAGGCCGTACATCATCAGCAGCGAGATGAAGCTGCGGTAGAAGGTGATCTCGACCGCCGAATGCGTCTCGGCGGCCAGCTTGACGCAGACGCCCATGCAGGCGAACAGGAAGCTGGCGGCGATCATCCACAGGGATTGCATGTGTTAGTTGTTAGTTGCTAGTTATTAGTCGTTAGCGGGCAGTAAAAAGGCGCCGGGTTTTGCCCCGGCGCCCCGAATGCTACGGTCGGCCCGAAAAAAAGGCCAAAATCAAAAATTCAGCGCGCCTCGATGGCCTGCTGCATGATCCGCCGGTAGAACTCGTGGAAATGCTGCATGCCATCCTCCATCGGGCTCTGGTACGGCCCGACCTCGTTGCGCCCTTCGGCCAGCAGCGCCTTGCGGCCGCGGTCCATGCGCTCGCCAATGTCGTCGTCCTCGATCGCCGTCTCCATGTAGGCGGCACGCTCAGCCTCAATGAACTCGCGCTCGAAATCGACGATTTCCTCGGGGTAATAGAACTCGACGACGTTCATCGTCTTGTCCGGCCCCATCGGCAACAGCGTCGACACGACCAGCACGTGCGGATACCACTCCACCATCACGTTCGGGTAGTAGGTCAGCCAGATCGCGCCCTGCGGCGGCGTCTCGCCGCGGTCGCCGTAATATTCGCGAACGACCTTCTGCCAGCGGTTGTAGGTAGCGGAGGAGGACTCCTTCAGCAGCGAGGTGATGCCCACCTTCTGCACCGAATACCAGTCGCCGAACTGCCAGCTCAGGTCGTCGCAGGTGACGAAATTGCCCAGGCCCGGGTGGTAGGGCACGACGTGGTAGTCCTCGAGATAGACCTCGATGAAAGTCTTCCAGTTGTAGTTGCACTCATGCATCTCGACGTGGTCGAGCTTGTAGCCGGTGAAATTGAGGTCGCGGGCGACGTTCATGCCGCCGAGGTCGGCGTTGGCCGAGCGCGGGCCCTTGAACAACAGGCCGTTCCAGTTCTCCAGCCTGGCCTTGTCGAGGTTCAGGCAGGGGTTCTGCGGGAAGTGCGGCGCGCCGATCAGGTCGCCGCCCTGGTCGTAGGTCCAGCGGTGGATCGGGCAGACGATCGGCCCATTCAGCCTGCCGGCGCCCTGCAGCATGATCGCCTGGCGGTGGCGGCAGACGTTGGACATCTGCCAGATGCCGGCATTCTTGCCCGCATCGCCGCCGTTGAGCAGCATGCGGCCGTGGTCCTTCCATTCCAGCGTGCGGTAGTCACCCGCTTCCGGCACCATCAACTGGTGGCCGACATAACCGGGACCGGCATCGAAGATGAGCTTTTTCTCCAGCGCATACACCGATTCATCGAAATACCAGTCCACCGGCAGTTGGGAAACTGCGGGGGCCAAACGGGACAGCTTCGCCACGTCGGACATTCCACGCCTCCAGCGGGTTAAAGAACGAGATTTTACCCCGCCCCGCATTTGACCTGAAGCCCCTTGATGGAGTATTTTCGCCTGTTTCCCCGAACGCCCCAGACATGGACCCAACGCCCATCGCCGACATGAAATTCGAGACGGCGCTCGCCGAACTCGAGGACATCGTCGCCAGCATGGAAGGCGGCAAGCTTGAGCTCGAAGCTTCCATCGCCGCCTACAAGCGCGGCATGGAACTGATGCAGCACTGCCAGAGCCAGCTGACCGACGCCGAAGCCCAGATTCGCGTGCTCGAAAACGGCCAGTTCAAGGACATCGACCGCAATACCCTGGAGGCCCAGTGAGCGCCCTGCCCTTCGCCGAATGGATGGCGGTCACCCAGGATCGCGCCGAATCCGCGCTCGGCCGCTTCCTGCCTGGCCCCGACTGCATTCCCGCCCGCCTGCACGAAGCCATGCGCTACGCCGCGCTCGGCGGCGGCAAGCGCGTCCGCCCGCTGCTCGCCCACGCCGCCGGCGACCTTACCGGCGCGACGCCGGAGGCCCTCGACATCGTCGGCTGCGCCGTCGAGATGATCCACGCCTATTCCCTAGTCCATGACGACCTGCCGTGCATGGACGACGACGTGCTGCGCCGCGGCCGCCCGACCTGCCACGTCGAATACGACGAACCGACCGCCCTGCTGGTCGGCGACAGCCTGCAGACCATGGCCTTCGAACTGCTCGCCAGCCAGCCGCTCGGCGCCCCGCGGCAGCAGCTCGAAATGATCGCCCTGCTCGCCCACGCCAGCGGTTCGCGCGGCATGGCCGGCGGCCAGGCCATCGACCTCGCTGCGGTCGGCCAGCCGCTCTCCCAGCCCGAGCTGGAACTGATGCACGCGCTGAAAACCGGCGCCCTGATCCGCGCCGCCGTGCTGCTCGGCGCCCTGGCCGGCTCGCCGCTCTCGGCCGAAGAACGAACCAATCTCGACCGCTTCGCCAAGCGCGCCGGGCTGCTCTTCCAGGTCGTCGACGACATCCTCGACTGCACCGCCAGCACCACCACGCTCGGCAAGACGGCCGGCAAGGACGAAGCCGCCGCCAAGCCGACCTACGTCAGCCTGCTCGGCCTCAACGACGCCCGCGCCTACGCCGACGAACTGCGTGCCGACGCCCGCGACGCCCTGACCATCTTCGGCGAGCGCGCGACGCGCCTCAACCAGCTGGCCGACTTCATCTGCCACCGGCAATTCTGAAATGAGCTTCCCCCTGCTTGAAACCATCAACAGCCCGGCCGATCTGCGCCGACTGGACCGCAAGCAGTTGCCGCAGCTGGCGACCGAGCTGCGCGCCTTCCTGATCGACTCGGTGTCGAAAACCGGCGGCCACCTGTCGTCCAACCTCGGCACCGTCGAACTGACCATCGCCCTGCACGCCGTCTTCAACACGCCGGACGACCGCCTGGTCTGGGATGTCGGCCACCAGTGCTACCCGCACAAGGTGCTGACCGGCCGCCGCCAGGGCATGAACACTCTGCGCATGCACGGCGGTGTTTCCGGTTTCCCGAAGCGCAGCGAAAGCCCCTACGACACCTTCGGCGTCGGCCATTCGTCGACCTCGATCTCGGCCGCGCTCGGCATGGCGCTCGCCGCCAAGCACAAGGGCGAGGACCGCAAGGCCGTCGCCATCATCGGCGACGGCGCGATGTCGGCCGGCATGGCCTTCGAGGCGCTGAACAACGCCGGCGTCGCCGATGCCGACATGCTGGTCATCCTCAACGACAACGAGATGTCGATCTCGCCGCCGGTTGGCGCGCTGAACAACATCCTGACCCGCCTGACCTCGAGCAAGACCTACAACGTCGCCCGCGAAGCCGGTCGCCACATGCTCGGCTTCGCGCCGCCGCTGCTCGAACTGGCGCGCCGCGCCGAAGAGCACGTCAAGGGCATGATCGCCCCGGGCACGCTGTTCGAGGAATTCGGTTTCCATTACTACGGCCCGATCGACGGCCACGACCTCGACGCCCTGATCCCGACGCTGGAAAACCTGAAGAAGCTGAAGGGCCCGAAGTTCCTGCACGTGATCACCAAGAAGGGCCAGGGCTACAAGCTGGCCGAGAACGACCCCATCCTCTATCACGGCGTCGGCAAGTTCGCCGCCTGCGACGGCATCCAGTCCGCCAAGGGCCCCGGCAAGCTGACCTACACCCAGGTCTTCGGCGACTGGCTGTGCGACATGGCCAAGGCCGATTCCCGGCTGGTCGGCATCACCCCGGCCATGCGCGAGGGCTCCGGCATGGTCCGCTTTGCCAACGAACACGCCGACCGTTACTACGATGTCGGCATCGCCGAACAGCACGCCGTGACCTTCGCCGCCGGCCTGGCCTGCGAAGGCCTGAAGCCGGTCGTCGCCATCTACTCGACCTTCCTGCAGCGCGGCTACGACCAACTAGTCCATGACGTGGCGCTGCAGAACCTGCCGGTCATCTTCGCCGTCGACCGCGGCGGCCTGGTCGGCGCCGACGGCCCGACGCACCACGGCACCTTCGACCTCTCCTTCGTCACCTGCATCCCCAACATGGTGGTCATGGCGCCGGCCGACGAGGCTGAATGCCGCAAGATGCTGTCGACGGCGATGACCATCGACGGCCCCAGCCTGGTCCGCTATCCGCGCGGCGGCGGCACCGGCACCATCCCCGAAACGAATCTCGACACCCTGCCGCTCGGCCAGGGCGAAATCCGCCGCTCGGGCAAGGATATCGCCCTGCTCGCCTTCGGCAGCCTGGTCCCGGCCGCCCTCGCTGCCGGCGAGGAACTCGACGCCACCGTGGCCAACATGCGCTTCGTCAAACCGCTCGATGTCGAGCTGATTGTCGAACTGGCCGGGAACCATTCCCTGCTCGTCAGTATCGAAGAGAATGCTGTGATCGGCGGCGCCGGCTCGGAAATCGAGCGTGTGCTGGCGGAACACGGGCTGAACGTGCCGGTGCTCCGCCTCGGCCTGCCCGACCGTTTCATCGATCACGGCGAACAGGGCCAGCTCCTCGCCGAGCTTGGTCTCGACAAGGCTGGCATCGTGCGCGCCGTGCGGGTACGAACCAGCAGACAATAACCCCACAGAACAGTCCATGAACGCCCCCACCCTCAACATCCCCGACGTCCAGAACTCCGCCGACACGCGCCACATCGCGATCAACAAGGTTGGCATCAAGTCCATCCGCCACCCGATCATGGTCCAGGACAAATCGACCGGCCTGCAGCACACCATCGCCATGTTCAACATGTACGTCGGTCTGCCGCACAATTTCAAGGGCACGCACATGTCGCGCTTCGTGGAGATCCTGAACAGCCACGATCGCGAGATTTCGGTCGAGAATTTCCCGACCATGCTGCGCGACATGGTGGTCAAGCTCGAAGCCGTGACCGGGCACATCGAGATGAATTTTCCCTATTTCATCAACAAGACGGCGCCGATTTCCGGCGTCCAGAGCCTGATGGACTACGACGTCACCTTCATCGGCGACATCTGCCACGGCGAGATCGCCACCTCGGTCAAGGTCGTCGTCCCGGTGACCAGCCTCTGCCCCTGCTCGAAGAAGATTTCCGAGCGCGGCGCCCACAACCAGCGCTCGCACGTCACCGTGACGGCGCGGACCAATGAATTCATGTGGATCGAGGAAATCGTCCAGCTGGTCGAGCAGGAAGCCTCCTGCGAGCTGTTCGGCCTGTTGAAGCGCCCGGACGAGAAGTACGTCACCGAACGCGCCTACGACAACCCCAAGTTCGTCGAGGACATGGTCCGCGACGTCGCCGCCCGCCTCAATGCCGAGCCGCGTGTCGATGCCTACGTCGTCGAATCCGAAAATTTCGAATCGATCCACAACCACTCGGCCTACGCGCTGATCGAAAACGACAAGAAGCGCCCGAGCACTCACTGCACAGAAGCCTGATCGACGACGAAGACCGTAGTCCCAATGCTACGGTCGGCCTGAAAAAAAGGCCAAAAACAAAACGGGGCGCCGCAGCGCCCCGTTTCTTTTGAACCTCAGGAAAACCGCTTACGCAGCAGCGACCGGCTTTTCCTTGCGGGTCAGCTTTTCCTTGATCCGTGCCGACTTGCCCGAACGCTCGCGCAGGTAGTACAGCTTGGCGCGACGAACGTCACCACGACGCTTGACTTCGATCGAAGCGACCAGCGGCGAGTAGGTCTGGAAAGTACGCTCGACGCCTTCGCCGGACGAAATCTTGCGCACGGTGAAGCCAGAGTTCAGGCCGCGGTTACGCTTGGCGATGACGACGCCTTCGTAAGCCTGCAGACGCTCACGGTTACCTTCCTTGACCTTCACCTGCACGACGACGGTGTCGCCCGGTGCGAAGTCGGGAATGGTCTTGCCCAGGCGGGCAATTTCTTCTTGCTCGAGTTGTTGAATCAGGTTCATGTGAGATCCTTAAATTTTATAAACACTTACTCACCGCATTGCTCCTCTCCGGAAATTTCCGTGAGGAGTTGCGTTTCCTCCGCGCTCAACACGCGGTGCGCCAGTAAATCCGGCCGGCGCTTCCGGGTTCGCGCCAGCGACTGCTTCAGCCGCCAGCGACGAATTCTTTTGTGGTCGCCGGACATCAACACCGCCGGCACCGCCTCGCCCTCATAAATCTCCGGGCGGGTGTAGTGCGGACAGTCCAGCAAACCACCGACAAACGAATCTTCCACCGCCGAAGCGGCATCTCCGAGCACCCCCGGCAACTGGCGGACGACGGCATCGATCAACACCATCGCCGGCAACTCGCCGCCAGAGAGCACAAAATCCCCGATCGAAATCTCTTCATCGACGCAACGCTCGATCAGACGCTCGTCAATCCCTTCGTAGCGACCGCAAAGAAGGATCAGCCCCTCCTCGCCAGTCGCCAGCTGCATCACCCGTTGATGGGTGAGCGGCGCGCCCTGCGGCGAGAGGTAGATGACCCGGCTCTTCGCCAGTCCCGCCTCGCGCTGCTGCACCTTCGCAGCGTTGATCGCCTTCTCCAGCGGCCCCGGCTGCATCAGCATGCCCGGCCCGCCACCGAAGGGGCGATCATCGACCCGCCGCCAGGCATTCTCGGCGAAATCCCGCGGATTCCAGCCCTGCCAGACCCAGTGCTGCTCTTCCAGCGCCCGGCGGGTAATGCCACTCTGCGTCACGGCGACGAACATCTCCGGGAAGATGGTCACGCAGTCGAACCGGATCACCAGTCGCTGCCCCACTCCACGCGGATCAGTCCCGCTTCCTTCTCCACCGCCAGCACCAC
>Ga0075163_10000091_pt1 | contig 99717 bp, 66 predicted proteins | sample JI1023141ADNA_FD_71478 | JGI IMG/M metagenome (GOLD analysis project Ga0075163, IMG submission 71478) | Wastewater effluent complex algal communities from Wisconsin, to seasonally profile nutrient transformation and Carbon sequestration -... | ecosystem: Engineered > WWTP > Effluent > Algae... | reverse complement strand
CCCCGCGATCGAGGTGGTGATCGCCGAAGCCGAGAAGGCCCGCGCGTACACCGGCATGGGCCGTGCGAAGCACGTCGCCGCGCACGTGGGAGCCTCCTGACCATGCGTCCCTTGGAAGAGCTGGAACACTGGATGCAGGGCGAGATCGTGCGCCCCCACGAGGGTCGCGCCCGCACGCGCGCGGAACGCGACGCGTCGGCGGTCCCCCACGTGCGCCCGTCGGCCCACCTGACGCCCGGAGACCGCGTCGAGATCTACGCCGACATGTACTTCGCGCGGCTCCTCGAGGTCCTCGCCGACGATTACCCGGCGGTGCGCGCGCTGGCGGGTCCGGTCGAGTTCGAACGCATCGTGCGCGGCTACCTGCGCGAGCATCCGTCGCGGCACTGGTCGCTGTCGGGGCTCGGCCACGAGCTGCCCGAGTTCCTGGCCGGGAAGTTCCGCGCGCCGCGCAAGGCGCTCCTGCACGACGTCGCGCGCCTCGAGAACGCGATGTCGATCGTGTTCGACGCGCCACGCTCCGAGGTCTTGACGCCCGCCGACATGACGCGCGTGCCGCCCGACGCGTTCGCCGACGCGCGGCTCGTGTGCGTCGACGCGCTGGAGCTGCACACGTTCGATCACCGCGCGAACGCGATCGTGCGCGCGGTGCGCCAGGACGAATCGATGCCCGCGCTGACGCGCCACCGCACCTTCACCGTGGTGTGGCGCAAGGAGTGGGTCGTGTGGCGCATGGACCTCGACGAGCCCATGTTCCACCTGCTCTCGGGATTGCGGGAGGGCCGCACGGTCCGCAACGCGATCGAGAGCACCTCGGCGCGCTTCCGCTCGTCTCCGGAGGGCCTGCAGGCCGCGATCTCGCGCTCGTTCGGCGAGTGGATCGCCGAGGGACTGTTCGCGCGGGTCGTCACGGGCTGATCGCGGCGCGTTCCGGTCGCGGTCCGCGCCGCGCGATCTGCTACGCTGCGGGGCCATGGAACGCAGCACGTACCTCCGATTGGCCGACGAGTGCCTCGCTCGCGTGGCGCGCTTCGGCGAGGGCTTCGACCCCGACGAGATGGACTTCTCGACCACGGACGGCGTGGTGACGCTCGAGTTCCCCGACCGCGCGCGCTACGTGCTGAACCGCCAAGCCGCGGCCGATCAGATGTGGTTCGCCGCCGGCGCGCGGGCGTGGCACTACCGCTGGGACGAAGCGCGCGCGACCTGGGTGGACGATCGCGACGGACACGAGCTGTACGCGCGCATCGCCGAGGTCGTGTCGCAGAAGATCGGCCGCCCCGTGAGCCTCCCGCGCGCGTGAACGCCGCGCGCGGTTCTCAGTCCTTCTTCTTTTTCTTCTTCTTGAGCAGGTCGTCGAGCAGGTTCCCGCCGGCCTTCTCCAACGCGCGCTTGCCCGCGTCCTCCAAGACCTTGCGGAACGCGCCGTCGTCCAGGCCGATCGACGGATTCAGCAAGCTGCCGCGGATCGTCAAGGGCAGCGTCAGCTCGGGATCGATGTACTCGCGCAGGTCCTCGAGTTCGGTGCTGACCTTCTTGCCCAGGTATTTCACCGGCACGTTGGCCGTGAGCTGCGCCGCGTCGGTCACCATGTCGTACGTGCCGCTGAACACGAACTCGCGCGAGCCGATCTTCACCGGCAAGCGTTCGTAGCCCGCGACGCCCTTTCGGATCGGCACGGTCAGCGCGGGCACCTTCAAGGATTTCGCGCCCGCCGTGCCGTCGCCCAACAGGGACTCGAGCTTCGGGAACAGCGAATAGCTGACGTCGCCCAGGTCGATCCGCACCGTGCCATCGAGCTTGCGCAAGTCGCCGTCGAGCGGGAACCGCAACGCGTCGACCGCGAATCGCGCCGGTGTCGCGCCCTCCGGCTTGCGCACGTTCACGAGCGTCGGCACGAGCTTGCCCACGACGCGCTGCGACATCACCGGTCCGAGTCCCACGCTGGCCAACACGCCGTCGACCTGATCGACGACGAACGTGCGCGACTCGAAGTGTCCACGCGCTGTGACGCTGTGCAGCGTGCTCTTCATCTCGGCCGAGACTTCGCCCTTCGAGAGCGACACGTCCGGCGCGCGCACGTCGACGTCGACGCGCGGCCCCAACGACTCGACCAGCAGGCCACCCTGTCCCGCCAGGGCGTCGAGGATCGCCGTGGGTACGCCCGCGGCGCGCACGTCGAGCCGCGCGCGCCACGTGTCGAGGCCCGCGGGCTCGGTGAGCTTCACCAACGGATCCAGGGCGCTCACGTCCGCGGTCAACGTGCCCGCGGGTTCGTCCACGATCGTGGCCGAAACGCGCGCGAAGGGCAACGCGGTCGGCGACCACGTCGACGCGAGGCGCACGTCGCGCAGTTGGATGGGGCGCTGCGCCGCGTCCGTGGACGCGTCGGCGTACACGATCGCCGGCACGCGCACGTCGAGCTTCAACGCGAGACCCGCGACGAGATCGAGCACCGCGGAGGCGTTCGACGCGGCGCTCGTCGGTTCCGACGTCGCCGACGTCGCCGACGGGGACACCGCGGGATCCGCGGAAAGCGCGGTGGCCGGGGTCGTCGGCGTCGTCGACACGGGCAGCGTGAACTCCACGTCGCGCAACGTCGCGATCAGCGGTTCCGCGCCTTCGGCGAGTTGCACCCGCGTGCCCGCGGGCAGGCGTGCGGTCGACTCGCGCGCCACGAAGTCGGGCGCGAGCCGGATCGACACGTCGACGCCTTCGTCGCCGCGACACGTGAGCTTGCCGCCCGCGAGGGTGCCGGTGGCCCGCGCGGTCGCGCGCTCGGAGTTCAGGTCGAGCGCGAACGCGCCGCTGGGACCGTCGGCACCCGTCGCGGCGTCGCGCAGCGACACCACCGTCGAAACTCGGGCACCCAGGAGTTCGCTGCAGCGCACCGCGGAGCCGAGGAACGCGTCGATCGACGCCGTCTCGACGTCCTGGCATTCGACGCGCGCGGTGATCGGCGCGAGCGGCGCGCCGGTCACGACCGCGAACGGTCGGGGCACTTGCGCTTCGACCGCGAGCCGCGCGTTCGCGCCGGGCGTCATCGCCGCGACCAGCGACACCGTCGCGCTCGCGCCGGGCGCGACGCGCGCGTCGAGCACCACGTCCCGCAACCCCACGTCCAACTTGGCCGCGCGCGTCGCGTCGTTGCGGACGCCCACGCCCGTCAGTCGCACCTGGAGCGCCGCTTTCGTGCCCTCCAACGTCCGCGCGAGATCGAACGACTCCGTGGGCAACGGCACCGACAGCTCGCGCGCCGTGATGGCGACCTCGGCTCCGGCGCCGGGCCACGTGAGCTCCGTTCCACTCGGCAGGAACGCGGCCAGTTCCCCGCGCAACCACTCCGCGGGCAGCGTCAGCGACGCGCCCAGGTGATCGTCGCCCTGGAACGACAGGGTGCCGTTCTCGACGCGACCGGCGAACGACACGCTCGCCCGGGGAGCACGCAGCTCCATGCGGAGCGATCCGCCGCTGACGCCGGCGCCGCGCGCTTCGACCGAGAGGCCGACGTCGTCGCCGACCGCGCGCCGCACGAGGCCGCGCGGACCGACGAACGCGTCCACCAGCGTGGTCGGGATCCCGACGAGTTCGAGTTGCGCGTCGACCGGAGGCCACTGCGCGGGCGGGAGCCCGTCGGTGAAGCGCCACGCGTTCGCGACCGACGCTTCGAGGGCGATGCGACCGTTCGACGAGCCCTGGCGCAACGCGCCGGCCACCGTGACGCGCGCCGCGCCGCCGGCCGCGAGCGTCATCGCGACGTCGAGGCCCGGAACGACGACGTTCGTGCCGGCCGCGCGCAGCGTGGGATCGACGTACGTCAGGCCGGGCACGTGCACGCGCACGTCGCCCGCGCCGCGCGCGCGTGCCTCGGCCGCCAGATCGACGCCGGCCTGGCCGGGCATCGGGAACTCGACGTCGCGCACCTCCAGCGTCAGCGGCTCGTCGGGGTTCACGAAGGTCACGACCGTGTCGGCGGGCAAGAACGCCGCGAGTTCACGCGCCAGCGCGTCCTCGTCCGCGTCCCACCGCAACGTCACGCGGTCGTCGCCGCCCACGCGCACCGTACCTCCCGCGACGCGCGCCTTGGCCTTCAACACGAGACGTTCGCGCGGCGCATTCGAGTCCGCCTCGCGCGGCGCGCGCGTGTCGCGGCCCACGATCGAAACGTCGAGCAGGCCCCCGTCGAGGCTCACCTCGCGCGCGTCGAGTTCCAACTCGACGACGTCGCCGATCGCGGCCGACAGGCGCTCGCCCTGGCCCGCCAACGCACCGACGGTCGCGCTCGAGAGTCCCGTCACGCTGGCCTGCACGTCGACGATCGGCAGCGCGCCGGCCGCGAGCTTGGCCCACGCGTCGCGCGCGGCCACGTCCAACGTCACGCTGCCCGGCGTGCCCGCGTCGAGTTGCGCGTCGACGTGCAACGACAGCGGTCCACCCGGAGACGTGTGCGCCTCGACGTGCAGCCCGCGCACGCTCGTCGACACGCGCGCGGCGCGCGTCGTCTCGTTCTCGAACGCGATCGTGCCCGGAATCGTCACGAGCGCGTCGAGTTGCGCCTTCTCCAACGTCGGTCGCAACGTGGCCAGGTCGTGCGCGCCGGAAGGCGGCAGCGGCACCGCGAATCGGGTCGCGCGCACGACCCAGGGCTCGAAGACGTTGCCCGAGTCCGCGTCGATCGCGAGCACCGTGCCCGGCGGCAGCTGGGGATCGACGTACTGCTTCAGGAACCCGCGCGGCGCGGGGAACGTGGCCACGAGCCCCGGCTCCGTGGTCGAACGGAACGCACCGTCCTCGAACCGCCCGGACAACGCGAGACTGGCGCGCTCGCCGTTCAGCGTGAGCGACACGTCCCCGGCGTCGAGCGTCGCGCCCTTGGCCGACGCCTTCAGCGTGAAGCGGTTGCCCAGGAGCTCCTTGAGGTTGCCCCGGAGCTCCGCGACGCCGTCGATCATGGCCGTCGAAAAGCCCTCGACCTCGACTTGCGCGTCGATCTTGCCGAGCGGCCACGCGTTCTTCGCGACGCTCGCCGCGTCGGCCCAGTTCACGCGCGCGCTGGCGTGCAACGCACCCGGCTGTTCGGACACGAGCCGGCCGTCGAGCCGCACGTCGATCGGTGCGCCGGGCATCGCCGTCACGCGCGCGGACAGATCGCGCACCTCGAAGGGGATGCCGAGTCGGCGCGTCTCCGCATCGGACCACGTCAAGCGCTTCGACTCGACGATCAACTCGAGATCGAGGCGCCTCAAGAACTCGAACGGATCCGTCGCGGCCGCCGTGTCCGGGTCGGGGACCTCGGGCTCGTTCGTCTCCGGTTCGCGCGGCGCGATCGCGCGCTGCAGGTTCGTGACGCCCGCGTCGTCCTGGACCAGATCGGCGTCGACCGACACGACCACGCGGCCCACCGAACCGTTGCGTGCGCCGATCAGGCTCGCGAGCGACGGCAGCGTGAGCGAGACGCGCGCGACGTCGCGACCGTCGGGATCGCGCAACACGGCCTTCTCGACGCGTTGCTCGCCGAACCACGACAGGCTCGCGCCTTCGACCGCGAGCGAACCACGGAAGCGGTTCGCGAACGCTTGCTGCGCCGTGTTCGTCGCGAAGCCGCCCAGGAACGAAGGCGCGACGGCCACGATCGCGAGCAACACGAGGAGCGCCGTCAGGGCGCAACCGAGCGGCGTGCGGAAGAGGAACGCCGCGGCGCCGCGCTTGCGGGCCGGGGTCTGGGGGGGATCGGTCGGTTCGGTCGAGTTCGATGCCACGGTCGCGCACCCAGAGGGCGGAGGAACGAGCGCCAGCGGGGCCAACCGCGGGCGAAGGGACGAGATCGGACCGCCTGCACGGCCCGCTCGGGGGATCCTCGGAGTCCGGAGGATGGGCTTCAAGGGCCATCCCCGGGCGTTCGCAAACCGTACCTGGCGGATCCGGGGCCTGGGGGTGATGACTACGACGGCTTGTGGTCTTGGCAGATCGGACCCCGGTGGGTAGTGTTTCGCCGCGCGCGGGCCACCGGGGTCCGCCCTCCCCCTCCCCTCGGCCCGGATCCCCCTCCCCACCCCGATGCAGCCCCCCCTCCGCATCTACCTCGTCGGCGCCCACGCCACCGGCAAGACGACCCTGGCCCGCTGGATCCGCGACAACTACGGCCTGCCGATGATCTCCGAGGTCGCGCGGGGCGTGCTGGCGGAGATGGAGGCGCACCTCGACGGCCTGCGCTCGAACATCGACATGATCGACCGGTACCAGATGGAGGTGTTCCACCGCCAACTGGAGGCCGAGGCGCAGCAGCAAGGCTCGTTCGTGTCCGACCGCGCGTTCTGCAACCTGGCGTACGCGGGGCACCACGCGACGATCCTGGGCGACATCGCGACGGATCCGCGCTTGTCGGGCTACATGCAGTCGGTCCGCGCCGGTCTCGTGTTCTTCCTGCGCCCCCACCGCGAGTTGGTGGTCGAGGACGGCGTGCGCGCCGGACTGCAGTGGGAAGAGGTCGTGCGCATCGACGGCATGGTCAAGCTGCTGCTCGAGATGTTCCGCGTGCCGTACATCCCGGTCGAATCGTTGTCGATGCAGGAGCGCGTGCGCTTGACCGAGCGCGTGCTCGACCTGGCCGGCATGCAGAAGCGCCGCAAGGGCGGCGTGGTCGAGGACGGCGAGCTGCACCCGATGCCGCGCTTCAAGACGACGAACGGCGCGGGCGCGGCGCACAACTGAGGCGCGCGCTCCCCCGACCGGCGACACCGAGCCACGCTTGCGTGGCTCGCGTCGTTTCGGGCGGTGCGGGCCGTACGAGCGGTTCGGGCGGTTCGAGGCGCTCGCGCCGATCGGACGGATCGAGCGCGGCCCCCCGGAGACGTCAGTTCCAGGTGACGTCGGGCGGCAAGTCCTGCAGACCCGCGCCGTGGCTGCCCAGCGAGCGCAGCACCTTGCGCCACACGAGCTGCGGCTCGGTGTCGAACACCCAGTCGGGATCGAGGCGCGACGGCAGCCACGAACCGCTCTCCAGCTCGCTCTCCAGTTGCCCCGCGCCCCATCCGGCGTAGCCCAACACCATGCGCACGGTGACCGGCGCCACGTCGGGTTCGCGCTCGAGGTAGCCCGCCACCGCGTCGAGTTCGCCGCCCAGATACAGGCCCTCGCACAGCTCGAGGCCGCCGGGGATGTCGTCGGGCACGCGGTGCACGAACTGCAGCGTGTCCAATCCCACGGGCCCACCGGCGTGGATCGGGAAGCGCGAGCTGGCGAGGCGCGGATGGTTCGGGACGAGCTTGTCGATCGTCAACGGCGCCGGTCGGTTGATCACGAGGCCGTGAGCACCGTGCTCGTTGTGCACGCACATCAGCACGACCGCGTGCATGAAGTTCGGATCGGCGAGATCGGGGGAAGCCGCGAGCAAGGTGCCCGGCTCGGTGCGCATCTCCATCATGTCGCCGAGACTAGCCGATCGAAGCCTCGACACGAAACGACCGGTTGCGGCGGGTACTTGCGATAGCGCGGATCCTCGGACGCGAGACGACACAGGACGAACGTCGAGCCACGGTCGGACGCGAGGATCTTGACGTGCCGGCACTGCGAGCAGAGTCCGCCCCACGGTGACTTCGGCGACGAGGTCGGCGGTGACGTCGGCCGCACGTCGGGCGTCCGAGGCGTCTCGCGCGGTCCGGGTTCGCCGGTCGGCTGGTGGGGATCGCGATCGCGGCTCACGGCGTGTCGTCGGCGTCGTCGGCGTCGTCGGACTGCGTGCCGGACTGCGTGCCGGACTGCGTGTCCGAGGCGTGGGGCTGAGCGTCGGAGGCCGGCTCCGACGCGGAACGAGGATCGCGGCCGGCAGCATGGAGGACGTCGCCGTGAGAGACCGGCCCGCGCTCGAACGTCAGCACGCACTCGACGTGCGGCGTGTGCGGGAACAAGTCGATCGGGCGCACGCGCGCGAGGCGCCAGCCGAGACGTTCGAGCTCGGCCGCGTCCTGGGCGGCGGCGGGATAGTGGCAGGAGACGTAGACGAGGCGGCGCGCGGGCAGCGACGCGACGTGCGCCAAGACCTTCTTGTGCAAGCCCGCGCGCGGCGGATCGACCACGCACACGTCGGGCATCGGCAGGCCTTCGCGCACGGCGAACTCGGGCGCGGACAGCTCCAGCGCGTCGCCCTCGAAGAAGCGCACGTTCGTGACGCCGTTGCGGGCCGCGTTCGCGCGCGCGTCGGCCACGGCGGACGCGACGAGCTCGAACCCGAGGACTTCGCGCGCGTCGCGCGCGAGCACGAGCGAGATCGTGCCCGTGCCGCAGTACAGGTCGTACACGGTCTCGACGCCGGAGAGCGCCGCTTCCTCGCGCACGATCTCGAATAGGCGCGCCGCTTGGCGGCTGTTCGTCTGGAAGAACGAGCCGGCCGAGAGCGTGAATTCGAGGCCCAAGAGGCGCTCGTGGATCACGCCGCCGCCGTGCAGCACGCGTTCGCGCCCCGGATCGCCGATCGCGGTGTCGGCGGGACGCGAGTTGACGTTGTGCACGAACGTCGTGATCTCGGGATGGCGGGCGACGATCGCCGCGACGAACGCGTCGACGCGCTCGGGTGTTTCGTCGGACGTGACGAGGTTCACGAGGATCTCGCCCGTCGAACCGGCCACGCGCAGCACGAGGTGCCGCAAGAGGCCCGTGTGGAACTTGGGATCCCACGGCGCGAGCTCCATCTCGAGCGCCAGCGCGCGCGCGGTCGCCAGGATCGCGTCGGCCTCGGCGGCTTGAATCGCGCACGAGAACACGTCGACGACCTTGCCGTGGACGCCGACCGCGTGTTGACCGAGCGCGAATCCGTTCGGCGCGTTCTCGGGCTCGCCGGGCGCGATCCACCGGCGGCTCGAGAACGAGAACTCCATCTTGTTGCGGTACCGCGCGGTCGCGGGCGCCGGCTCGACGGCGTCGATCGTGACGTGGCCCGAGCCGCGCGCGCGGAACGCGCCGGCGACGAGCGCGTGCAGCCCGGCCACTTGCGATGCGTACGCGAGGTCTTGGAGGCTGCAGCCGCCGCACGCACCGAAGTGCGCGCACACGGGCACCGCCGCGAGCGGACTCGCGCTCGTCGTCTCCAGCACGATCGACTCGACGTTCGAACCGCGGCGCCGCAGCACTTGGGCGTTCACGCGCGCTCCGACGACGCCGCGCTTCACGTTCCACGTCATGCCGTCTCGGTGCGCGACGCCGCGGCCGCGCGAGTCGAACGACTCGATCACCACCTCGTGCACGTCCCCGGGACGCGGCTTGCGCGGGGCTTGCGGCGGCTTCGAAGCCGGCGCCGCGGTGGACGCCACCGTCGGATCGTGCGGCGACGTCATGCGTCGACTCGGCGCGCGCGAGAGATGGGCTTCACGTCGACCTTCGTCTCGGGATGCGCTTCGTACGCCCCGTCGTTGTCGGGCAGCGGCACGCCCGCCTTCACCATCGCGGTGTACACGCCCAAGCAGACCGTGTTGGCCAGGTTCAACGAACGCACGCCCGGGCGGATCGGCACGTACACGCGGCGGTCGGGGTGACGCGCCAGCAAGTCGGCCGGCAGGCCGCGCGTTTCGCTGCCGAACACGAGCACGTCGTCGGGCGCGAACTCGGTGCGGAAGAGCGACGTGCCGCCGCGCGCGCTGAAGAGCCGCACGCGCTCCTCGAAACGGCGTGTCGCGCCGCGTTCGAGCTCGCGCGCGAGCGCGGCCAAGTCCTTGTGCACGACCAGGTCGACCATGGGCCAGTAGTCGAGCCCCGCGCGCTTCAGGTAGCGGTCCTCGAGGGAGAAACCGAGCGGCTCGACGAGGTGCAGCCGCACCCCCAGCGCCGCCGACAGCCGCCCCGCGCACCCGGTGTTGTGCGGGATCTCGGGATGAACGAGGACCACTTCCATCCGGTCCAGTCTACTCGCGTGCTATCTTCCGCCGCATGCCGACCCGCGAGATCCGACTCGAGACCGCCGCCTTCCTCGATTCCACCCAAGCCAAGGCCCTCACCGCGCTCAAGCGCGAGGAGACGAAGAAGATCGTCGACGCGTTCCTCGCGTGCGCCTACGACGAGGTCGGGATGGCGCCGCGCCTGCTCGACGGCGAGCACATGCACGGCATCGTGGGCCACCTCCTGCCGGCGCACTTCGGGCGCAAGGACCCGCTGGCCGTGCACGTCGTGCCGGTGCTGCGCGCGTACCTCGACTTCCTGAACGAGAACGCGGTCGTCACGCAGCTCTTCGAGATCCGCAATGCGCTCGAGCACACGGCGGCCGAGTTCGAGGAGACCGTTCGCACCGGCGTCGTCGCGCACCACGCGCCCAAGCGGCCCGAGAAGCCGTTCGTCCACCAGGCCGACAAGGTGGGCCGCAACGATCCGTGTCCCTGCGGCAGCGGCAAGAAGTTCAAGGCCTGCTGCGCGCGGTTGTAGGTCGAATCGCGCGGCGTCGGGCCCGCCAACGTGACCGGGCGGTGACACGCCGCGGGGCTCGGGCAAGGGCCGAGTTTTCGCCGGATTTCGTTCCCCCACGGGACCTCGGCGTCACCGGTGGGCAGAGGAAAGGCGCCCTTCGCCGACCGGTCCACTTCGGAGCGGCGGTGAGTCCCGAGGGCACCGAGTCCACCTCGACCCCCGCTCCATGTTCACGTCCCTCGCCTCGGCGGTCCTCCGCCCCGTCGTCCGCTCCTTCCGTTCCGCTGCTCCGACCCTGATCGCGCTCGGCGCCATCGCGTCCGCCGTCACCGCCGGCGACCTGCAGCAATACTCCGACGGCACGTTCACGCCGTCCTGCTGGACCTCGACGAAGATCGTCGACACCACACCCGGCGCCTCCGCGACGTTCACCAGCACGACGATGTTCGCGGGCGGCAATCCCACGGACTACCGCGAGACGTCGCACACGTTCAACGCCGGGGCGATCATCGTCGCGCACATGAACTCGTGCGCGACGTACGACCCGAGCCAGACGCCGATCTGCGCCGTCGACTTCTCGTACGACCTGGTGCACTTCACCGGCATCTCGGTCGGCGGCGCGGTGGGATACCGCCTCGCGCTCCTGCAAGGCGGCACGTACTACTCGACCACGAACGACGACGTGTTCGGGGTCGGCTGGCAGAACTTCGCGCACACGGGCTACGGTCCGCAGAACTTCACGCGCGTGGTGGGCAGCGGCCCGACCCTGCCCGACTTCTCGTGCGCGGGTGCTCCGATCACGTTGGGCTTCATGAGCGTGAATTCGGCCAATCAGCTCGCCACCAAGGTCAGCGGCATCGACAACTGGAACGTCGTGCTCCACCTGGGCAAGGCCACGTACGCGGACGGCAGCTTCGGCTTCAACTGGACGTCCACGAAGATCTACGACAGCACGCCGGGCGCCACGGCCACGTTCGCGAGCGTCACGCCGATCATCGGAGGCAACCCGGGCACGTTCCGCGAGACCACGCACACGTGGGGCGCGGGCGCGATCCTCGTGGCGCACCTGAACTCGGCCGCCGTGCACAATCCGGCGACCGAACCCGTGTACTCGATCGACACGTCGTGGGACCTCAAGCACACGACGGGCGTCTCGATCGGCGGTGCGGTGGGCTATCGCTTGGCGATCCAACAAGGCTCCGCGATCTACGGCGGCCCCAACGACGACATCTTCTCGACCAGCTGGACGTCCTTCTCGCGCACGAACATCCTGCCCTCGGACTTCACGCTGTGGAGCGGATTCGGCTCGCCCACGCCCGACTTCAGCGCCACGGGTGCGCCGATGACGCTGGGCTTCATCTCGGCCAACTCGCAAGGCGGTCCGGGCTTCGTCACGAAGGTCAGCGGCATCGACAACTGGGTCGTCGTGATGCACACGATGCCGGCCTGCACGCCCACCGTCGGCAACGCCTACTGCTTCGGCGACGGCTCGGGAACGCTGTGCCCGTGCTCGCCGACGATCCCGAACGGACTGCCGGGCCGCGGTTGCCCCAACTCGGTGAACGCCGTGGGTGCGCGCCTGCAAGCGCTCGGCCAGGCGAAGATCTCGAATGACACGCTGGTGCTGCAAGGTTCGGGCATGCCGAACGGTCCATGCCTCTACTTCCAAGGCTCGGCCGCGGTGAACAACGTGTTCGGTGACGGTCTGCGCTGCGCGGGCGGTCAAGTCGTGCGACTGGGCGTCAAGATCAACGTGTGCGGCTCGTCGAAGTACCCCGACACGTTCGATCTGCCGATCAGCATCGCGGGCGGCGCGACTCCGCCCAACACGTACCACTTCCAAGTCTGGTACCGCGACGCGGCCAGCTACTGCACGGCGTCCACGTTCAACCTGACGAACGGGATCTTCCTGAGCTGGCTCATGTGAGCCGACGCGCGATCGACGAACGCGCGAACGAAGGCGCGGGGCCGGGCCGAGAGGGCCGACCCCGCGCCGCCTGCTTCGAAGCCGCCGAAAGCTCACGTCGGCTGCGGAGCGGGGGTGAGCCCGCACTCGGCCCGGTTCGCGCGGCCCGGTTCGCGTGACGCGCGGGCCGCGTCGTGAGCGCGAACCCGGCTCGCGTCGAGCGAACGCCGGGAGAGCGTGGCCGAGAGCTCGCACCGGGAGCGCGTCCACCGCGCCACGGGGCGCGACCCGAGGCCCGGATCCGCGCTCCGAGTGGAGGGATCCCGGACTCTGGTGCATCATGGTCGAGACGTGCTCACGCACACGAAAGTCCACGGCCCCATGTCCCCTCGCCATTCGATCCGTCGAAACCTCGCGTCCCTCGCCGTCCTCGGCGCGCTCCTGGGAGCCGCCCGCGCCCACGACGGCGACCCCAAGATCCTGGACCGGCAACCGGCGTACATGGGGCGCGGCTGGCGCAACGCACAGCGCTTCGACGCGACCACGCCGACTCCGCCCGCAGCCCCCACGACCGGAGTCTCCACGTCCGCGGCTCTCGTGACCCCGTCGATCTTCGCGCGCTCGAACGTGACCTTGTTCGCGTGGATGCCACTGACGGACTTCGGGCTGGGCGTGGGCGACACGGGCAGCAGCTGCTTCGGCTACACGTCGCCCTCGGGACGCGAGTACGCGCTCTTCGGCCACTCGCGCGGCATGTCCATCGTCGAGATCACGCAGCCGGGCAGCCCCGTGCTCGTGACGACGATCGCGGGCAACAACAGCCTGTGGCGCGACGTGCGCACGTACTCGCACTACGCCTACGTCGTGACCGAGAACAACGGCAGCATCCAGGTCGTCGACCTGGCGAACGTCGACGCGGGTCTCGCGCCGCTCGTCAACACGGTCACGACCGGCGGCTCGGGCAACACGCACACGCTCGAGATCAACACGCAGTCGGGATACCTGTACCGCGCGGGCGGCGCGGGCAACGGTCTGCGCATCTACGACCTCAACGCGAACCCGGCCAGCCCCAACTTCGTCGGCCAGTGGCTCGACCGCTACGTGCACGAAGCGCAGGTCGTCAACTATCCCGGTCGGGAGATCGCGATCTGCTGCGGCGGCTTGAACGGAGGCTTCAACGACACGGGCATCGACATCGTCGACGTCACGAACAAGGCGGCCCCGGTCTCGATGCTGCACGTCACCTACGGTTCGCCCGGCTACTCGCACCAAGCCTGGCTCACGCCGGACCGCCAGTTCCTCTACCAGAACGACGAGACGGACGGCCTGCCGTTCACGCGCGTGTTCGACGCGTCGACGATCGGCACGGCGAATCCCTCGTTGCCCCTGATCGGGCAGTTCCAGAACGGCACGTCGGTCGACCACAACCTGTACACGAAGGGCACGCTGCTCTTCGAATCGAACTACCGCTCGGGCTTGCGCGTGTTCGACCGCAGCAGCGGCAACGCCACGCCGACGCTCGTCGCGTGGTTCGACACGTATCCGGCGGACGACAACCAGGGCTACAACGGCCTGTGGAACAACTACCCGTATTTCCCGAGCGGCACGGTCATCGGCAGCGACCTCGAGCGCGGCTTGTTCGTGTGGTGGGTCGGCACGCCGCAAGTCGGCTTCTCGTTCCCCGACGGACTCCCGCCCACGCTACATCCCTCGGGTGACACGCTGCGCGTGCACGTGGCCGAGGACGTGCCCGGCCGACTCGTCCCGGGCAGCGCGACGCTGTGGTGGAACACGGGCGGCGCCTGGGGTTCCAGCGCCCTCGTCCCCACGACCGGCGGCGACTACCAGGCGATCTTCCCGCCGGTCCCGTGCGGGACGACCGTGCAGTTCTACGTCCGCGGCACGAGCACGAACGGCATCGTGTGGACCGCGCCGGAACTCGCGCCCGAGGAGTCGTACGAAGCCACGAGCGGTCTCGCGACCCTCCTCGTCGCGAACGACGACACCGAAACCGCGGCCAGTTGGACCACGGGCGTCTTCGGCGACACGGCCACGAGCGGCGCATGGGCCCGTGTCGATCCGATCGGAACGACCGCGCAGCCCGAGGACGATCACACCACCGGAACGGGCATCTACTGCTTCGCGACGGGCAACGGGCTCACGGGCGCTCCGGTCGATTCGGCCGACGTCGACGGCGGGTTCACGACGCTGCGCACGCGGCGCTACGACCTCTCGAACCGCTCGATGCCCGTCGTCTCGTATTGGCGTTGGTTCTCGAACGACCAAGGAGCCGCGCCCGGCACCGACACGTTCCTGGTCGACGTCTCGAACGACGACGGCGCGACGTGGACGAACGTCGAGACCGTGGGACCGACCGGCCCCGAAACGCAGGGTGGCTGGCTGCGACACGAGTTCCGCGTGAGCGATTTCGTCGCGCCGACGGCGAACGTGCGTCTGCGATTCGTCGCGCGCGACCTGGGCGTGGACTCGATCGTGGAAGCGGCCGTCGACGATCTGCGCATCGTCGACGCCACGTGCACCGGCTCCGAGATCTTCTGCTCGGGCGACGGAACCGCCGCGCCGTGTCCGTGCAACACAGCCGCGGCCGTGGGAGCGGGCTGCCCCAACACGGCCGGCTCGGGCGCCACGCTGGTGCCGAGCGGCACGGCGAGCGTCGCGAACGACACGCTGACCTTGAGCGGCGCGCATTTGCCGCTCAACACGCCGACGCTCGCGTTCCAAGGCTCGAGCGCCGTCAACTCCGGCCTCGGCGCGCCGTTCGGCGAGGGCCTGCGCTGCGCCGGCGGCACCCAGATCCGCCTCGCCGTGAAGTACGCGGGCCCGACCGGCGACGTCGCCTTCCCCGGGCCGGGAGGCCCGACGATTTCGGTGCGCGGCGGCGCGACCGCCGGAGCCACGAAGTACTACCAGCTCTGGTACCGCGACCTGCCGGGCGCCTGCACCGGCGGCACGTTCAACCTCTCGAACGGCGTCGTGACGGTCTGGCGTCCTTGAACGACGCGTCCCGCGCGCCGACGCGCGCGGGCTCGCTCACGATTCGAATCGCGGCTGATCGAAGTCGAGCGGATCGACGGGCTCCGCGAGGCGGATGCGGTCGCCGGTCCATTCCAGGACGGGCTCGTAGCCGAACCCCTCGTCCATCTCGCTCGGCGAACCGCGCTCGACTTCGGCCACGCCGATCCGTGGAGTCGACGCCCTCCACCGCGCGTCCGCACCCTCACCGGCCGGAACGATCGAGCCGTCGGCGCGGACTTCGATCAAGTGGCGCGCCTCGAGGAAGCGCACGGAGTCGGTCAACTCGGTGGACGCACCGGTCCAGGGAAACGCCAGACGCGCAGGCGACTCGGATCTCTGCGCGCGCGGAGTGAATTCCTCGGGGAACATCTCCATCACGGACATCATGTCGACACCTCGAGCATCCAGGACGAACGTCAAGAGCTGAGCGACGAGCGTGCTTTTGAACATCGCGACCTCCTCGGTCGACGCGCGTACCTTCCACCCGTCGCGCACACGGGGGCTCCGTCTCGTCGGAGCCGATCCCATCCGGTCGTGCCTCGTACGACGCGTTTCGCGGCGCGTGGATCACGATCCCGTAAAACGTGTCGCGCACGCGAGCCGCGCCGTCACGGCGATTTGTGATAGCGTCCAGCCGCTCCGCCTCGCGGCGAACGAGCGTCGCGCGCGCCGGTGCGCACGACCTCGCGACGCACGCGGACTCGACTCATGCCCACCATCGAATTTCGACTGCGCGACGAGTTCATCCAGCTCGACCAACTCTTGAAGGTCACCGGCCTCGCTGCGTCCGGAGGCGCGGCCCACGGCTCGATCACCGCCGGCGAGGTCGAAGTCGACGGGCAGGTCGAGCTGCGCAAGCGTGCCAAGCTGCGCGCGGGCCAACGCGTCCGCTTCGGTGGGCAGGAGATCGTGCTCGCCCCGCCCGAACCGACGTAGGCCGGCGACCACTCGCACGGCGGTCGGAGGCGGAGTCCGAGAAAACTCGAGAGACCCCTTGCGGAGGAGGTTCGGTATCCGTTAGGGTGCATTCCATCGGAGGAGCTCGATGCCGTCTTCCGCCGAGAACGCACTCCCCTCCTCGGACCGGCGCCACACCCACACCCGGGGCGGATCGACGGAAGACGGCACGAGCTCGCTCCGGAACCCTTCCACGCGGGGGGCCGACATGCGGGGTTCCTCTGCGCGGACCTCCTCTGCACGGGACTCATCCACGCGGGACTCTTCCACGCGGGGTTCTTCCACGCAGGGTTCTTCCACGCAGAGCCCCGTCGCGCCGAGCATCGCCACGCCCGGTCCCTCCACAACGAGTGCCCCTCGCACCACGCGGACCGTGACGGCGGCCAGTCGCGATCGCGCGCTCCCGCCGCGCACGCGCCGCGTCCTGCACGTCGACGTCGACGCCTTCCTGGCCTCCGTCGAGCAAGCCGTGCACCCCGAGCTGGCCGGCAAGGCCGTCGTGATCGGCGGGTTGCCGACCGATCGCAACCTGGTGATGTCCTGCTCGTACCCGGCGCGCGCGTACGGCGTGAAGCCGGGGATGCTGCTGCCCGAGGCGTACCGACGATGCCCGCACGCGATCTTCCGTCGCGGCGACTCGCAAGCGGCGAAGCGATTGCGCGAGGCGTTGGCGCGGATCCTGATGCGCGCGACGCCCGTGGTCGAGATCGCGTCGATCGACGACTTCTTCGCCGAGCTGACCGGCACGACGCGCGCGCTGGGCGACGCGTTCGACGTGGCGCAAGGCCTGCGCGAGGCGATCCGCACCGAGCTCTCGTTGCCCGTGACGATGGGCATCGGCACGAGCCGCACCCTCGCGCGCTTGGCGGGCAAGCTCGCGAAGCCGGGCGGCATCGCCGAGATCCTCCCGGGACACGAACGCGCGTTCCTGCACGGTCTGCCGATCGAGCACTTGCCCGGCGCGGGGCACGTGATCGGTCGCATGCTCGAGCGGTTCGGCATCACGCGCGTGGGCGATCTGACCTTGGTTCCACGCGAAGTGCTGTTCGCGAGCTTCGGTCGGGCCGGACTGGTGCTGCACGAACGCGCCCACGGTCGCGACCCCGACCCCGTCGAAGCCACGTTCACCCAGGACCCGACCGGTGCATGGATCGAACGTCCACCACAGTCGATCCGACGCGACAGCACGTTCGAGCCCGAGGAAGGCCGACGCGAGATCGTCGAGGCGATGCTGTCGTACCTGGTGGAGCGCGCGACGCACAAGCTGCGCTCGCACCGCCTCGTGGCACGCTCGCTCGCGGTACGCGTGCAGTACGTCGACACACGTCCCAAGCCCACGGACCGCCCGCGCGAGAGCAATCCCGAGTTGGAGAAGCGAGCGCGGCTGTCGCCCGGCAGCGACTCGACCGACGCGATCCAACGCCTCGTGCTGGCGACGTGGCGCGACCTGCCGCGCAAGCGCGCGCTGGTGAAGCGCGTCGGGATCACGCTCGGCGACTTCGCGCGCGCCGGCGGGCGACAAGGCTCGTTCGCCTTCGACGAGGTGGCGGATGGGGCGTCGTCTTCGTCGTCTTCGCCGTCTTCTTCGTCTTCTTCGTCTTCTTCGTCTTCTTCGTCTTCGCCGTCTTCGCCGTCCTCTTCGTCCTCGCCGTCCTCGCCGTTTCCCTCGTCGCCATCCTCGCCATCCTCGCCGTTTCCCTCATCGCCCTCATCGCCCTCATCGCCTTCATCGCCTTCAACGCCCTCGTCGCACCAGGCGCACCAGCCATACCTGCCCCGTTCGTCCGACTCGTCGCACCGGTCTGCCCCGTCTGCCCCGTCTGACTCGTCTGACTCGTCTGACTCGTCTGACTCGTCTGACTCGTCTGACTCGTCTGACTCGTCTGACTCGTCTGACTCGTCCCATCCGTCCCATCCGTCCCATCCGTCCCATCCGTCCCATCCGTCGCATCCGTCGCATCCGTCGCACCTGTCGCATCCGCATCCTTCTCCGTCGAAATCGGCGGCATCGACGGCAGAGACTTCACGCTCAGGCTCGAGCTCGGTGGTGGCTGCGTCGGCGTCGACAGAGATGGATGGAGTGACACGGCCTCCGTCCCGGGCGTCCCACATGCCGCAGTCGACCGCGGCCGAACGAGCCGCGGCCGCACGCAACCTCCACGCGCACTCGACTCCTCCAACCGCAACGACGTCGGCCACGGACGGCACGTCTCCCGCGCCGTCACCCCAAAGAGCACCGCGCGAAAGCCGCGACGATCGCCAACGTCGTCTCGACCGAGCCCTCGACGCCGTCCGCGCGCGCCACGGATTCGGACGCATCATGCGCGGAACGAGCTTCCCGCTCAGCACGGATCACGAGCTCCTGCCCGACGGGTATCGCCTGCGCACGCCCTCGCTGAATCAGTAGCGAGGCGACGAAGCCATCCCGGCAGATGCGCGAGCCGTCGAGCGCGTATGCGACGGACAACACGTCGCGACACACGGCGAATCCGCGCACGGATCCTCGCTGCGCATCGCGCCCGCCGTCGCGATGTCCGCCCTTTCAAGTTCAAGCGAAGTCGCTCGCCAAGTCGCGGGGTCCCATCGAGCGGGACGATCATCGGCCAGGACACGTCGACACAGCCCCATACCCTCATGCACTCGAGCACTGGAGCACTCGAGCTACTACGCCGCACGTTCGGGCGATCTGGCCCCCCACGCACTACGCGGCGTTGCGCCCTCGACGAGGACACGACGACCACTTTCCGTCACGACACCTCCCCACGAGAGCGAATCCAATACACCCGCGCGTTGTCCGCCCTCTCAAGGCCAAGCCACATCGCTCGCCAAGCCGCAGGGCCCATCGAGCGGCACGATCATCGGTTTGGGACCGTCGACACAGCGTCCTGCGCTCATGTCCTCATGTCCTCATCCCCTCATGCCCTCATGCCCTCATGCACTCGAGCTACTGCGCCGCACGTTCGGGCGATCTGCCCCACCCACGCACCACGCACCACGCAGCGTCGCGCCCTCGACGAGGACACCACGACCACCTTCCGTCGCGACACGTCCCCGCAAGAGCGAATCGAATGCACCCGCCCGATGTCCGCCCTTCAAGTTCCAGCCACATCGTTCGCCAAGTCTCAGGCCTCCATCGAGCGGGACGATCATCGGATAGGCAACGTCGACAAAGCCCCCATGCCCTCATCCCCTCATGCACTCGCGCACTCGTGCTACTGCGCCGCACGTTCGGGCGATCTGGGGCCCCACGCACCACGCAGCGTCGCGCCCTCGACGAGGACACCACAACCACATTCCGTCGCGACACGTCCCCGCAAGAGCGAATCGAATGCACCCGCGCGATGTCCGCCCTTTCAAGTTCCAGCCACATCGTTCGCCAAGTCGCAGGCCTTCATCGAGCGGGACGATCATCGGATAGGAAACGTCGACAAAGCCCCCATGCCCTCATCCCCTCATGCACTCGCGCACTCGTGTTACTGCGCCGCACGTTCGGACGATCTGTGCCCCCACGCACCACGCAGCGTCGCGCCCTCCACGAGGACACCACGACCACCTTCCGTCGCGACACGTCCCCGCAAGAGCGAATCGAATGCACCCGCGCGATGTCCGCCCTTTCAAGCTCCAGGTGCACCGCGCGCAGCATCGGCGACCGCGAGCATGCCGAGCCTTCGACGCGGTGGTTCACGCTCCCACATCGCGCCCGATGGAACCTCGAGAGCACGCGTGCTCCAAGTCCCCGTACCGAACACACGCAGCCCTCGTCACGAGACTCGCGTGTTCGCACCCCGCGGTCCGCGCGCGCACCCACGAGATAATTTCGATTTTTCGACGCTCCGCCGCACGCGCCGAACGTCGTACATGCAGGGAGATGAGCATGAAGAAGACGCGGCAATCGTCGTTCACGTTTCCGAAGTGGGGAGGCGCCCGCAAGGGATCAGGACGTAAACGAACGTTCGAAGTGAAGCGCGTCGAGCATCGCGCGCGACCTGACGTCTCGAGTCGGCATCCGATCCACGTCACGTTGCGACTCGACGCCGGCTTCGAGAGTCTGCGCAAGCGTCGGACGTTTCGTGTCGTACGTGACGCACTCGTCGACGCATGCAACCGATTCGCCATGAGGATCGTTCACTTCGCCGTGATGACGAACCACGTTCACTTGATCTGCGAGGTCGAGGAAGCGGGGTCGTTGACGCGTGGGATCAAGGGGCTCTGCGTCCGCGTCGCGCGGCGGCTGAACGCGCTCTGGGGTCGAGCCGGACGCGTGTTGGCCGACCGCTACCACGCGCACGTGCTGAAGACCCCGCGCGAGGTCCGGAACGCACTCGCGTACCTGCTGCACAACGCTCGACATCACGGCATTCATTTCGCCGGGCCGGATCCGTGCTCGTCGGGAGCATGGTTCGACGGTTGGGATCGTGCGAAGCCCCTCGATCCGGGCAACCCGGAGAGCACGAGACCGGCACCGTGGCCCCACCCGCGAACGTGGCTCTTGACCTCGGGTTGGCGTCGTCACGGTCCGATCGCGCTCGCAACGGCAACGCGACGGCCGTGCGGTACGGACCGCTCGACCACGAAGGCGCGGTGACGCGAGAGGCGACTGGAGCATGGCCCCGTCGTTCGTGCAGCAGGACCGTGCGCACGCGCATCACACCCGCACCCGAGCCCGAGGTCGAGGTCGAGCACGTGGCCGAGGCCGTCCCGATGTCGCGTGGGCGCGTGGGTTTTGCCTAGTCGATGATCGTCCCGTTCGATGAGGGTCTGCGAACGGGCGAGCGATGCGGTCCAACTTGAAAGGGCGGACATCGCGACGGTGGGCGCGATTCGCGGCGAGGTTCCGTGCGCGGCATCGATCAGACATCGCTCACGCGTTGATCACGCGTGGAATGACCTCGGTTCGGTGCGGCACTCCGGCGTGCCACATGCACTCCGCGACGAGGACGAGCACGAGGTCGAGGACGAGCACGAGGCCGCCACGAAGTCGCTTGGGCGCGTGGGCTTTTCCCAGTTGATGATCGTCCCGTTCGATACGGGTCTGCGAAAGGGCGAGCGATGCGGCCCAACTTGAAAGGGCGGACATCGCGACGGTGGGCGCGATTCGCGGCGAGGTTTCGTGCGCGGCATCGATCAGTCATCGCTCACGCGTTGATCACGCGCGAAATGGCCTCGGTTCGGTGCGGCCCTCCGGCGTGCCACATGCACTCCACGACGCGGACGAGCACGAGGACGACACGGAGTCGCTTGGGCGCGTGGGCTTTTCCCAGTCGATGATCGTCCCGTTCGATGAGGGCCTGCGAAAGGGCGAGCGATGCGTCCCAACTTGAAAGGGCGGACATCGCGACGGTGGGCGCGATTCGCGGCGAGGTTTCGTGCGCGGCATCGATCAGTCATCGCTCACGCGTTGATCACGCGTGGAACGGCCTCGGTTCGGTGCGGCACTCCGGCGTGCCACATGCACTCCACGACGCGGACGAGCACGAGGCCGCCACGGAGTCGCTTGGGCGCGTGGGCTTTTCCTAGTCGATGATCGTCCCGTTCGATGAGGGCCTGCGAAAGGGCGAGCGATGCGGCCCAACTTGAAAGGGCGGACATCGCGACGGTGGGCGCGATTCGCGGCGAGGTTCCGTGCGCGGCATCGATCAGACATCGCTCACGCGTTGATCACGCGTGGAACGGCCCCGGTTCGGTGCGGCACTCCGGCGTGCCACATGCACTCCACAACCCGCGCAATCGCACACGCCGCCGATCCGCGAGCACGCACAGGTTCCTCCACACGTCGAACACCTACGGTGTCGCGGTTCGAGGTCCAGGCCCGGGGGGCGTGTCGATCAGCCCAACTGAGCGCTCTCAACTGGCGGACAAACGCGCAGGATGGCGATGGCGCAGGATGGCGCAGGATGGCGTTGGCGCAGGATGGCGTTGGCGCTGGACGGCGTTGGTGCACGATGGCGTTCGGGCAGGCAGGCGTTGGTGCACGATGGCGTTCGGGCAGGGTGGCGTTGGTGCAGGATGGCGCTGGTCCAGGATGGCGTTCCTCCGGGGGCGCCGAGGACGAGGCCGCAATACCGCCGCCGTCTCCGGACGATTGCCCGTTCGCGACGGCGAACCCGGTGCTGAGCCCATGCACGAGCCAGTGCCGACCGTACTCCAATGCGCCAGGACTTCGCGCGCGTGGCCGCCTCACGCTGCCAGGCCAGGTCCTCGCGCGAACGGTTGTCGCGCGCTCGGATCGCTCGACGCGTGAAAAAGAGCGGGCCGACGGCGCGCCCCAGCGCGACATCGGCCCGTGTCTTCTGCCATCCCAAACCCGCGCGGTGTTTCCCTTGGTCGAGTGGACGGGGACCGGACTCGGCAACCTCGGGATTCGATGTTGGCCGATTCGGCGATGCCCTGGACTCGACGGGTCCGGAAGAGGACGCGCTGCACGCCTGCCCGCGGCAGCGCGCCCTTCCGGGATGAAACCCGCTTCGGCGACCACCACCCGGAGAGAGAACAGGGCGTGTGTCGCACTCGTTGTGCTCCGCTGGAACAGCGGGCGCGCGACCCGAGGAGGCGCGAACCGCGGCGCGGAGCCCGAGGCCGGATGCAACGTCGCGTGCGCTTGCCTCGCCCGCGAAACCGCATCCAGTTCTCGTGGCAGGAAGATGCGACACCCGTGTGACGCCACCCTGAAATCGAGGTGAAAAGCCCTTCATTCGTCCGTGAGCTGGGCAGCGCCCCCCTCGCCGTCGTAGCCTTGAGCGGCGGCCGACCGCGGCCCGAGCCACCGACATGCGCATCCTCGTCATCGAAGACAACCCCAAGATGGCCGCGGCCATCCAGAAGGGGCTATCGGAACAGGGCTGGATCGTCGACGCCGTCCACACGGGTTTCGAGGGCGAGGAACGCGCCGCCGAGGAAGCCTACGACGTCATCGTCCTCGACCTGATGCTGCCCGACCGGGACGGCGTCGAAGTGTGCCGCAACCTGCGGCGACGCGGCGTCCACACGCCGCTCCTGATCCTCACGGCGCTCTCGGGCACGCGCGAGAAGGTCACGGGTCTCGATTCGGGCGCCGACGACTACCTGGCGAAACCGTTCGAGTTCGAGGAGCTCGTCGCACGCGTCCGCGCTCTGTTGCGCCGCGGACAGGCGACCGAATCGCGCACGCTGCGGTACGAGGACCTCGAGCTCGACCTCTCGAAGCGCTCGGCGATGCGCGGCGGCGTGAAGATCAAACTGTCGCCCAAGGAATTCTCGTTGCTCGAGTTCCTCATGCGGAACCCCAACCGCGTCCTGCCGCGGATGACCATCGTCGAGAAGGTCTGGGACATGAACTACGAGCCGACCTCGAACGTGATCGACGTGTACATCAGCTCGCTGCGCAAGAAGATCGACCGCGATCACGCGCGACCGCTGATCCACACGGTGGTCTCCAGCGGATATCGCTTCGGCCTCACCGATCCGAGCTGACGGTAGGCCGTGAAGCGCTCGTTCCTGCCGCTGCGACTCAAGCTGACCTTGTGGTCGGCCTTGGTGTTCCTGGTGATCCAGGTCGTGGCCGCGGGCGTGTGGGTGCTCGTGCAACGGCCGTTCGGTCCGGATCGCGCGGACCGTGACCTGGAGCGCAACGCACAGACGGTGATCGCGCGCCTGCTCGAACCCGAGACGTCGCTGCGTTCGCGCACGGAGCTCGACCACATCGTCGGCGAGCTGGCGCAGGGACCGTTGGGCAGTCACTACGGTGCGCGCATCTTCACCGACGACGGCACGCTCTACGCGAGTTCGACCGACGACGGCGCGATGGAGCGCTTGCCTTTCGTCCGGCCCGAGACGCCCAACGAGACGCAGGTCGAGATGAACGAGGTGCGCCTCGAGAACGACTCGCGCATCTGGGTCCGCGTGGCGACGCGCGAGTTCCACTCGGGCGAGGACCGCCTGTTCCTCCAACTCGCCACGCCGGCGCCCGCTTCGGCCGAGAAACTGGCCGCGTTCTGGAGTTTCTGGTTCTACAGCCTCTCGGTGGGGCTCGTGGCCGCGGGGCTCGCGGCGTGGTGGATGGCCGGTCGCGTCGTGTCCCCCATCCAACGCCTGGCCAAAGCCGCGCGCGCCGTGTCGCCCACGAGCCTCGAGGACCGCATCGACGTCGATCCGGCCGACTCCGAGATCGCGCGCCTGCAGCACGAACTCAACGACGCGTTGGGACGACTGGAGAAGGGCTACCGCGAGCAAGGCTCGTTCATCAGCAACGTCAGCCACGAGTTGAAGACGCCCATCGCGGTGCTGCTGAGCCAGGCCCAGGTGCTGAAGCAAGGCGACCGCAGCCCGCTCGAGTACCGCCGCTTCCTGGCGGTGGTCGAGGAGGAGATGCGCATCCTGGGCCGCCTCGTCGAGAGCTTCCTGGTGCTCGCGCGCGTGGGACACGGCAAGGAGCTCGTGCGTGCCGAGCGCATGCTCGTGAACGACGTCGTGCTCGAGACGGCGGAGCACTGCGCCGCGTTGTCGCGCCACCACGACGTGCCGCTCGTGACGCTGTTGCACCTGTCCGACGACGGCGATCACGAGCCCGAGGTCGAGGGCGACCCGGAGCTCTTGCGCACGATGTTCGAGAACCTGGTGCGCAACGCGCTGCGCTTCTCGCCGCGCGGCGAGCCGGTCGACCTGCGCGTGATCTGCACCAAGGACCGCGCGTCGATCCTCGTGCGCGACCGCGGCCCCGGCATCCCGCGTGAGCACCTCGAGCGCATCTTCGAGCGCTTCTTCCAGGTCACCGAGGCCCAGGCCGGTTCGCGCGGCAGCGGTTTGGGGCTCGCGATCGCCAAGAGCGTCGCGGAGTTGCACAACGGCACGATCAGCGCACGCAACTGCGCCGATCGCGGGTGCGAGTTCGAGGTGCTGCTGCCGCTGTGCAAGCCGATCCCGCACGCCGAGACGCCCCACGTCGAACCGCCCGTCGACGAAACCGTCGCCGAGGACGACTTGATCCCGCGCGTGGACGCGCACGCGGCGGCAGACGCGGCAGACGCGGCGGACGCGGCGCCGGGCGACGAACGCGACCCCACGACGAACGCGCCGCGACGAGCCGCCACGCCCTCGTCGACGCCCGAAGCACGGGACGCCGGTTGAGCGCGCCTCCGTCGAACGACGCTCGAGCCCCGTCCTCCACGACGGTGGCGTTGCTCGTGGCGCTCTTGTGCCTCGTGTGGGGCAGCACGTGGATCGTGATCGCGGGCGGGTTGCGCGACCTGCCGCCGTTCACGTCGGCGGCGACGCGTTTCGCCGTGGCCGCCGCGTGCCTGACGGCGATCGCGCCGGCGCTGGCGCGACGCGAGGGCGGATCGAAGCCCACGTTCGCGCTGTCGGCCGCGGTCGGGACCCTGAACTTCGGCGCGTCGTACGCGATCGTGTACTGGAGCGAGACGCGTCTGCCTTCCGGACTCGCGAGCGTGCTCTGGTCCGTGTTCCCGCTCTTGATGGCCGTCGCGGGCGCGTGGTTCTTGCAAGGTGAGAAGCTCACGGCGCGTCAAGGCTTCGGATTCGTGCTGGGGTTCGCCGGAGTGGCGTTGCTCTTCGCCACCGACCTCGTGCAGATGTCGAACGACGCGGTGGGCACCGGCGTCGTGTTGCTCGCGAGCCCGGTCGTGTCGTGCGTGGGCACGGTCGTGTTGAAGAAGCACGGTCGTCACGTGAGCTCCGTCCTCGTCAACCGCGACGCCATGTGGATCGGTGCCGCGCTGTTGGCCGTGCTCGCGCTCGCGTTCGAGCGCGAGGCTCCGGTCGAGTGGACCGCGCGCGCCGTCGCCAGCGTCGCCTACCTGGCGTTGATCGGCACGGTCCTGACCTTCACGCTCTACTTCTGGCTGTTGCGCCACGTGGCGGCGTACCGACTGTCGATGATCGCCTACGTGACGCCCGCGCTGGCGTTGACCTTGGGCACGCTCTTCGGGCGCGAGCCTCTGACGGCGTGGACGGTCGCGGGCAGCGGCACGATCCTGCTCGGCGTCGCGTTGGTGGTCGCCAAGCGACGTCCCCCGGTCGCGTCGGACGCGGATCAGCGCGCCGTCAAGCGGTAGCGGTCCACCAGCGACCGCGCCGTGCGCGTCTCGTCGGTGGAATTGTTCGTCGCGCGCAGGAACGCCTCGAGGCGCTGCGCGAACTTGTCGCCGGCCGCGTCCTTGCGCACGGGGAACGTCACGGGTCGATCGGCCAACATGTCGAGGTACTTCTGCGACTCGAGCAGACGCATCTCGAAGAGCCCGTCCTTGTGCACGTCCTTCTCGAGCCGATCGAGGTCCTTCTGCACGTCGCCGCGCGCGAGGCCGACCTTGCAGGCCTGCACGAGCGCGACGTACGCCGTCGCGTCGTGTCGCGTGGCGGCGTCACCCAATTCGCGCAGCCACGCGAGTTGCGTCTCGCGCGCGGCGCGTTCGAGGACCTGTGCGTCCTCCGACAACGTGCGGTCGTTGGATTTCTCGGCCGCCTTGCGTTCGTCCTGGGCCGACGCGATCGCGCGCGAGAGCTTCCCGTCGTAGTACTCCGTCAGCGCCTTGCCCAATCGATCGTGCAAGCGTCGATCGAGGCGACCGACGGGATGTCGATCGAGCGCTTCGCGCACGGCGTTCAAGAACCCCTTCTCGTCCTGCGCCGGATTGCCTTGCCACTCGAGCCCGCCTCCGCGCCCCACGACGAACGCCCAGCACGCCGCGTGAGCGCGCAGGTCCACGTACGGCGAGCGACTCTCGTTCAGCTTCTCGAGCGCGATCGGATGCTCGAGTTGCAACGACTTGGCGCTCGAACGCGCGTCCGCGACCTCGATCGCGGAGCCGATCCCGATCGCCGTCAACTTGCGGTCGCCGTTGGCCGAGAGGAGATCGCGCACCAGGGGCAGCGCGACGTCGCGGGCCGCGCGGTCGTCCCACGCGAAGGTGTGCACGATCACGACGTGATCGGCGAGTTCGGCCAACGTCCGCGCGCGTCGCGAGACCGGCACGCCGCCCACGTTCGTCACCGTCGTCGTGGTGGTGACGCCCTTGGCTGCGGGTTCGGTGATCCACGTCGCGCACGCCACCTCGGGTGCCGGTTGACCGACGACGGGTTTCCACGTCGGCGCCGCGTCGGTTGCGTCGGGCGCCGCGGGCTTCTCCACGGGCGGCGGCACCGGCGGCATCGGCGGCAAGGGATCTTGCGCCGCGGCGCGCGACGCGAACGGAGCCGACAAGAGCAGACAGACGATTCCGCCGAACGAGTGAGGCGAGGACATGGAACCTCCGGGTGCGAGACCTGGATCCTACCGGAGTAGTCGACGTCGGTGACACCTGCCCCCGGTCGGAACGCAGCGCGCGAGTGCACTCTCGGCCCTCGTGCCGCGGGCTTCGACGCGACAAGGACTTGCGCGCGTCCCGTCCTCCGCACGCGGTCGCCTCGTGGACAAGGGATTCGGTATCCGTTAGGGTCCGTTCCATGCCTCCCCGCGCCGGATCCACCCGCCTCGACGACCTCACGGTCCACGCGCGAGCCGATGCCGCACCCGCATCGACTCCCCGTCGGCGGCAATCCCCTCTCCGGCGCGGGGGCGCCTCCTTCCGGAGCCTCGCTTCCCGCCTCGCTCTCCGAGGCTCCTCTCCCCGGCTCCGCGGACGCGCAGCCCTCGCTCGAGCGATCGGATCCGGCGCGCACTCCGCCGGGTTCCGCCGATCGAGCGTCGGCGGCGCGTCCGCGGCGGCTTGACCCCAGGCCACGCGTGCGCGCACTCCGCCGATGTACGTCCCCCTGCGTGTCCACGGGCATCACTCCATGCTCACCGGCGTCGACGCGCCGCGCGCGTTGCTCGAGCGCGCGCGGGTGCTCGGGTTGCCGGCGCTGGCACTGACCGACGTCGACACGCTCACGGGCACGGTCGAGTTCCTGCAGGCCGCGCGCGAGTTCCCCGGCGTGCGACCGATCGTGGGAGCGGAGATCTCCGACCCCACCGGGATGCCGGGTCGCGTCGTCGCGCTGGTCGAGGACGCGCGGGGTTGGAAGAGCCTGTGTCGTCTGGTCAGCGCGCGCCACTTGGGCGCCGACCCGGGCGTGCGGGGCGAGGTGCTCGACGGCCCGGATCGTTTCCGCCTGGCCGAGCGCGCCGCCGAGTTCCAGGACGGACTCGTGTTCCTGGTCGATCATCCGCGGCTGCTCGTCGAACTCGCCGGTCGCGTGGAGGCGCGTTCGCTGTTCGCGGCGATCCACCCGGCGAGCTCGCGCGGTGCGGCGCGCGCACGGATCGCGGCGAAGGGACCGCGCAACGCGGCGCTCGACGGCGGGCGGGCGGAACGCGCGCGCCACGAGGACGGAGTCGCACGCCGCGGCGCCGGACTCGACGTTCGCGATCCGAACGACGACCTCGAACCGCGGCGCCGCCCGGCCGACGAGCAGCTCGAGTCGCCCAAGGTGCCCGCGCCCGAGCGTCCGGCACCGTTGCGCGAGATGCTCGACGCCGCGCGCGCGGTCGGCGTCGCGACGTTGGCCGTGCCGGACGTGTACGGCGCGTATCCGTCCGCGGCGGCCGACCACCGCGTGCGCGCCGCGATCAAGCACAACGCACTGCTCGCCGATCTGCCCGAGACGTTCGTCGCCGCGCTGCCGATGCACTTGCTCGCGCCGCGGGAAGTGCACGCGCTCTACGACGATCTGCCCGAGTGCGCGGGGCCCTTCGCGCCGCGCGCGGACGGCGCTCGCGCGCGCACGCTGGAGGTGGCCGAGCGCTGCGCGTTCACGCCCGAGTTGGGCGGGATCCTGTTCCCGACGATCGAGCTGGCCTCCGACGAGACGGCGTACTCGAAGCTCGTCGCGCTGTCGTTCGCCGGAGCCGGTGCCCGCTATCGACCGCTCAAGCCCGAGGTCGTGCGCCGTCTCGACTACGAGCTGTCGACGATCGACCGACTGGGGTTCGCACCGTACTTCCTGCTCGTGAAGCAGATCGCCGACTTCGCGCGGGAGCGTGGGATCCCCTGCGTCGGACGTGGCTCGGCGGCCGACAGCCTCGTCGCCTACTGCCTGCGTCTGACCGACGCGGATCCGCTGCGCTACAAGCTGATCTTCGAGCGCTTCTTGAATCCGTCGCGGCGCGATCGACCCGACATCGACCTCGACTTCTGCTGGCGACGACGCGACGAAGTGCTCGAGCACGTGTACACGCTGTTCGGTCCCGAGCGCACGGCGATGATCGCCACGATCGCCACGTGCGGCGTGCGCGCCGCGTTCCGCGAGGCGGCGTTGGTCGAAGGCGTGCCGCCCGCCGACGCGAACCGCTGGTCGAGGCGCTTGCCCTACGACGCGGAAACGGCGAGCGCGAGCACGTTCGACGGCGAGCGCGAGGTCGTCGTCGACGATCCGGATCGTGCGTCGACCGCGGAATCGCTCCACGGGTCGTCGCCGGGTGCCTCGAGCGGTTCTCCACGGACTCCGAGCGACGGAGCGCGTGACGCCGACGACTCGGACGAGGATCTGGCCTCGAACCCGATCGCGTGCGCGCTGCGGCGCACGCCCGAGGCGAGCGGGTTCCCGTTCGACGACCCGCGCATGCGGCGCGTGTTGAAGAGCGCCGCGCGGCTCGTGGGCGCGCCGCGCCACTACGGATTGCACCCCGGCGGCGTCGTCGTGGCGCCGGGCCCGATCAGCGACTTCGTCCCCTGCCAACGCGCCGCGAAAGGCGTCGTCGTGACGCAGTTCGACAAGGACGCGGTCGAGGCGATCGGCCTGGTCAAGATGGACTTGCTCGGCAATCGCGCGCTCACGGTCGTCGACGACTGTGTCAAGGCGTTGCGCGCGCGCGGCGTCGACGTCGACGTCGAGAGCTTGCCCGAGGACGATCCGCGCACGGCCGAGACGTTGCGCAAGGGGCTCACCTTGGGCTGCTTCCAGGTCGAGTCGCCGGGCATGCGCCACCTGCTCCAGCAGATCGGCGCGCGTGCCATGAACGACGTGATCCAAGCCGTCGCGCTGATCCGTCCCGGTCCGGCGGGCTCGGGGATGAAGGACGCGTTCGTGCGGCGCTTCCGCAAGCTCGAACCGCCGACGCCGCCGCATCCGCGCTTGACCGACGTGCTGTGGGACACGCACGGCGTCCTGCTCTACCAGGAGGACGTGATGCAAGTCGCGTCGACGTTGGCGGGCATGGACCTGGCCGAGGCCGACTTGCTGCGGCGCGCGCTGCAGAAGCACCGCTCGCACGAGATGCCCAAGCTGTGCGAGCGTTTCGTGAGCGGTTGCCTCGCGCAAGGCGTCGCGCGCGAGGACGCGCTGCGCGCGTGGGACCTCGTCGCGAACTTCGCGTCCTTCGGTTTCTGCAAGGCGCACGCGGTCACGTACGGTCGCATCGCCTACCGCACGGTGTGGCTCAAGACGCACCATCCGGCCGATTACCTGGCGGCGTTCCTGCAGAGCGACACCGGCTACTACGCGACGCGTGTGTACGTCGAGGAGGCACGGCGTCTGGGCGTGCCGATCCTGGCGCCGGACGTGAACAAGAGCGAGCGCGAGTTCCGCGTCGAGGGCAAGGCGTTGCGCGTGGGACTCGCGCAGGTGAAGGGCGTGCAGGCGCGCACGCTCGACGCGATCTTCGCGGCGCGCGCGAAGGACGGACCGTTCGTGTCGTTGCCCGACTTCCTGGATCGGACGCAGGCGCACACCGACGAGTGCGAGCGTCTGATCCAGTGCGGAGCCTTCGACGCGCTCGACCGCACGATCCCCGAACTCTTGTGGCGCTTGCACCTGTTGCGCTCGCCCGAGCGACGCATGCCGCAGCCGCTCCCCGGCGAGAAGGCCCTCGACGCGGACGTGCTGGCCGCGTGTCGTTCCACGCCACGCGCGCGCGACGCCGTGCGTGCGGCGCGCGAGCGCACGCAAGGCTGGACGGGCAAGGGCATCGGCATGGGCGCCGCGAACCTGGCGCCGGGCGAGAGCGCGTCGCTGTTCCCCGAGCGCGAAGCGCAGACGTTGGCCCTGCCGCGCCTCGCCGAGCTCGATTCCAAGGTGCGCGGGCGCATCGAACACGAGCTCCTGGGGCTGACCGTGCGCGACCACCCGACCGAGTTGTTCCCCTGCCCCGCGGACGCGCGCGTGGCCGCCGGCGGCCGCAAACCCGTTCATCCGATCGACTGCGCCGACTTGACCTCGTTCCAAGGCGCGCGCGTCACGTTGCGCGGTTGGCCGGCGGCTTCACGGCTCGTGCGCGCGAGCGACGGTCGCACGATGCGGTTCCTCACGATCGAGGACAGGACCGGCATCGCCGAGTGCGTGATCTTCCCCGACGTCTACGAGCGCGACGGTGCGCGCCTGTCCGAGTTCGGCACTCTGTGCATCACCGGCGTCGTCGAAAACCAGATGGGCGCGTGCACCCTGCACGCCGAGCGGATCTGGTGATCGATACGGAGCCAGGCAAGTTTCTCCCCGATTCGTGCCGCCATGAGCAACGGTGCCGTGTCACCCAAGGCGGCACGAATCGGGGAGAAACGTGCCTGGTTCCGTATGCCGGCGAATCGGGGAGAAACTGCCTGGCTCCGTATCGATCTACTCGCGACGCAGCAGGAACGTCTGCGTCGACGAACCGACGACGTCGACCTGCAGCGTCCCGTCGGCGAGTCGACGATAGTCGAGCACCTTGGGATCGTCGTGCTGCGGGTTCTCGAAACGGATGCGATCGGCGGTGACCAGCGTCGAGGCGAACTCGGTCGCGCCCTTGCCGTTGGGAGACGCCACGTAGACGAGGACGTCACCGCGCGCCTCGATGCGCAGGTCCTCGAAGAAAGCCAGCGTGCCGCCCTTGCGCAGTTCGCCGCGGCCGATCATCACGCCGTCCTTCGGCGCGCTCCACGTCTCGTCGAACGTCGATGCGGCGTCCGCCCAGTGCCATCGACCGACGAGCCATCCGGCGCGCGCGATACCCGACACCGCGGGCGAGGTGATCGCGGAGGAACTTGCATCCCCGGGGCTCGAGCCGGATCGGCATCCCGAGACCAGCGCGACGGCGAGGAGGATCGCCGGAAGGAACGAGCCGCCCGACCGAATCGGGGCGCGCATCAGACCTGGTTCTTCTTGTAGCGCATGCTCACGTTCTCGCGGCCCATCTCGCGCAGACGGTCGGCTTCCTTCTTCAAGCCGAGGTTGTGGGCCTTCGAGACGACGCTCTTCACCGAACGGTTCAGAGCGGTGGCGATGTCCAAGTTCGCGACCGTGGGATAGAGCTCCTTGAGGCGCTCGATCTCGGGCGCTCCCCAACGCGGCATGCGCGTGGCCGAGGAACCGGTGAGCTTGCGGACGAAGGCCTTGTCCTTCGCCAGGCAGTAACGTGCGCCGAGTCGCTTCACCGCCTCGATCGTGCGACCGAAGATGATCGCCAAGTCGTCGTCGGTCCGCGTGCCGTACAAGCGCTTGAACTCGGCGATTTCCTCCTGAGTCCAACGCCCGGCCTGTTGGATGCGCTTGAGCTCGTTGACCTGCTGCGTCACTTCGTCGGGAGTGCGACCCAGGATGCGCGCGATCACTTCGGTCGAGGCGCCACCCAAGTACTTCTTGAGGTCCGCGATCTCGTTCGCGGTCCACGGTCCCGAATGAGGCGGAGCCGTGAAGATCTGCTCGGCCATCTTGCGCACGCTGGCGACGGGACGATTCAGTTCGCGCGCGATCGCGCGCTCGTCACGCAAGCCGTACAGCTCGCGCAGGCGCGCAATCTCCGACTGCGACCAACGGCCGCGGCGCGGCGTCGTCGATCGCTCGGTTCCCCAGGTGGTACGGCGCACTCTCATCATTCGAATCGTCGTCGGTCTCGTCGTGCTCGTTCGGGACGCGGGTCAGCTTAGCAAGGTCCTATAGGAATCCGTTTTCGCGTTTCGGGAGGGAACTGAGCCTCGTCACTTCGATTCCCGCTTCTTGGAATCGGAGTTCGCCTCGGGGCCCAGCGTGAGTTCGGCGTCGTCGCGGTGCTCGAACTGTCGAGCGTGCAACCGCTCGCGGGCCTGGATCAGGACACGACGCACGCCCTCCGAGGTGGTCTCGGCCAAGGCCTGCGCCGCGATCTGGACCGCCTCCGTGTGCGAGGTCTCGCGCACGGCGAACTTCACCTCGGGGAGCAGGCTCGGCACGACGCTGACGCTGTCGTACCCCAAGCCCATGAGGAGGAGCGCCGTGGCGTAGTCGCCCGCCATCTCGCCGCAGACCGAGCAGGGCTTGCCGGCCTGCCCCGCGACGCGCGCGACCTGGGCCAGGGCCAGCATGACGGCCGGGTGGTGCACGTCGTAGAGCTTCGAGACCCACGTGTTGTCGCGGTCGACGGCCAGCAGGTACTGGACCAGGTCGTTCGTGCCCACGCTGACGAAGTCGACCTCGCCGATCAGGTGCTGGAGGACCAGCACGGTCGACGGGACCTCGACCATGATGCCCACCGGGACGTCGGCGGGGATCTCGTAGCCCTGGTCGACGAGTTGCCGGCGCACGCCGTCGAAGATCCGGTGGACTTCGCGGACCTCCTCGATCGACGTGACCATGGGCAGCAGGATGCGCATCTGTCCGTGAGCGCTGGCGCGCAGGGCCGCGCGCAGCTGCACCCGCAGCAGGTCCTGCCACTCGATCGAGATGCGCAGACCGCGCCAGCCCAACGCCGGGTTGTTCTCCTTGGGCGTCTTGAAGTACGGCAGTTGCTTGTCGTTGCCGATGTCGAGCGTCCGCAGGGTGACCGGACGCCCCTTCATGCGCTCCACGACGCGTCGGTAGAGGCGGTACTGCTCTTCCTCGGACGGGAACTGCGCGCGTTCCATGTACAGGAACTCGGTGCGCAGGAGCCCGACGCCGTCGGTGTGCTCGGGAGTGAACGTGTCGAGGTCGCGGATGCTCTCGACGTTGACCATGAGCGAGAGGCGATGACCGTCGGGGGTCTCGGGTGGCAGCCCGGCGTGCAGGCTCAGCTTCTTGACGCGCGCCCGGCGACGCTCGAGCCGTCCCAGGAAGCGGTCGACGTCCTCTTGTTCGGGGCGCAGTTGCACCGTGCCCGCGTCGCCGTCGACGCTGATGCGCATGCCTTGCTCCAGGCGCGAGAGCAGGTTCGAGAGCCCCACCACGCACGGGAAACCGAACGAGCGCGCCAACACGGCGCCGTGGCTGAATCGGCCGCCCGTCTCGGTGACCACGGCCAGCACGCGTTCGCGCTGGAGGAACGTGACGACTTGCGGCGTCAGCTCGGCCGCGGCGAGCACGACCTGGCCCTCGGTCTGCTCCATGATCTCGCGCTCGTGGCGCATCAACGCGTCGAGCACGACGCGCCAGGGGTCGCTGAAGTCCGCCGCGAATCCACGCGAGCCGTCGCCTTCGATCGACGAGAGGCTCTTCTGGAAGCGCTCGATCAACGTCTGCACCGCGGCTTCGGCGTTGATCCGCTGCTCGCGGATCATCGACTCGACTTCCTTGTGCGTCGACGGATCCTGCAGGATCGTGCGGTGCACCGAGAAGATCGCGGCGTCGCGTTCGCCCACCTCCGCGGCCACGATCTTCTCGCGGCGCGAGAGATCGTCGGCGGCCAAGTGCACGGCCTCGCGCAGGCGCGCGATCTCGCGCGGGATCTCCTCTTCCGGCACGGACCAAGTCGGCACGACGTGCGGCGTCGTGTGCACGACGTGCACCGGCCCCAGCGCGAGACCCGGGGCCACGGGCACCCCTTTGACGATCCTCATCTGCGCCATCCGGTCACCTCCGACTGAGACCCTACCGATATCCCGACCCCGGATCCTCCTCGCGGGTTCGAGGGGGCGCCGGAGCGGTTCCCGGCGAGCCCGGCCGGGTTAGGAGTTTCTAATGTAGCCAAGCCGCGCCCCGGGCGACAGTCCGGAGTGCTCGGATGCCCTCTGGAGCGCCCCAGAGGGCCTTTTCGGATTCCCCGTCGGGGTCCCGACCGCGTCGGACCGGGCGATTCCTTCCTCTCCGGGGTGTTAGGACTTCTCAATTCCGTTTCCTTCTTCAAGAGCGACCCCGCCGGCACCCGAAGGTGGAGGATCGAGAGTTCCGGCGCCCGAGCAGGGTCTCCCCGAGTCGGAGACGGGCACGGAGTCGCGTCACGGACAGACGATCAACCCCGATCCAGCAGAGCACCATGGACAAGCAACCGAACGCGGGCGACACGAATCAAACGGGCAAGGCCGGCCCCAAGGCCAAGGTGGAGTCGCCGCGTCGTTCGAGCGGCGTGTCGTGGGTGGTCCTGGGCGGCGTGGCGTTGATCGCCGGCGGCGCGGCGTTGACGGTGCTCCCGCGCGTCGCGCGCGACCTCGGTTGGATCACGAACAACTTCGCGAAGAACGGCATCTACGGTGCGCAGCTCGCGCTGACCGGCGCGGTCGTGTGCGCCGTGGGCTTCGCCACGCGCAAGCGCGTCGATCAAGACGACGCCCGCGCGCGCGCCGAAAAGGATCTGCTGCTCGAGCAGGTCGCCAGCGACCTGGCCCTGGCCCGCGGCACGATGCAGGACCTGCGCGTCGAGTTCGTGTACCTCAAGGACGCCGTGCAGACGGCCGCCGCGCAGCGCGAGATGCTCGACAAGAACGGCGGCGAGGACGCGACGCAGAGCGCGATCTTCCGCCTCGCGGCCAGCATCGACCAACTCGGCGGCCAGACGGACCAACGCGCGAAGGCGCAGGATGCCGCGCTGCAAGAGAAGCTCTCGCAGTTGCGCACGGACATCGCGATCACGAACACGTGCGTCAGCGAACTGCGCGACCGCCTCGAGGCGGCGATGCAGGACAGCGGCGGCTCCGCGGAGGCCGAAGCGAGCTACCGCCTGGACGACGAACGCCAGATCGAGATCGCGGAAGGCTACGCGCCGTCCGACGACGACCTGCACGTGGTCGTGGACATGGAGGAGCCGAGCTCGACCGGGCTGGGCTTGCTCGACGAGTTCGACGACCTCGGTTCGCACGTGTCGACGCGCGCCACGAACAGCATTCGTCCGTCGATCCCCTCCTCGAACGGATCCGCGGAGCTGACGGACGTGCGCGGACCGCTGCCGTCGCGCAAGGCCGGCTCCGAACCGAGCGTCGAGGAGAAGCTGGCCGCCTTGCGTTCCTTGATGGCGGACCCGAACGTGCGCCGCGCCCTCGAATCGGCGCGCAACGCCGTGTGACACGCCGCGCGGCGCGTGCGCGTTCGTGAGCGCCCCTCGCCGCGCAGCTCTCGGAATCACGACCGGGCCCGTTCGAGCACCGCCTGCGCGGTCAGCTCGAACGGGCCCGGTCGATTTCCGTCGCGATCGGATCGCGGACGGACTCAGAGCCGGTGAAGAAATCACCGGCTCGGCGTCCGTGCCGCCTCTGCGGCGCGGCGCAGAATTGTCTGAGAGTTCGTATCCTCGATCTCTTCACGAACTCTCAGGACTGCTGCGGCTCGTCCTTCTTCTCCTTGAAGAAGCTGGCGAACGGGTTGAAGGCCGGCTTCTTCTGCGGCGCGACGTCGGACAAGCGACCTTCCTCCGCGTCCCCGCGACCGCGACCGCCGAAGTCACCGCCGCGACCACCGCCGCCCGGTCGACCTCCGCCACCACCACCGCCGCGACCTCCCCCACCACCGCGGCCGAAGCCGCCGGAGGAGCGCGCACCGATCCCGTCGCGTCGCGTGGTCGCGGCGCGCACGTTGGCCGGTTGACGCGATTCCTGTTCCTCGCGCCCGCGACGCGGACCGCCGCGACCCCGACCGCCGCCTTCGCGACGGGGTCCGCGATCGCCGCCGGGAGCGCGATCCCCTTGCGGACGGTCACCGCCGCCCGAACCCTCGCCGTCGCGCGGACGACGACGAGGCGGGCGCTCGCCGGTGAACTGCGGACGCTCGGGCGCCGGCACGTTCTTGAGCGACAGGCCCAGGCGCGCGCCGCTCGCATCGACGATGCGCGCTCGCACGAGCTGACCGATCGAGAGGAGCTCGCGCGCGTCACGCACGTAGCGATCCGAGATCTCGCTGATGTGCACCATGGCGTCCGCCGGCAAGCCGATGTCCACGAACGCGCCGAAGCTCGTCACGTTCGACACGATGCCCTCGACGACGCGGTCCTTGACGAGGCGCACGGGATCCGTGTCCGCCTCGAGCAACGCCGGCCCGTGCAGGCGCGGACGCGGGTCGCGACCCGGGAACGCGATCTCGCGCATGAGGTCGCGCCATGTGTATTCGTCGACCTGGTGATCGACGCGGCGCAGGCCCTTCGTCGATCCCGGGCGACCCAGCATCTGCTCGACGCTGCCGCCGGCGCTCTCGAGGAGCTTGCGGACCAGCGGATACTGCTCGGGGTGCAGGTTCGTGCAGTCGAGCGGCTCCGTGCCGTCGTACACGCGCAGGAACGCCGCCGCGTTGGTCCACTGAGCCTCGCTCAGCAGGCCTTCTCCGCGCAGTTCCTCGCGCGACGTGAACGGACGCTCCGTGCGACGCGCGACGAGTCGCTTCGCGGCCGCGGCGTCGAGGCCGGGCAGGCGCGAAAGGAACAACTCCGACGCGTAGTTCACGTCGCAACCGACCAACGCGACGCACGATTCGATCGTGTCGGTGAAGACGCGCTTGGCGTTGGCCTTGCTGACGAGGCCTTGCTCGATGCCGAGGCCCAAGTGACGCGGATCGACCTTGAGGAACTCCTCGAGCGGATCCTGCAGGCGTCGACCGATGCTGATCGCCATGCGGATCGGCACGGTGCGGTCCGGCAACTCGGTGCGCGCGAATTCGGAGTTCGCGTAGCTCGAAAGGCCCGAGTCGTTCACCAGCATCACCCACGCTTCGACCTTGGCGGCGCGCAGCGCGGCGCGGATCTTCGTCGCGGCGGCGCGCGGCGCCTTGCCGTGCCCGACCGCGAGGAAGCGGCACGGGCCGGGAGCGAGCAGCGCGCCCAACTCGGCCCCGAGCTGCTCGGGCGTCTTCTCGCCCATCTCGATGCGCGCGTCGACGCCGACGGGCACGCCGCCCGTGTCGAGGATCGACACGGTCCAGTCGCCCTTGGCGCTGACGTCGATGCCGGCCACGATCTGACGCGGCAGCGGCGGCGCGAGCAGGATCTGGCGCAGGTGCTGCGACAGGAAGCGCAGCGCTTCTTGATCGCCGCGTTCCTTCAGCTCGAGGCGGACGTCTTGCTCGACCATCGGGAGCAAGCGGTACTGCAGCGCGCCCAGCGCGACGTCCGTGAGGACGTCCTCGTACGCCGGGTGCGTGTAGCGACCGAGGGCCGCGCGGACCTTGGGCAGCGCCTGCTTGAGGTCCAGCGTGATGACCGTGTTGACGGCGCGTTCCTTTTGCGCCTGACGGATCGCGAGCAGTCGGTGACCTTGGATCTGGCGCAGCGGCTGCTTGATCTTGAGGAGCGAGCGGTGGCGCGCGAGGCGACCTTCGTCGGCGGCGGGGCGCACCGAGAGCACGCCCTGACGGCGCATCATGTTGCGCACTTGTCCGCGCAACGCGGCGCTGCGACCCAAGCGGTCCGACAGGATGCGCAGCGCGCCCGAGAGCGCCTCGAGTTCGGTGTGGATCCCCTTGTCCGGACGCACGAACTCGGCGCACACGCGCGCGAGCTGAGCGTTCATCGCCGAGCGCAGATCGACTTGCGGGTGGCTGACCGCGGGCGCGTCGAGCGTCGGGGCGGGAGCCGATTCTTCCTTCTCGTCTTCCGCGCCGTGCGCGTCACTCGGCGATTCGCCGTCCGCGGCGCCCTCGGTCGCTTCCGCGTCGGCGGCCTGGTGCGCGGCGGCGGCTTCGGCGTGAGCCGCGTGGTCGTCGGCGACCGCGGCGGCGTCGGGTTCGTGGGCTGCTTCCGCCTCGGCGTGCGGCGCGTGCTCCGAAGCGGGAGCGTCGGCGGCCGCGGCCTCGGTCGGCTTGGCGTCGCCTTCGGCGGCGTCCGCGCCCAACAGCGCGAGTCGTTCCGCGCGCGGCAACGTCGCGACCAGGATGTCGGCGAGCGCACCCAGTCCGCGGTCGAGCGCCAACTGGACTTCCGGTTCGGCGCGACGGTGCGGCACGAACAAGTCCTCGAGTTCGAAGCGGTCCATGCAACCGCGGATCTCGTCGAGTTGCTGCGGCGTGACGCCGGGCTCCTTCTCGAGCATGCGCAGGATCGTCCCGCGACGTCGATCGAGTTCCTCGAGCTCCTGTCGGCGGCGCTGGAGTCGGCGGAGCGTGCTCTCGCTCATCGTGCCGACGTCGCCGCGGCGGAAGCGGCCGATGAAGGGTGCGCCGAGGCCGGCGTCGATCATCTCGAACGCCTGGCGCACGTGCTCAGGGCTCACCGAAAACTCGTTCGCCAAAGTCTCCACGATAGGAGTCGCAGTCACAGGATCCGCCTTTGCCAAGATTGGTTGCGGAGGTGCAGGGAGCGAGCACGCGGGAAAGCGCGGCTCGCGAGGGTCGAGAAGGATACTCGTTGCGAGCGGAAAAGGGCCAGCCGGAGCGCAATTGGCGGTGTTCCGGCGGCGCGGCGCGCGTCGCGACGGGTGCACCGCCCACCGGTGCGTGGATTCGCGGTCTCGCGTCGACGGAAGCTGTGGATCGCCACCCACTTCCGCGCACGCGAGGCGCGATCAGGCCGCGAGATGCGCGCGCCGCGTCGGGCGCCGTCAGGCCGGCAGTTCGTACACCGACACGCGCGTTTCCTCGGCCACGAGGCCCGCGCCGTGGCTGACCTGCCAACCGACCGATTCGTCGAGTCCGGGCACGGCCCAGTCCCCCAGCATGCGTCCGGTCAACGTGTCGCGCACTTCGAGCAACGCGCCCTTCACGAGGTACAGCTTGCCGCTGTCCGCCGCGATGCCGACCTCGGGGATCTCGTCGGCCGGCGCCGTCGAGAGGATCTCGTACCACAGGGGCGCGTCGCCCTTGGACGCATCGAGCGACAACGCCAACAGCGACAACGTGTCGCCCGACGCACTGTCGTCGCGGCGCGCCAGGTCGACCAGGTATTGCGTCACCACTTCGCGCGGCAGCGCGGCGTGCAGGTCCTTCGTGAGCAGCACGATGCCGTCGCCGTTCACCGCGATCCCGTGGATCGTCGGCTGCTTCGCGCCCAGCACTTCCTCCTGGAACTCGCCGCTCTCGGCGTCGAGGCGCAACACGCCTTGCTTCTTCGTCGCCATCTGCGTGAACACGACAAACACGTTCTTCCCGTTCCGCGCGGCGTGGTGGTAGCGCTCGCCGGGGCGCGAGTACTCCCACGACTCCTCCATCGCGGTCGACGAGTACGCCAGGATGCGACGCGGCGTCACGCAGATGCACAGGTCGCCCCACACGTGCGCTTCGTCGAACGCTTCGATCTCGCCGACGCCCATCAACTCGCCGTTGCCGAGCGCCATGCGCACGATGCGGTGACCTTGAGCGCTGGGGCCGAGCACGATGACGTCGTTCTCCGCGCCGAAGCCGGCGCCGAAGCCGCGGCCGTAGCCGACCTCGCACGGCGAGAGCCACAGCGTCTCGCCCGTGTGGCGGTCGAGGGCCGCGAGCTTGCCGGGGATCACGTCGTCGACCCACATGCCGCCGGCGGGCGGATCGTACATGTGGAGCAGGACGGGGCCGGTGGAAGCGAAGGCGATGCCGTCGACGACGCTCGGCAATTCCTTGGTGAAACGGCGGCGGGCGGTGCGAGTCATGGAGTCAGGATAGCGATGGCCCGCACCGCGCCCGTCACGTTTTTTCGTGCTCGACGGACGCGCGTCCCGAGAGTGCGCCGACGGGACTCGTGAAACGACCGCAGCCGCGGAATCCCGCGGCTGCAGCCACTGCGTGTGTCCGGGGACGGACCGCGCGACGATCACACGGGCTCGATCAGGTACCGCCCTTGAGGACTTCGGCCGCGATGTTGGCCGGCACGTCGCGGTACTCGTAGAGCTCCATCGCGTAGCTGCCGCGACCTTGCGTGGCACCGCGCAGCGACGAGCTGTACGCGAACATCTCGGCGATCGGGACGAACGCGCGCACGACGCGCAGGTTGCCGATCGAGTCGATCTCGGTCACTTCGCCGCGACGACTGTTGAGGTCGCCGACCACGCCGCCGATGAACTCTTCCGGCGCGCGCACTTCGACCTTCATGATCGGCTCGAGCAACGTGATGTTGTTCTCAGCGGCCTGCTTGAACGCGAGTTCGCCGGCCAGCTGGAACGACAACAGGTCCGAGTCGACTTCGTGGTACTTGCCGTCGAACAGCGTCGCGCGCACGTTCACGAACGGGTAGCCGGTCTGGCCGCCGCCGTTGTAGCCGTTGCGCAGGCCCTTCTCGACTTCCGGGATGAACTCGCGCGGCACCGAGCCGCCCTTGACGCCGTCGACGAACTCGAGGTCGCCGTCCGGGGTCGCGACCGGCTCGAAGCGGACCCACACGACGGCGTACTTGCCGCGACCACCCGACTGGCGGATGAAGCGCGCTTCCGTCTCGAGGCCCTTCTTCAGGCGCTGCTTGTACGCGACCTTCGGCTTGCCCGTCTTGACCTCGCACTTGTAGTCGTTCGTGATGCGGTTCACGACGATTTCGAGGTGGAGCTCACCCATGCCCGAGATGACGAGTTCGCCCGTCGCCTCGTTCGTCTGGGCGCGGAACGTCGGGTCCTCGCGCACGATCTTGCCGATGACTTCGCCGAGCTTGTCGCGGTCGGCGCCCTTGACGGGCTCGAGCGACATCGAGATGACCGCGTCGGGGAACTGGATCTTGTTCAGCGCGATCGGGTTCTCCTCGTCGCACAGCGTGTCACCCGTGTAGGTGTTCTTGAGGCCGATGATGGCCCCGATGTCGCCGGCGCGGATCTCCTCGAGCGGCTCGCGCTTGTTGGCGTGCATCTTCACGATGCGGCCGATGCGCTCCATCTTGCCGGTGCGCGTGTTCAAGAGGCCCGTGCTCTTCGTCAGCACGCCCGAGTAGACGCGCACGAAGGTCAAGTCGCCCGTCGGCTCGGCGATCGTCTTGAACGCCATCAAGCAGACCGGCTCCGTGTCGAGGCGCTTGCGACGGACCTTCTCGTCCGTGCGCGGCTTGATGCCTTCGACGTCGGGCAGGTCGAGCGGGCTCGGGAGGAAGTCGACGACCGCGTCGAGCATGAAGCGCACGCCCTTGTGCTTGAGGGCGGAGCCGCACACGACCGGGGTCATCTCCATCTTGCACGTGCCGGAACGCAGCGCCTTGACCACGAGGTCCTCGGGGCATTCGGCGTCCTCGACGAACAGGTCGAGCAACTTCTCGTCGTGCTCGGCGGCGGCTTCCAGCATCGCGTGACGGTGGATCTTCGCGTCGTCGAGCAGGTCGGCCGGGATGTCGAGCTCGACGTAGGCCTGACCTTCGGCCTCCTCGGGGAACTCGTACATCTTCATGCGGATCAGGTCGATGATGCCGCGGAAGTCCTTCTCCGCGCCGACCGGGATCTGGATCGGGACCGGGCGACCTTCGAGGCGCGTCTTGATCTGGTCGACGCACGTCCAGAAGTCCGCGCCGACGCGGTCCATCTTGTTCACGAAGCACAAGCGCGGCACGCGGTAACGGTCGGCCTGACGCCACACCGTTTCCGACTGCGCTTCGACGCCCGACACCGCGTCGAACACCGCGACCGCGCCGTCGAGGACGCGCAAGCTGCGCTCGACCTCGGCCGTGAAGTCCACGTGGCCGGGGGTGTCGATGATGTTGATCGAGTGCGAGTTCCACTCGCAGGAGGTCGCGGCCGACTGGATCGTGATGCCGCGCTTACGCTCCTCCTCGAGGTAGTCCATCGTGGTGTCGCCGTCGTGGACTTCACCCGTCGTGTGGATCTTCTTCGCCAGGAACAGGATGCGCTCGGTGACCGTGGTCTTGCCGGCATCGATGTGGGCCATGATGCCGATGTTGCGGTGGAACTCGAAGGACCCCTTCTTCGTCTTGTACTTGCGCGGGGAGTCGGTCTTGAGTGCTGTGGTCATGACGAGTCGTTTCCGTTCGCAGGCCCCCGTACGGCGGGAGCTGGGACACGCCGGGACGAAGCGCACGCACGCTCCGGATCCCACGAGTCCTGGTCGTGGATTTTGAGGCCGAATAGGGTATCCGGCCGGTGTCCGGGGTCAATAGCAGGAACCCCGGCGGTGTCCGGCCCCTCGCGGGGCCGGCGCGCGACCGCGGGGCACGCGCCTAACTCTTCGGCCGATTGCGACCGAGAGCTTCGTGCGCGGCGACGAACTCGTGGGCGGCGAACGACGCCATGAGCGACAGGTCGCCGGCCAGGACGGTGGCGGCCAGGATCTCGGCGAACAGGTTGGCCTTGCCCTCCCCCAGGCACCCCATGAGCTCGAGGCACTCGCGCGCGGTCCCTTGACCGCTGCCGCCCCCCACGGTCCCGACCAGGAGACAGGGCAGGTGCGCGCTGGCGTACAGGTCCCCGGCCGACGTCACGTCGAAGTCGAGGATGCCGACCGCCGACTCGGTCACGTAGGCCACGTCCTGCCCGCAGGCCAGGAAGACCGCCGCCAGCCCGTTGGCCGACTGAACGAGCCAGTTCTGGGTCCCGAGCTGCGCGAAACCGACGGTGTAGGTCTTCCACAGGGCCGCCAGGGCCTCGGGTGTCGTCCGCGCGAGGTCCTGCAACGCGGCGCGCGGAACGGTGACGTCGACGACGACGCGGCGACCGCGGCCCTCGACGAAGGCGCGGGCGTTGGCGCGCTTCTCGACGTCCTGACCGTGGAGATAGCGCTCGCTGGCGCGCGTCTTCTCGAACACGAACGCCGAGACGAGCTCGGTCGCCTTGGCGGCCATGTTGATCCCGATCGCATCGCCGGTCGTGAACACGAGGGACAGCACGAGTCGGCGCCCCAACGGCTCGGGACGGATCCCCACGAGCGCTCCGTGGCGGGTCGTGGTGCGCACGAGGGCCCGCAACTCCTCGAAGCGGCGCACGACGAACTCCGCGGCGCGCACGGACTCCTCGGCGTCGGCGTAGACCAGGACCGGGTTCTGGGTCAGGCCCTCGGACACGACGCGCGCGCGCGCGCCACCGCCGGCCGCGAGTAGGCGCATGCCGCGCGAGTAGGAGGCGACCATGGCGCCCTCGGTGGTCGCCATGGGCACGTAGACCTGACGCCGCCCGACCGACGCGTCGATCACGAGCGGACCGGCGAGCCCCAGCGGCACTTGGACGAACCCGACGAGGTTTTCGATCTTCCCGCGCGCCTCCGCGAACGGCACGCGCTCGCCCGCGACGTGCGGCGGTCGCGCGCCCGTCACCGCGGCCCACGCCGCGAGACGAGCGTCGACGGCCTCGGCCGTGTAGTCGTCGTTCGCGTCACGCGGGACGCGCGGCAGATCTCCGGCGGACGAATGCGGTCGGGTGGGCTTCGGGTCCATGCGGTTTCGAGGTCGAGCTACGTCGTGGCGGAAGTGGATACGTGCGGAGTGCGATTCGCGACGTGTTCGTCGAACCAGGCGATCTGCTCGGCCAGCACGTGCAGGATCGACTCGCGGGCGCGGTAGCCGTGGCCTTCGTGCGGCAACGACACGAAGCGCGCGTGACCGCCGGTGCCCTTGATCGCGTGGAACAGTCGCTCGCTCTGGAGATAGTGCGTGCCCGGGTTCTCGTCGCGTTCGCCGTGCACGATCAGGAGCGGCGCGCGGATCGTGTGCGCCGACAGGAACGGCGAGAGCCGCAGGTAGCTCTCGCGCGCTTCCCACAGCGTGCGCCGCTCGGCCTGGAAGCCGAAGGGCGTCAACGTGCGGTTGTACGCGCCGCTGCGCGCGATTCCGGCCGAGAACAGGTCGCTGTGCGCCAGCAAGCACGCGGTCATGAACGCGCCGTAGCTGTGACCGCCGACGCCGACGCGCGTGCGGTCGCCGACGCCCATCGCGTCGAGGCGGTCGATCGCGGCGCGCGCGGACGACACCGCTTGCTCGAGGAACGTGTCGTTCATCGTCTCCGGATCCCCCACGATCGGCATCGAGGCGTCGTCGAGCACCGCGTACCCCATCAACGCGAAGAAGATCTGCGAGGGTCCCGCCACGCGCGTGAAGCGATTCTTGCCGGCCGTCACCTGCGAGGCCGTTCCGGGATCGACGTAGTCGTGCGGATAGGCCCACAGCACGATCGGCAGGCGCTCGCCCCGCCAATCGGGCGGCAAGTAGAGCTCGCCCGACAACGTCACACCGTCGGCGCGGTCGTACACGAGCGACTCGCGGCGCACTCGTCGCAGGATCGGCGCGGGGTCGCCGAAGTGCGTCAGCGCCTCGAACGTGTCGCGTGAGAACGCGCGATCGGCGCTCGACCAGCGGCGCAGACGCAAGTTGGGCGGCGAAATCGCGCTCTCGTGGCGCGTCACGAGCGCGACGGGTTCGCCGCGCGCGTCCTCGACCCAACTCGCGGGCGACTCGATCTCGTCCGCGCCGCTCTCGAAGAGTCGTTGCTTCTCGAGGCTCGTCAAGCTCTGGCGATCGCAGAACGGCCGCGGGCCCGTGGGCGAGTCGCCGTCGCCGAAGCGACAGATCCACTCGCCGCGCTGGCGCACGACGCGCCGCCCGCGGGCCGCGGGCTCGAACAAGATCGAACCCGGATCACCGTAGCGGTCGCGCGCCGATCGATCGTCCAACGTGATCGCCTTCGCGGGGTCGTCGCCCAACCGCACGAGCCTCAGCCGCGTCCAACGCCGATCGCGGTCGTAGTCGCGCACCAGGCGCTGCGCGGGGTCGTGCGTCCACGACAGGCCGCTCGCGCGGTGCTGCACGCGCAGGATCTCGCGCGGCGCGCCGTCGAACGGCGCGTCGAGCTCCATCCAGCGATCGCGGTGCGGCACGGTCACGCGCGGATCGCCGCCGTCGAGCGCCTCGAGCCACGTCAACGTCGCACCCACGGCCTCGCGACCGGCGCCGTGCGCGCTCCACACGACGTGACGCGGTCCGGTGCGCACGCCTTCGATCGGGATGTTCTCCGCGACCGGCACGCGCACGACGACGCGGCTCCGCGAGCCGTCGACGCTCCAACACTCGATCGACTGCGGGAAGCCGCTGAACGGGTGCAGGTACGAGAACGGCCGTTCGATCGTCGTGACGAGGACCCATTCGCCGTCCGGCGACGCGTCGAAGCCCCAGATCCGTCGCGGTCCGCCGGGCGCGCCGTGTTCGCCGTGTCCGTGCTCGCCGTGTTCGTGTCCGTGTCCGTATTCGTGTCCGCGTCCGTGTCCGTGTTCGTGGCGGGATCCCGACTCGCTCCGACTCGCGGTGGAACTCCGACTCGTTCGTGAGCTCCACCTCTGAACGGAGCCGTCCCGCGGATCGCACAGCGCGAGCTCGGACGTGGCGTAGTGGTCGAGCGTGCGCTCGTCGTGTTCACCGGTGAGCAGATCCTGGTACGTGCGCAGGGGCGTCGTGTCGCCGCGCGCTTCCAGCACCTTGGGACCCCGCGGAATCGGCGGTTCCGTCGGCGCCGGGCCTCGACCGCGCGGCACCAAGGTCACGAGCAGGCGCACGCCGTCGGGCATCCACTCGTACCCGTCCGACAGCACGACGTTGACGCCGTCGACGACACGTCGGAACTCGGCGTCGTCGACGTCGGCGGTCCACAAGCTGGTCCCCGGGTTCCCGTCGCAGCCCACGAACAGGCACGCGAAGCGGCGCGAGTCGTGCGACCACCGGATCGACGAGATGCGGCCGCCGGTCGGCAGGTCGACGCGGCGCTCGCGCGTGCCCGCCAGGTCGCGCAGGACGAGCCCCGTTCCGAACGCCGTCTGGTGACGTGCGTCGGTCGTGGGGTCGAGCCGCAAACCCGCGACGCGCGTCATCGGGCGCGCGACGTCGGCCAACGACGGCATCGCCGCGTGCTCCACGAACAACATCCACGACGCGTCGGGCGAGAGCGCCATCCACGGCGTCGGCGGCGCGTCGAGCACGTCCACCACGACGCGCGGCGGCTCGCGGTAGGGAACGACGTTGCGGGGGTCGGCGGTCGGGGTGTCGCGGGTCACGTGGAGGGGAGTTCGGCGGGAGATCGGTGCTCGACGTGCACGACGAGCCGAGCGCGAGGGCACGGGGAGCGTGGACGCGTCGTACGACGACGAGGCGCGAGCGTCACGAGGCGTGTCCGCGCGATTGTGCGGTTCGCGACCGGCCGAGGGAACGACTCCGTGCACGTCGTGTCGGGTTTGAGCAAGGAAACACGACTCGGACAGACATCGCAGGTCCACGACGGCAGGATGAGGCTCGTTCGGACGCGCGTCCCCCCGACGCACGGTCCACGCCGCGCGACGCGAGCTTCCACGGGCGCGTCGACGACCGCCCGCTCGCTCCCACGCCTCCCCCATCCGACCGGAGCCTTCCATGAACAGCGATCGTCGTGAGTTCCTGCAACTGTCCCTGGCCGCCGGCGCCGTGCTGGCCGGATCGCGCCTTGCGAGCGCCGAGGAGCGCGCCGCCGCGAAGGACGCGCCCAAGTCGGGCGACGGCAAGCTCGCCGACAAGAAGCTCAAGCTCCTGATCCTGGGCGGGACCGGATTCATCGGTCCCGCGCTGGTCGAGCTCGCCAAGGCTCGCGGCCACGAGATCACCCTCTTCAACCGCGGCAAGACGAACAAGGAACTGTTCCCCGAGATCGAGCGGATCCTGGGCGATCGTGATCCCAACAAGGGCGACGGATTGAAGGGGCTCGAGGGACGTCGTTGGGACGTCGTGTTCGACGACTGCGGCTACTACCCGCGGCTCGTGACGGCGTCGGCCGAGATGTTCGCGAAGAACGACGTGGGCCACTACGTCTACGTCTCGAGCATCTCGTGCTACGCGAAGAACGACGTGGAGGGCGCCGACGAGACGGCCGAACTCGCCACGATGAAGGACCCCACCGTCGAGAAGATGGGGAAGAACTACGAGAACTACGGTCCGCTCAAGGCCCTGTGCGAGAAGGCGGCCGAGAAGGCCATGCCGGGCAAGACGACGATCATCCGTCCCGGCTACATCGTGGGTCCGGGCGATCCGACCGATCGCTTCACGTACTGGCCCGCGCGATTCGACAAGGGCGGCAAGATCCTCGTGCCCGGTTCGCCGAAGGACCCGTTCCAAGTGATCGACGTGCGCGACCTGTCGGCGTTCATGCTGCGTTGCGCGGAGCAGAAGACGATCGACACGTTCAACGCGTGCGGCCCCGACAAGCGCCTCGAGTGGGGCCGCGTGCTCGAAGCGTGCAAGGCCGCGAGCTCGGCGAAGGACGTCGAAATGGTGTGGTACCCGCTCGAGAAGCTGATGCTGCGCCAGGACATCGGCTTCCCGATCTGGGCGCCGTACGCCGGCGAGGAAAAGGGCTTCCACACGTGGAGCAACGCGCGCGCCGTCAAGGCGGGCCTGACGTTCCGCTCGATCGATGCGATCTGCAAGGACACGCTCGCGTGGTGGAAAGCGCTTCCCGAAGAGCGTCGCGCCACCGTGTGGAAGCAAGTGGATCCCGAGAAGGAGAAGGAGATCCTGGCGACGCTCGGTTGACGACGGACGTGCGACGAGCGCGCGGCGACGCATGCACGACGTCGCGCACCGATGCCTCACGAGTTCACGGCGAGCCGTGTCGGTCCCGCACCGTCACGGCTCGCGTTCCATCCACACGATCCGGAACTCGCCGTGGCCTCCGGATGTCGTCACGCTGGCGACCCGCCATCCGTCGGCGACGATCTCGATCTCGCGCGGCGCGCGCTCGAGTGCGACGACCAATCGCCCATCGTCGTCGGACACCCCGACCGTTTGCCCAGCGACGCGCGCACGCGCCCCAGGGAGCACTCCTCGCGAGAAGACGGTGAGCAGATCACGCCCCCAGCTCCAACGCTCCGAGCTCCACCACGGCGAAGATCTCGACCTCGACTCGTCCGGGACGACGCGAGTGCGAACGTGGAGTTCGACTCCCCAGCCCGGCTCGAGCCGGATGCTGGCGACGTCGCGATCGCCGATGGGCAAGAACTCCTCGGGCGCGACGTGCCGCGTCCGCATCCCCGGTGCCGACACGGTGACCGAGTTCGGCATGCCGGCCAACGTCGGCCAACTCGAACCGTCCCCGGGCGACGACGTCCACACGAACGGCGCGCACGGTCCGGTCGTGTAGGCGAGGCTCCCGGCGGGCACGCCGCCCACGGCCGTCGGCTCGATCGACGCACGACGCAGGACCAACGCGGACGGTGCCGGCCCGACCGCGTCGTCCGCGTCGAAGCTCACGCCCCGCAGAGGTCCGAGAAAGCGCGGGAGGCATTGAACGCCGATGTCTTCCACGTCGAAGGCGGCCCGCGGCAAGATCGATGCGAGGACGTCGCCGTGCTCGACGGGCACGACCCAGCGCGGGACGCCGCGCGGAAACCCGGGAAGCGCCAGGCGGAGGACGTGGATCCCGTCGTCGAATCGAACGTCGCCTCGGAATCCGAGCCGATGCACGGAGACGTTCTCTCGACCGCGCAGCGACGAGCGCACGATCGCGGGCTCGAGATCGACGTCGCGACCGTCGACGAGGAACGTGCGCCGCTCGACCGTCGCGTCCGCACGCCACAGGACGAGCTCGTGCTGACCTTGACCGTCGAGTTCGAAGCGGTACTCGGTCTCCTGGTCCGGCGACGCCGCGACGTCGAACTCGAGCACCTCCGGGACCTCCTCCGGCGGTGGATTCGAGCGGAACACGAGCGCATGGACCGGGCGGACCTCCCCCTCGACCGCGAGGCGGCCGCGCACGATCGTGAAGGCGTGCGTGACGATCGCGCGAGCGAACGAGCCGACCTCGAGGATCTCGACCACGGCCTGACCGCGACGGCGCAGCTTCTCGCTCCGCACTTGGACGCGACGGATCGACCGGCCCGACACTCGGGGCGCGATCGCCGCGTCGCGCACGAACCAGCGACCGCCGCAGGACCGCAATCCGGTCCACTCGCCGACGACCGGTGAACGCCCGTCGCGGACATCGACCTCGCCGCCCTTGCCGACACGCAGGATCCCGGCGACCCCCGGTGGCGTCGCGTCGTCGACGAGACGAGCCGTCCATCCTTCCGTCGGATCGGGACTGCCTCCGTCGATCGAATCGACCCACACGGTGGGAGCAACGGGTGCGACCACTTCGTGCTCGAGACCACGAGCGTCGTGTTCGACGCTCTTCGCGTTCATCGTGCGCGGGCCGTCGACGAGCTCGAGCGAGACGCGACCGAACGCGAAGAGGGACGTCGTGACGAATCGCCCGGCGCAGTCCGTGGTGATGCGTTCGGCCGTCGCGCCACGGGTCACGATCAGGTCGACCGACGGCACGGGCTGATGCAATGCCGAGTCGACGACGCGTCCGCGGAACACGCCTTCCTCGCTTCGCGGCGCGAGAGTGGGCGCAGGTGGTGGTGTCACGCTCGGCGCGAGGTCCTGCGTCGTGACGGATGGGACAGGATCGATGTGCGCGGGGGGCGCATCTTCGGGAACCGGCAACACCGGCGCGCACGCGAACTCGCCGCCGGAGCGCTCGATCGACGCCAACAGGACGAGGAGCACCGCGACGGCCAGGCACGCCGCGACCAGCGGCAACGTCTTGCGATTCGTGGCGGTGCGATCAGCCATGACGTCTCGGTTCGACCGGGCCTGAGCATCCTAGTCGCCCGGGGGCTCGAGGTGACGCTCTCTTCATGCCGGCGGGTCGAAACGCTACCCTCCCCGCCCGATGGCCAAGCGGAAGAGCAAGACGGACCTCAGCGGCAACGCCCCGATGCAGCGCGCGATCGAGCTGGCGCTCGAGGGCGTGCGCACGAATCAAGGCGGCCCGTTCGGCGCCGTCGTGGTCAAGGGCGGCGTGATCATCGGCGAGGGATTCAACCGCGTGATCGGCACGAACGATCCGACCGCGCACGCCGAGGTCGTGGCGATCCGCTCCGCGTGCGCCAAGCTCGGTTCGTTCCAGCTGCACGGGTGCGAGCTCTACACGACGTGCGAGCCGTGCCCCATGTGCCTCGCCGCGGCGTACTGGGCGCGGCTCGACAAGCTGCACTTCGGTTGCGAGCGCGCGGACGCGGCGCGCGCGGGCTTCGACGACGCGACGATGTACGACGAGATGAGCAAATCGCCGGGCGAACGCACGCTGCCGATGCACCAGACGATGCGCGACGAAGCGTTGGTGACGTTCCAGGCCTGGATCGACAAGGCCGACCGCACGCCGTACTGAGCGGCGAGCGAACGGCGCGTATCGAGCCTCTCGCGGCCCCCCACGCGCCCCCGAGGCGGGTCGGGACCGAGCCTCCCACGACGTCCTCGGCGACGATCGTGGGTGGATCGCGCTCGAGCTCAACCTGAGATACGCTGTCAGGCGTTCGCGTCGCGGGGTGATCGCCCTTCGAAGCCACGTTCTTCCCCACCTCGAGGATTCCCCATGAATCCGATCGTCTGCTCGTTCTCGCGCATCGTGCCCGTCGCGATACCGATGCTCGCCGTCCTCGCGTTCACCACCACCGCTCGAGCCGCCGGCGGCGTCCGTCACGTCGGTGTCGGACAGCCCTACACCACGATCCAATCCGCGATCGACGCTTCGCTCGACGGCGACGTCGTGCTCGTCTCCTCGGGCACGTACGCGAGCGCGACCATCGACGGCAAGGGAATCGCCCTCGTCGCGGACAGTGGAGCGTCGGTCACCCTGACCGGCCACGTGCTGATCCAGAACGTGACGGCGGGGCGCACGGTCGTGGTCTCCGGACTCGTGCTGCAAACGTCGCTCGAGTCGCGCCTCGTCGCGGGATCGCTGCGCGTGAGCGATTGCCGCATCGACAACGCGTACGCTGATCCACGCGCCGCAGCTGCGTACGTGCTCGACTCCGCGGACGCGAGCTTCCTTCGCTGTCAGTTGCAGGGCGTCCAGGGGGACGGTTGGTACGACACTCCGGGACGCGCGGGTTCGCCGGCGATGTACGCGGAGAACTCGCGTGTCGCGCTGGACCGATGCGACCTGCGCGGAGGTGACGGCAACCCCGGCGGCGGCGTCCCCCCCGGCGTCAACTTGGCCGGAGGCAGCGGAGGCGACGGAGTCCAAGCCAGGAACTCGCGTGTGTTCCTCACGGCCTGCCACGCGACCGGTGGCGACGGGAAGCATGGTTTCGACGGCTACTGTGTGTTCCCCTTGCAGATCTATCCGACTTCGGGCGGAAACGGCGGCGTGGCGTGTCGCTTGACCGGATCGACCTCGGACGTTTCGCTGCGAGACACACTGCTGACACCGGGGACTGCTGGAACGGGTGGAGTCGCGGTGGGCTCGGGATGCACGTCCGCGCCCGACGGCAACCCCGGTCTCCCCACGGCGTCGAGCGGTGGAACGATCGCGTTCCTGCCCGGCGTCGCGAGGAGCCTCGATGTCGACCTCGTCGTGCGCGCGGGACAGCCGCTCGTGTTCACGGTGCACGCTCAGCCGGGCGACGTCGCGTTCTTGGCGCTGACGGCGTCGTCGAACTGGTTCGAGTCGCCGTTCTTCCAAGGCATCGGACTCTTCGCGCAGCCCTTGACCCGCGTGGCGTTGGGTCCGGTCGGAGCATCGGGCACGATCACGTGGACGCAGACACCGGCCGCGCCGCCTGTCGGCACGCTGGCGCGCACGCAGCACGCGCAACTCGTCGTGTTGGGCGGCGGGAACCGCATGTTCGCGACGAGCGCGACGACCATCGTGCTCGATTCGACGCAGTAGGCCGAGGGAACACCGTCACTCCTGCGCGCCCTGTGCGGTCGCGGTCGCGTCGGCGCGACACGAGTTGGCCGCGGCCGCGTCAGCGCGACACCAGCACATTGCGCTCGTAGACGGCCGTGTGCTTCGCGCCGTCGGGGTCGACGAAGGTCCACGGGCCTTCGCGCAGCGAATCGACGTAGCGGCCTTCCTCGCGCAACGTGCCGTCGGGGCGCCAGAAGCGCCAAGGACCGCAGCGCGAGCCGTCGCGCGCGACGCCCTCGGCCGCGAGCCGGCCGTCCTCGTACCAGAAGCGCATGGGGCGCTCGTTCGTCGGTCCCGCGAACGTCGTCTCGGATTCTTGCTGTCCGTTCTCGTACCAACGCTTCCACGTACCCGTCGGCTGGCCGTGGTCGTACGCGCGCTCCCATTCCTTCGCGCCGCTCGCGTACCACGTGTGATCGGCGCCGTGCGGGATCGGCGCATGTCCTTTCCGCGTCAGGACCGCGCTCTCCTGGACCATGCGCCCCTCGCGATTCGTGCGGCGCACGATTTCGAGCTTGGCCGGATCCGGCTCGACGTACTCCGCCGGCGGCCGATCGAGGTTCGACTCCGTGCGACACGCGACCGTCGCCAGCGAAAGGACGAGCGACGCGAGCCGCGCGAACGACACGGCGCGTCGATGTTCATACGGAGCCAGGCTCCGTATGAACATCGACGCGCGACCCTTGTTCGGCGCGGAACGCACACCGGTTCGAACGCTTCCGAGGGCGTCGGCGCGGGGAATCGAGCCGTGGGGGCGCGCGGTCGTCACGACTTCGCGTTCAGCAGGATCGCGCGGAACAGGAGCTGGAACGCGCCTTGGGACCAGCCGCGGTACTGCGGCCGGAAACCGAACAGGTGCACGTGCCCCTTGCCGTGTGCCACGCGCACCCAGGCGCCGCGATCGGCGATCGCCTCGGGCTTTTGGATCCAACCCGAGACCAGGAGGCGCGTCGGCGCGTAGCGCAGCAGCGATTCGACGCGTCCCTTGCCCGCGCCCGTGTCGGCGCGTTCCTTGTCCGTCATCTCGCGGAACGCTTGTCCGCGCGAGAAGAACACCGCGACCGATTCGTCGAGGTCGACGGTCATCGGCCCCGAACCTTGCGGCACCGTGCGCAGGACGCTGCCCGGGCAGTTGAAGTCCTTGTTTTCGCCCACGACGTCGACCACCGGGAGCTTCATCAGGTCGACGGCCCACTTGGTCGATCCGCCGATCGCCACGAGCGTGCCGCCGGTTCGCACGAACTCCTCGATCGCCACCGCGCCCTCGGCCTCGAGCCCGCGCGTGAACTCGTCGGGCGCCGTGCCCGGAGCGCGGCCTCGGTCGAGCTCGTTCGCGTCGACGCCCGGCAACACCAACACGTCCAACACGTCGCGCAACGAACCCGCACGCAACGTCTCGTTGCGCACGCCGACGTACGGCACGTGGAACGTGTCGAAGACCCAGCGCGTCCAACCTTCGTCCATGTTGCCCGTCCACGGCGCGTACAGGCCCACGCGCGGCATGCGCTCGATCACGAGCGGTTCGGTGGGGTCCTTCTCGGCGTTGGGCTTGGCGTAGCCGAAGAACCGGCCGGCCATCGCGGTCTTCGTCTCGAACGAGACGGCCGTGCCGCGCTGCAGCGATTCGAACACGCCCTTCCATCCGTCGCTGTCGCGCGACGAGTACACCTTGGCCGCGACGTCCTTCGTCCGCGGGTCGGGCTCCATGCCGGCCATCGCGTCGTCGACGCTGGTCACGCGTCGGCCGACGGGCTTCAACGGTTCGACGACCTCGACTCGGCGCACGCCGAAGAGCGCGGTGATCGTCCATCCGGCCACGTCGTAGGGCGCGTCGCCCGGCGGATAGTTCTGGACGTCGAAGAGGTCCTTGGCGTGCGGCCCGTACGGCTGATCGCGACGGATCACGATCGAACCGCGCGGATACGTGCGTCCGTCGGCGACGAGTTCCCCGTCGACGACGGACATCTCGATCCCCGTCGCGAGCAACACGTCGACCAGACGACGCGTCGCGCCTCGGTCGCGTTGATCGGCGGGCAGAATCCACGCCGTCGGCGCCCCGTCGCGACCGGCTGCGATCGCGCGATCGGCGGCCTCGATCGACGTCTCGAGGAAGAAGCGCCGCTCGCGCGACAGGCTGCCGACCAACGACCGCGCGAACGACATCTCGTAGTCGACGATGTCCGCGAGTCGCCACCAACCGCCGGGCCACGGCGTCGGGAAGCGATTCGAAGGCACGTAACCGTTCACGCCGTCCGGCGCGACGAGCTCCGAGCGCTGTTGGAACACGGGCGTCGCGAGCTTGCACGACGCCGCTTCGGTCAGGAGGCCGATCATGTTGTGTCGCACCGGCACGTTGCGGTTGCCGCCGTTCCACCACATGTCGAACGTGCCGCCCGAAGCGACACCCGTCTTGCCCTCGCGCGTCATGTCGAGCTGCGCGCGCGTGCCGAGCAAGTTGATCGCCATGATCACGCCGGGATCCAAGTTCGGATCGAGCGGGTCACGGAACGGCGGCACGAACATGCGCTCGGCCTTGTTCCCCTGCTGATGCACGTCCCAGTAGACCTGCGGCCGCCACGCGTCGTAGAGCAGGCCCGTGATCACGCGCGTCTCCGGTTGGGTCAGCGAGAACCAGTCGCGGTTGTTGTCGTGACCGGCGTAGAGCTGATAGAGCCGCGTCAGCTCCGAAGCCTCGAACGGCGTGCCCACGTTGCGTCCGTACCAGTCGGCCACGAGGTCCAGGCCGTCCGGGTTCGTGCAAGGGAGGATCTGCACGACGCAATTCTCGCGAGCCGTGCGCCACGGTTCTTCGTCGGACGTCGCCAAGGTGTGAGCCAGACGCATCGCGAACTGCGACGCCGCGCATTCGGTCGCGTGCATCGCGTTCGACACGAACAAGAACACGCGTCCCTTCTCCAGCGCCTCGAGCCGCTGCTCGCGCGTCGCGCCGCGCGGATCGGACAAGAGTCGATTCCAGCGCGCCAGCTGCGGCAGGTCGGCCAGGTTGGATTCGCTCGAGACGGTCGCGAGCACCATGTCCCGACCTTCGGCCGTCTTGCCGACGACTTGGAGCTCGACGCGCGGGCTCTCCTTCGCGAGGAGCTCGAAGTAGCCGCGCACGTCGTTCCATCCCGGCACGTGCGAGTCGGCCGCCAACGGACGCCGCAAGTACTCCTCGGGGCGGGTGATCGCCGTCGCGCCGGTCCGACTCGCCGCCGGATCGACCACGATCGGCTCGTTCGCGCTCGCCACGGGCGCCGCGGCGACCGGGGGAACCGCGAGGAGCGTCGCGCACGCGAGGGCGACGAGGGGGAACAGCGAGGACACGAACACCGGGCAGGTCGTCGATCTCATCCCCCGATGCTACCGCGGACCCCGTCGTCGACGCACGTCGTTCGATCCGCGTAACCGGGCTCGCGGGCACGAGCGCACGGCTATGCTGTCGCGCAACCCCCGGAGGTTTCCATGCGCATGCTCACCGCCGCCCTCGCGGCCTTCGTCGTGGCGTCCGTTGCCGTTCCCGCGTCGTTCGCGCAGTCGATCGACGTCCCCTACCAGTCGTTCACGCTCGACAACGGCCTCAAGGTCGTCGTCCACGAGGATCACTCCGACGCGGTCGTCGCCGTCTACGTGAGCTACCACGTCGGCAGCGCGCGCGAGGAAGCGGGCAAGTCGGGCTTCGCGCACCTGTTCGAGCACATGCTCTTCCAAGGCTCGCAGAACGTGGGCGACGACATGCACTTCAAGTACGTGACCGAAGCGGGCGGCACGTTGAACGGCACGACGAACACGGACCGCACCGTGTACTTCGAGACGTTGCCCTCGAACCAACTCGAAGTCGCCCTGTGGCTGGAAGCCGACCGCATGGGCTTCCTCTTGCCGGCTCTGACGAAGGACACGCTCGCGAACCAGATCGACGTCGTGAAGAACGAGCGTCGGCAGAACTACGAGAACCGTCCCTACGGTCAGGATCCGGGTGCGATCGTCGCCGCGCTGTATCCCAAGGACCATCCCTACTCGTGGCTGACGATCGGCTCGCACGAAGACCTCGCCAGCGCGAGCCTCGACGACGTCAAGAAGTTCTTCACGCGCTGGTACGGTCCGAACAACGCGACGCTCGCGATCGGCGGCGACGTCGATCCCAAGGAGGTGCGCATCCTGGTCGAGCGCTACTTCGGCCCGATCGCGCGCGGTCCCGCGGTGGATCGTCCGGCGCCGCGGCCCGTGTCGCTCGACGCGGTGAAGCGCATCGTGCGCGAGGACAAGGTGCGACTGCCCCAACTCACCTTCTCGTGGCCCTCCGCGCCGGCCGGCAGCGACGACGAGGCCGCGCTCGACACGCTGGCTCAGATCCTGACCGCCAACAAGGCCGCGGTGCTGACGCGCGCGCTGACCATCGACGAGCAACTCGCGCAGTCGGTCAACGCCGGCAGCGACACGCAGGAGCTGGCGGGCACGTTCGACGTCACGGTGCGTGCGCAGACGGGCGTTTCGCTCGACACGTTGGAGGAGCGCGTGCACGCGGTGCTGGCCAAGCTCGCGCGCGAGGGCGTCGAACCCGACGCGTTGGCGCGCGCCAAGCAACGCTACTCGGCCGACTTCGTGCGTCGACTCGAGACAGTGTCGTCGCGCACGAGCGTCCTGGCCGAGTCGAGCACCCTGGACGGTCGTCCCGACGGCTACAAGGACCGCTACCAACGTCGCATGGCCGTCACGGCCGCCGACGTGTCGCGCGTGCTGACGCGCTACGTGGTCGGCCGTCCCGCCGTCGTGCTCTCGACGGTGCCGAGCGGCGAACTCGAGATGGCCGCCAAGGACAAGCCGTTCCCGCCGCCCGTCGAGCGCGAGATCGTGGCCGTCGACCGGTCGAAGAAGCCGGCGCCGGCCCGAACGCCCGCGTTCACCGCGCCGACCGTGTGGCACGAGCGCATGACGAACGCGAACCTGCCGGTTGCCGGTGTCCGCTGGAACGAGCTGCCGATCAGCACGCTTTCGATCGCGGTGCCGGCCGGACGCACGCGCGAGACGGCGAAGAACCTGGGACTGTCGTCGCTCGTCGCGTCGATGCTGCAACAAGGCACGAGCACGCTGGACGCGCTGTCGTACGCGCGCGAGCTCGATCGACTCGGCGCGAACATCGGCGTCGCGGCCGGCGACGACGAGATCACGTTGACCATGTCGTGCCTCGACGCGCAGTTCCCCGAAGCCGTGCGGCTCTTCACGGACGTGATCGCGTCGCCGCGCTTCGACGCGGCCGACTTCGCGCGCCTCAAGAAGGAACGCACGACCGCGCTGGAGACACGCGGCGATCAGATCCGCGCCATCGCGGGCGACGTGTTCAACCGGCTCTTGTACGGCGACGAGTCGATCCTGGGTCGACCGTCGATCGGCACGAAGAACAGCGTGGCGGCGATGACGCTGGACGACGTCAAGGCGTTCTGGAGCACGTACGGACTGCCGGGCGGCTCGCGCATCTCCTACGTCGGCTCGTTGGACGGCAAGAGCGTCACGAAGGCATTGGAGCCGCTCGCATCGCGCTGGCGCGGTGAAGCTCCGCCCACGCCCGCGCGCACGGCGCCTCCGGCGATCTCCGCGACGCGCCTGTACCTGGTCGACAAGCCCGGCGCGGCGCAGAGCGAGATCCGCATCGGCCACATGGGCCCGAGCTCGAAGGACAAGGACTTCTACGCTCTCAACGTGCTGAACTACACGCTGGGCGGCGCGTTCACGAGCCGCATCAACCTCAACCTCCGCGAGGACAAGGGCTACACGTACGGAGCTCGCTCCAACTTCGAGGGCGGACTGCACGGTGGTCCGTTCTCCGCGTCGGGCGCGGTGAAGACCGACGTCACCGCGGAGTCCGTGGTCGAGTTCATGCGCGAGCTGAACGGCATCCGCTCGGGCGTTACCGCGGACGAGTTGGCGTTCACGCGAGACGCGCTCGGGTTGGGCGCGCGACGCCAGTACGAGTCGACCGCCGCGCTGGCCGGTTTGGTCGACAACGTCACGAAGTTCGGTTGGAGCGACGACTACCCGGCGCAGCGGCTGTCGGAGCTCGACGCGATGACCGTCGATCGCCTCAATGCCCTCGCCAAGCAATGGATCCATCCCGAAGCGATGATCATCCTGGTGGTGGGCGACAGGGCCAAGATCGCGTCGAAGCTCGAGGAGTTGCCCGCGCTGAAGGCACTCGGCTACGGCGCACCGATCGAACTCGACGCCGAAGGCAATCGCATCGCGGGCGGCTGACACCCTCGCGCAGGAACTCGTCGTCGTCGGAGCGGACGAGGACGTCGCGCGTGGCGGACTCACCACCGCCGCGGAATTCGCCCTCACACGGCGGCGAAATGGTGCCTGGCACTTTTTTGTCGCCGTATGCCGGCGACGAAAATGTGCCTGGCACCTTTTCGACCGCCGGCAGTCCGACGGTGCTCTCCACGAGGTTCCCGACGCACCCGGAGCCCATCGCAGACACGATCGTGACCGAGCGGCCGTCGCCCCGGCACAGAGACACAGACACAGCGGCGCCCCGGCGCTTCGCGCCGGGCTCTCCGCTGTACGTGGAGCGCTGACCGTTCCGAAACGGTGCCAGGCACTTCTTCGCCGCCGACGTACGGCGACGAAAAAGAGCCAGGCACCGTTTCGGAACGGTCAGCGCTCCACGTACAGCGGAGAGCCCAAGTCCCTCGGCCGGATCGCGCCTTGCGCGAACACCGCTGCTCGCCGCACGACGTTCTCCAACTCGCGGACGTTGCCCGGCCAGCGCCACGCTTCCATGACCGCGAGGGCCTCGGGAGAGACATCCAATCGCTTGCCCAGCTCCGCGCCGATGCGGTCGAGGAAGAAGCGCACGAGGTGCCTCACGTCGCCCACGCGCTCGCGCAACGGCGGCAGCGTGATCGTCACGACGTTCAACCGGAAGTACAGGTCCTCGCGGAACTGACCCGTCTTGCACATCGCCACCAGGTCCTTGTTCGTGGCCGCGACGACGCGCACGTCGACCTTCTTCGAGACGTTCGAGCCCACGGGACGGACCTCGCCGTCCTGCAGGACGCGCAGCAACTTCGACTGCATCGCGAGCGGCATGTCGCCGATCTCGTCGAGGAACACCGTTCCACCGTTGGCCGTGACGAAGTGCCCCGGTCGATCGACGACGGCGCCCGTGAACGCGCCCTTCTTGTGCCCGAACAGCTCGCTCTCCAACAAGTTCGCCGGCACGGCCGCGCAGTTCTCGGCCAGGAACGGCTTGCCCTTCCGCCGACCGTACTCGTGCAACGCCTTGGCCACGAGTTCCTTGCCCGTCCCCGTCTCGCCGTGCACGAGGACGCTGACGTCGGACGGCGCGACGCGCTCGAGCAACGCGTAGATCGCCCGCATTTGCGGTGAGTCCCCCACCATCCCGAAGCTCATCGGGATCTTGCTCGTGTCCTGGGCCTGCTCGGGCACCGCCGTCAGCTCGGCGAAGAGCCGCGTGAGTTCGTCGAGCCGCCCTTCGCGTCGCGCGTCGGCGATCAACGTCTCGAGTCGCGCGCGAAGTTGCGCCGACGTCCCGTCGACGGGCGCGGGCGCCGCGTGCGCGCCACCGGAAGCGCCACCGGAGCCAGCGCTGCCCGCGGCGTGCACGAAGCCGCCACCCGTCTTGGCGGCGCCGCGCGTTCCGGCGTCGCCACCGGGCACGGTCGAGTCGGCTTCGCTCACCGCCCCTCCTTGTTCAGTCGCTTGAGCTTGGCGTACTGCAGCAGCAGCGTCTTCGTCCCGTGCGCCGGGAAGTGCACTGTCGCGCGCGCGTTGACGCCCGCGCCCTGGAGTCGGTCGATCGTGCCGCGACCGAAGTGATCGTGTTCCACGCGATCCCCCACCGCGAACGACTCCTCGGCCTTCGTCTCGTACGCGCCGAGCATCTCGTCCTCCTCGCGATCGGGCTCGTAGCCTTCGAGCAACTGCGGCGGGATCTCCGACAAGAACCGCGAAGGCGAGCGGAAGCCGTACTCGCCGAAGAACATGCGCTGTTGAGCGTGCGTGAGGAACAGACGCTCCTCGGCGCGCGTGATGCCCACGTAGAAGAGCCGTCGCTCTTCCTCGATGCCCGATTCGGGATTCGATCCGGTGGTCTCGGCGATCGCGCGCGCGTGCGGCAACAGCTCTTCCTCGAGACCGGCGATGAACACCGCCGGGTATTCGAGGCCCTTGGCCGAGTGCAGCGTCATCAACGTGACCTTGTCCGTGTCGTCCTTCATCGCGTCCGTGTCGCTGACGAGCGCGATGTCCTGCAGGAAGCCGCGCAGGCCGCCCTCCAGCGCCTCGACGCCTTGCGCCGGGTTCGCGACGCGCTTCGAGTCCTCGACCATCGCGTCGTAGGCGTGCGCGAAGGTCACGAGTTCGTCGACGTTGGCCTGGCGATCGACGCCCGTGTCGTCGTCCATCTCGGCCATCCACTTCTCGAGCCCGATCTCCTCGAGGATCTGCTCGAGCGCGATGCCGGCGGCGGCTTCCTTCAACGGCTCGAGTCGCGCCACGAGCGCCCCGAACGACTCGAGGCCGCTTCGCGCGCGTCCACGGATGCTCGACAGCGCTTCGGTCGACGTCGCGGCCTGCGCCAGCGTCAACCGTCGATCGGCGGCGAACTGCGCCAGCACTTCCAGGCTCTTGTCGCCGATGCCGCGCGACGGGACGTTGACGACGCGACGGAACGCGACGTCGTCGGACGGGTTCATCACGAGCTTGGCGAACGCGATCAGGTCGCGGATCTCGCGTCGTTCGTAGAACTCCTGGCCGCCCACGATCTGGTACGGCACGCGCGCCATGCGCAACGCCGACTCGAGCGCGCGCTGCATGAAGTTCACGCGGTAGAAGACGGCGACGTCCTTGTGCGCGCGACCTTCGCGCACGAGGCCTTGGATCTGCTGCGCGATCTCGCGCGCCTCGTCGTTCTCGTCGGCGCACTGCAGCACGACGATCTTGCGGCCCTCGCCCTTCTCGCTCCACAGGTCCTTGGGCTTGCGCTCAGTGTTCTTCTCGATCAGCGCCTGCGCGGCCTTGAGGATCGTGGTGGTCGAGCGGTAGTTCTGCTCGAGCTTGACGATGCGCGGGTTGGGGAAGTCGTGCTCGAAGTCGAGGATGTTGCGGATGTCCGCCCCGCGCCAGGCGTAGATCGACTGGTCCGGATCGCCGCACACGGCCACGTTGCCGTGCACCGAGGCCAACGCCTTGGTCAAGCGGTACTGCACGTGGTTCGTGTCCTGGTACTCGTCGACCATCACGTGCAGGAACCGCGAGGCGTACGCGTCGCGGATGCCCGGGTGCTCGTCGAACACCTGGTGGACCTTGACCAGCAGATCGTCGAAGTCGAGCGCGTTCTGCTTCTTCAGCGCGGCCTCGTACATGCCGCGGACGCGCACGAACACCTCGCTCTCGATGCCCGTGTCGGCCGTGTCCTCGCCCTCGGTGGCGACGAACGTCACGGCCGGGTCGCGCTCGGACAAGCCGTTCTTCCAGTCGCTGATCCACGCGCCGACCATCGACGGCTTGAAGCGCGTCGTGTCGTAGTTCGCGTCCTTCAGGAGTTGCTTGAGCAGCTGATTGCGGTCGCTCGTGTCGTAGATCGTGAAGTCGCGCGTGTAGCCGCCCAACACCTCGATCTCGCGGCGCAGGATGCGCGCGCACATGGCGTGGAAGGTGCTGATCCAAGCACCTTGCGCCGGCAACAGCTTCTCGACGCGCTCGCGCATCTCGCGCGCGGCCTTGTTCGTGAACGTGATCGCCAGGATGCGCCACGGATCGACGGCGCGCTCCGTGCACAGCCACGCGATGCGGCGCGTGATGACGCGCGTCTTGCCGGAACCCGGGCCGGCCAGGATCAAGAGCGGTCCGTTCTCGTGCGTGGCCGCCTCGAGTTGCGCGGCGTTGAGCCCGTCGAGCAAGCCGGGGATGCGCGTCGCGGGACCGCGCGGCACGACATGGTGACCGCCTGGCGGTACGTGGTGACCGCGCAAGTCGCGCGGACCGCCCGCCGCGTGCGCCGGAGGCGGCAGGACGTCGCGCGGCGCGTGAGCTCGCGCCCCGCCCGCCGGCAAGCTGTCCGACGCGGGCACGATGCCCGACGCAGGCTCTCGGGGACGCGCCTCGTCGCGCTCGGCCGATGCGCGGGACTCCCGAGCGACGGTCGGTTCGGGACCGAACAAGCCGCCTTGCGTCGGCACTCGTTCGCCGCCCTTGCCCGTGCTCGATTCGCGCATCCGTTCCGAGGTCATGAGACGCGTGAGTGTAGCAGCCGCGACACGGGAACCACGCGTCCGCGCGGACGACAATCGTGAGCCACGGCGTTCGCGTTCCCTGCCCCGCCGCGCGCCCACATCCCATGCCGCCAGCTTCGAGTTCCCCGTCGCCACATCCGGTCCCCCGGCCCCGCGTCGTCGTCGTGGGCGCCGGCTTCGGCGGGCTCGAGGTGGCGCGCACTCGAGGATCGTTCACGACCCGCGACAAGGGAACGATGGCCACCATCGGCCGCAGCCGCGCCGTCGCCGACGTGAACGGTCGACACCCGTCGGGGTTCGTGGCATGGGCGCGCTGGGCGATGATCCACGTGACGTTCCTGATCCGCTTCCGCAATCGGCTGTTCGTGCTCCTGGGTTGGACGTGGAGCTACGTGTTCGTCGACCGCGGTGCGCGCTGGATCACCGGCGCGACTCGGCCCGTGAAGTGACCTCCGGCGCCCGCGGGGCAGCGCGTTGATTCCACGCGCGCGACGTGATGAGCTGCCGGGGATGGACACGCCCCGACGACCGCGTCCGAGCCGCAACGTGCTCGTGCTGCTGGCGGTGTTGTCGGTCGTGGCCCTCGCGTTGCGCTGGCCCGCGACCACGCGCGAGCTGCCGCACCTGCCCGAGCCCGACGCGTTCCTCGTCATGCACGCGCAGGAGAAGACCGGTGATCCCGCGATCGTCAAGCACCAGGAGTTCGCGCAGCGCTATCCGACGCTCGTGACCCGGATCTTCCAGGCGTTCTCGCCCGCCGTGTCGTCGGCGCCCAGGCCGGGCGGTATCGACGAGAGCGCGGCGCTGGAGGAGGCCGCGGCTCCCTACCGGCGCGGTCGCACGATCGTGTTGTTCTTGTCCATGCTCCTGGTTCCGCTCACGTTCGTCGTGGCGCGGCGCCTCGCGCATCGACCGGACGTCGACGGGCTCGTGACCCCCGACGCGAGCGGCGGACGATCGGTGATGTTGCGTTTCACCACCGCCGACGCTGGTGCCCTGCTCGCGGCGACGTTGGTGGCGACGAGCTTGATCCACGCGTTGTTCTCCACGCAGGCTCGACCGCACGGCGTGCACGCGTCGCTGGCCTTGCTGGCGGTGTGGGGTGCCCTGCGCGTGCTCGACCGGCCCTCGGCCACGCGCATCGCCGTCGCGGGCGCGTGCGCGTCGCTCGCGGTGGCGAGCTTGCAGAGCGGCTTCTTCACGCTGCCCGCGTTGGGCGTCGCGCTGCTCCTGGCCGAGGGATCGCTGCTCGCGAGAACGACGCGCGCCGTGTGCGTGCCCCTCGCCGCCGCGGCGGTCGCGTTCGCGTTCTACCCGGTGCTACCGCGCATCGACGCGAGCGGCGTCCACTTGGGAGGCGCGGGCGGTCACGAGATGCTGTTCCAGCAGTTCACGTGGCAAGGCCTGACCGCCGCGAGCTACTGGTTCCGCGGACACGATCCGCTCCTCTACTGGGGCACGCTCGCGTCGCTGCCGTTCGGCCTGTGGTGGCTCGTGCGTGGCGGACCCAGGCTGTGGCGCGGTCCGCGTCGGTCGCTCGCCGTGGCGCTCGCGTACGTCGTGCCGTACGCGGCCGTGGTGGCGCTCAACGACGAGATCTACGAACGCTTCCTGCTGCCGCTCTTGCCGTGGTGCGCGATCCTCGTGGCGGTCGCGTGGACGCGCATCGCGTCGCGTCCCGCGCGCGCCGTGTCGGCTTGCGCGGCGATCGTGCCCTTCGTCGTGCTCGTGCAGTTCGCCCGCGTCGCTTCCGCGCCCGATTCGTTGGAGGAAGCGGCCGCTTGGTACCGCGCGCACGCGCGCGAGACCGAGGACCGCGCCTTCGCGACGCCCGGGTTGGCGTTGCCGTTGCGCTACGATCCGTCCGTCACCGCGGCCGCGCACGGCGACGGCGCCGCCGAGGGCAATCCGTGGTTCACGTGGCAGGCGGCGAATCCGTCTCCCACGCGGGGCGCACGCATCGTGCCGTTCCCCGCGCGACTGTCGGGTCGCCGCGGCGACGAGGCCGGCATGGAAGGTTGGCTGACCACGCTCGCGCCGCGCTGGGCCATCCTCGAGATCTCGCGCAAGTCGATGAGCGTTCCGGGCCTCCAACGGTTGCGCGCCTGGGCCGAAGCGCACGGCGAGCTCGCCTACCAGTCGGACGGGACCGTGCCCGACGCAGTGGAGTTGGGTCTCGTCGACTACCAGTCGTGCGCCGATCCGGCGCGACGCCTCCTGTCGACCCGCCGTTTCGGACCGCGCATCGAGATCTGGCGACTCGTGCGTTGAGATCGCGGGCTCGGCGAGCGATTCTCAACCCTCTCGCGGACCGCGCACGACCATGAGGAAGAACGGACAGAAGGAAACGCCCCGCTACGTCGGAGGCAGCGTCGATCGCCCCGAGGGTCGAGCCAAGGTCACGGGACGTGCCGTGTACGTCGCGGACTTGCAGGTGAAGGACGCGTGGCTCGGCGCGGCGGTGCGCTCGAACGTCGCGAGCGGCATCCTGCGCGGGTTCGACGTCGCGCCCTCGCTCGACACGTCGCGCATCGTCGTCGTGTCGCCTCAGGACGTGCCGGGAGAGAACGTGCAGGCGTTGATCGTCGACGATCAACCCGTGCTGGCCTCGCGCGAGATCCGACACGTCGGCGAGCCGCTCTTGCTCGTCGCCGCGCCCGACGCGCGCACGCTCGAGGAAGCGTTGGCCGCGATCCGTCCGCGCATCGACGCGACGACGCCCGTGTTCGACATGGAGGCGTCGACGCAGACCTTCAAGTCGATCCGGATCGACAAGGGCGACGTCGACGCCGCGTTCGCCGAGGCGCCCAAGCGCGGATGGCGGGTGATCGAGGGCACCTACCGCACGGACAGCCAAGAGCAGCTCTACATCGAGCCCCAAGGTTGCGTCGCATGGCCTCCGGAGGCCGACGGCACGATCACCGTGAAGGGTTCGCTGCAGTGTCCGCACTACGTGCGCAAGGCGTTGGCGCGGTGCTTCGGCGTCCCGCTCGAGAAGGCGCGCGTCGTGCAGACGGAGACGGGCGGCGGTTTCGGCGGCAAGGAAGAGTATCCGTCGGTCGTCGCGTGCCACGCGGCGCTGCTCGCGCGCTCGTGCGGCCGACCCGTGTCGATGATCTACGACCGACACGAGGACCTGGCCGTGACGCCCAAGCGCCATCCGTCGCGCGTGCGCCACCGCACGGTCGTGGACGGCAAAGGTCGATTGGTCGCGATGGACGTCGACGTCCTGTTCGACGGCGGCGCGTACGTGACGTTGTCGCCCGTCGTGTTGTCGCGGGGTTGCATCCACGCGGCCGGGCCGTACCGCTGCGAGCACGTGCGCGTCCGCGGACGCGTCGTGGGCACGAATCACGTCCCCTACGGAGCGTTCCGCGGCTTCGGCGCGCCGCAGACGTGCTTCGCGGTCGAACGTCAGATGGACCGCATCGCGCACGCGATCGGCGTGCATCCGTTCGAGCTGCGGCGACGGAACTCGTTGCGCGTGGGAGACACGACGGCCACCGGTCAGAAGCTCGTCGCGAGCGTGGGCAGCCAAGAAGTGCTGGACGCGATCGCGGCCAAGACCGGCATCGACCGACATCCCTGGCGCGCGCACGCCGACGCTTCGAACGCGCTCGCCAAGGGCCCCAAGCGACGCGGACTCGGCGTGTCGTTCTTCTTCCACGGCGCGGGCTTCACCGGATCGGGCGAGGAGATGCTCAAGGGACGCGTGCGCGTCGCGGTGCTCGCCGACGGACGCGTGGAGGTGCTGGCCGGTTCGACCGAGATCGGACAGGGCACGAACGCGATGTTCCTGGCGATCGCGGCCGATTCACTGCGCTGTTCGACTTCCGACGTCGTCGTCGCGACGCCCGACACGGCGCACGTGCCCGACTCGGGGCCGACGGTCGCGTCGCGCACGTGCATGGTGGTCGGCGGTTGCCTCGCGAAAGCGTGCGCGGAGCTCCTCGAGCGCGTGGGTGGCGACGCGCGGCGTCCGTGGCGCGAGCGCGCGGTCGCGTTCCTGCGCGCGGGCGGCGACGGACAGGTCACGATCCAGTACCACTCGCCCTCCGACGTGAAGTGGGACGACGCCACCTACCGCGGCGACGCCTATCCGGTGTACGGCTGGGCCGCCGACGTGGCCGAGGTCGAAGTCGACGTCGACACGATGGAGGTCGAGGTCCGACGTTTTTGGACCGCCGTCGACGTGGGCAAGGCGATCCAGCCGAAGCTCGTCGAAGGACAACTCGAAGGCGGTTCGCTGCAAGCGGTCGGCTGGTCTCACCTGGAGGTGATCACGACGCGCGACGGCCGATTCGAGCAGGACCGCATGGCCACGTGCATCGTTCCGACGACGCTCGACACGCCGACGTGGGACGTGACGTTGATCGAGATCCCCTACGCGCACGGACCATTCGGCGCGAAAGGCGTGGGCGAGTTGCCGATGGACGGTGGCGCGCCGGCCGTCGCGTCGGCGATCGAGGACGCCTTGGGCGTGCACGTCGATCACGTTCCCGCGACGCCCGAGCGCTTGCTCCGCGCCGTGACCCGCTCGACCGGGACGACGCCCGGATCACATGGTGGAACCACGGACGCCGGCGACGCGACGCATGGAGGCTCGCGATGAAGGCCGTGTTCGACGAAGGCGATCCGATCGAGATCACGCTGGTGGTCAACGGCGAGCGCCGCGTGTTGCGCGTCCCGCCGCTGCGTCGCCTGCTCGACGTGTTGCGCGAGGATCTGCGACTGACCGGTTCCAAGGAAGGGTGCGGCGAGGGTGAATGCGGCGCCTGCACCGTCCTCGTCGACGGCGAGGCGCAGCTCAGCTGCCTCGTGCCCGCGTGCCAGGCCGACGGATCCAAGGTCGCGACCGTCGAGGCGGCCGACCTCACGCCGATCCAAGACGCGTTCCTCGCGGAGGGCGGCGCGCAGTGCGGCATCTGCACGCCCGGCATGATCGTGACGACGCGTGCGTGGCTCGACGCGTGCGAACGAGACGGCACGCAGGTGACCTGGGAAGGCGCTCGTGAGGCGCTGGCCGGCAACCTGTGCCGTTGCACCGGCTACGGCAAGATCCTGGCGTCGGTGCTGCGCGCCGCGGCGGCGAGGAACTTGTCGTGAAGGTCCTGTCGGTACGCACGTTGGACGACGCGTTGCGGGCGCTGCGCGACGCGGACCCCGACGCGCGCATCCTGGCGGGTGGCACGGACCTCATGGTCGAGATGGAGACGGGCCGCACGCGACCGCCGTTGTTGATCGACGTGTGGAAGGTCGACGCGCTGCGCGGCGTGCGCGTCGCGTCGAACGCACTCGAGACGAACACTCTCGAGATCGGTGCGCTGACGACGTGCGCCGAGCTGGCGAAGCACGAAGAGGTGCGCGCGCGGGCCGACGTCCTGGCCGAGGCGGCACGCTGGGTCGGCGCGACCCAGATCCAGAATCGCGCCACGATCGGCGGCAACTTGGGAACCGCATCGCCCGCGGCCGACTTGAACCCGGCGTTGTTCGCCTTGGGCGCGCGCGTGCGACTGGCTTCGACGCGCGGCACGCGCGAGTCGGCCGTCGAGGACTTCGTCACGGGATACCGCCGGACGTCGCGCGCGCCGGACGAGCTCGTCACCGCCGTGATCGTCCCCGCGCGCCCGCGCGACGAACGCCGCGCGTGGCGGAAGGTCGGCACGCGCAAGGCACAGTCGATCTCCAAGGTCGTCGTCGCGGCTTGCGTCGAGGTGCAGGGGCGCACGCTGCGCACGGTCCGCGCCGCCGCCGGCTCGGTCGCCGACCGCACGGTGATGCTGCCCACCCTGCGCGACGCGATCGGACTCGACGTCGTCCGCGATCTCGAGGCGTGGACGCGCGTCGTGGAACGCTGCGTCGAACGCGACGTCTCGCCGCGCGACGACGTGCGTTCGACCGCCGAGTACCGGACTCGCGTGCTCGCGCGACTCCTGACGCGCATGCTCCACGACTTGTCCACGGCACGTTGACGTCGCCGTTCGAGCGACGCACGCGCCCACGCTTTCCCGACCTCGTCGTGTACCGCGGACCGCCGCGGGCCACGAGCCCATCTCCCCACCACCGATCCGACGAACCATGCACTTCTTCCTCGTCGTCCTGGCCCTGCTCATGGGCTGCGCGTCCGCGATCCAAGGCGCCACGAACGGCACGCTCGCGGGCCGCACGGGCCTGCCCACGGCCGTGTTCGTCAGCTCGTTGTCGCTGTTCGTCGTCGCCACGATCGTGTGGCTCGCGTCGCCGCGTCCGTTCGCGACGCAACCGCCCTCGCCGTGGTTCTTGTACGTGGGCGGCCTGTACGGGCTGTTCGTGATCGCGGGCGCCGCCTTCGCGTTCCCGCGGCTCGGGGCGGGTGCCACCACGGCGCTCATGGTGGCGGCGCAGTTGGGCACGGCGTTGGTGCTGGATCACCTGGGCTTGCCCAACGGCAAAGTGGAGGTGACGCCGACGCGGTTGTTGGGAGCGGCGTTCCTGCTCGTGGGCGCGCTGCTCGTGCTGTGGCCCAAGCTGTTCCCGAGGTTGCCCGGCTGAGGCCGTCGTTCGTCGCTCGAGGTTCCCTATACTGAGCGGCATGCAACCGCGATCGCCCAAGCGCGACGACTCGGAGCGGGTCCCGTCGGGACGCGACGGAGAATCGGCGGATCCGAACCGTGACGAGACGGCAGCGGACGATTCGTCCACGGACGAGGACGGGGCGTCGCCCGAGGGCTTCCGCGGCAAGTGGACCGAGGAAGACGCGGGCGCGCGGTACGCCATGCAACGCTGGCGCGACCCGCGTGCCGCGTTGCGCGATCCGATGTTGGTCGAACGCATCCTCGACCGCCACGCCGTGCGGCCTTCGATGCGGCCCGTGCTCGACGTGCCGTGCGGCACGGGGCGACTCCGCAACGTCCTCGAGCGTCGCAAAATGCGCTACGTGGGCATCGACGTGTCGCTGCCGATGCTGCGCGAGGCTCAGCGTTCGACGTCCGACGGCTGGATGCAGGGCGAAGTCCAACGACTGCCGTTCCTGGACGACTCGTTCGACGTGGTCGTGTGCTGTCGCTTGCTGCACCACGTGAAGGACCCGGAACAGATGGAGGTGATCGTGCGCGAGCTGACGCGCGTGAGCCACCGCATGATCATCGCGTCGTTCTGGGACTCGGCGTCGCTGCACGCGCTCCGGCGCCGGGTCGGTTTGCGTCGCACGGAAGGTCCACGCGGGCGTCACGCCGTCAGCAAGCGCACGCTGCGGCGCCTCTTCGAGGACGCGGGCGCGGACGTCGTGGACTTCCACCACAGCTTCCGTTTCGTCTCGCAGCAGACGTTCGCGGTCGCGCTGAAGCGCGCGCCGGTCGACGAGCGCGCCCGCGGCTTCAAGTCGCTACGTTCGCGGCTCCTGGACCTCGATCTGTCGTCCGCGCCGGGTTCGCTTGGCCAGGCTTGAACGCGACACGCCGCACGGACGACTCGTCGTCGTGGGACGTACCGAGGCCGCGGTCGCGGCGGCGGCCGACTTGGCCGGCGCGGAGCTGGCCGACCGCCGGTCGCCCGATCAGCCGTCGGCTCCGTCCGCATCGACCCTGGTCGATAACCCATCGCTCGAGGCGTCGGCCGGCTCGGCGGCGGAACGACTCGAACGGATCCCGTTCCTCGGCGAGCCCGCGTGGTTCAAGCGATCGTGGTTGCGCGGCGGCGCGCGCGTGCGCTGGACCGTGAAGTCGTGGATCGGCGCGCGCGTGCCGCGCGTGGCGGAGTTCCACAACTTGAGCTGGCTGCGCGAACGCTTGTTCGAAGCCCCCGCCCCGATCGCGGCCGGGTTCGTCTCGCGATCGTCGTCGCCCGCGTGGCAGTTCCTCCTCACGTCGCACGTGCCCGACGCGACGTCCTTGGACGCGTTCCTCGACGACCGCTCGCGCGCGGACCGCGCCGCGGTGCTCGAAGAGGTCGCACGCGAGACGGCGCGCTTGCACGCGCTGGGGTTCGTCCACCACGACCTCTACCCGCGCAATCTGCTTGTACGAGAGCGCGACGGACGCGAGGCGGACGCGCGCCGGCGCGTCGTGTTCCTCGACGCGTGGGCCGGCGGACCACCGCCGCAGTCACGCGACGCGGCCTACGACCTGGCGTGTTTCCTCCTGCGGGCGGACACGCAACTCACGTCGCACGAGCGCCGTGCGTTCCTCGAGTCGTACGCGGCCCACCGCGCCGCGCAGGCGCGCCCGATCGACGAACGACGGACGATCGCACGCGCGCTCGCGTTGCGGCGGCGGCTGATCGACCGCCTCGAGCGCCGCGCGCACGAACGACGCGGTCGCCCCGTCCCCGCGCGCGACCTCGCGACGTGATCGACGTGGCGCGCGCCCCCGGACGGCGGGTCGACGCCGCGCGGCGCGTCAGGGAGCCTTGGTCTCGAGGTCGAACCGCAAGGAGCCGGTGAACTCGCTGCGCACGTTCATCGTGTGCTTCGCGCCGTTCTTCAAGATCTCTCGGTCCCCACCGATCGCCAACTGCAGCTTGCCGGTGAACGCGGCGGAGTCGACGTGGTTCGCCGCCAAGTCCCACACGAGCTGACCCTCGAGCTCCAGCTCGATGTCGCCGCGCATCGAATCTTGTTCGGGCAGGATGCCGTGCGTCCGAACGTGGGCTTCGACCTTGACGTTCGCGAGGCGGCGGCCGTTCTTCTCGCGCACGGACTCCAACGTGGCGAGGCCCTTCCCCTCGGCGTTCTCGTCGAATCGTTCCGACAGCGTCTGCTGTTCGGGCTTGCGCTTCGCGGCTTCCTTGCCGGCCTCGTGGAAGTGCAGGTTGCCGCCCGGGTTCAGCGCGTGGTTGAGCGCCTTGCAGTCGAGTTCCCAGGTGTCGCCGATCGTCACGTCGACCTTGGGCAACAACACGCGCAGGTCGAGGTCCTCGCGCAAGCCGACGAAGAGCTCGGGATCGAGGTCTTCGCCCGCCGCCGCCGTGTCGTACCGCGAATTCTCGGCGTTCCACGAGAAGCGCACCGTCTTGCCTTCGAGGTCGCTCTCTTGCGCCGCTTCGACCATCTGCGCCTCGGTGGCTTCGGGCGCCGTCGTCTCCACCTTCTGGTTCATGACCAGCTCGTCGAAGGTGCGGTCGAGCTCCAACGGACGCCCGTCCCCCACCTTGACCCAACGATCGGTCACCACGACGCGTCGGGTCTCCGCTTGCACGCGCGACGGCACCGGCACCGAACCGTCGGGGATCTCCTTGCCGTCGAGCGTGAGCTTCGTCCGCGACGAGGCGAACGACATCGAGGTCGTGAACGTCTTGACCAGGGCGCTCTTCTCGGCGGGAGCGAAGCGCGGCGTGTCGGTGCCGGCCGCGCTCCACGCCAAGACGGCGGCGCACAGGAGGAGACGGGGCCCCATCACTTGCCGAGCGTCAGTTTGAACGTGATCGGGCCGGTCAGCTCGATCTTCTGCACGAACTTGTGCTCTTCTTCCTCGGCCTTGATCTCGCGCGTCATCGTGAAGGTCGTCGTGTCCTTGCCTTCCAGCGTGACGGAGAAGACGTGGTTCGCGGTGACGTCCCACAGGATCTCGCCCGAGAACTCGGTCGTGACGTCGAAGGCGCGCGTGCCGCTCTCTTCGCTCTCGAAGTCGCCGGTCGACTTGACCTCGCCCTTGACCTCGATGACGGCCACCTTCTTGTCACCCTCGTCACGCGTGCCCTTGTAGGTGGCGGTGACCTTGCCCTTGGCGTTCTCGCGCAGCTCGCGGTCGACCTCGCCATTGTCGTCGTCGTCGTCGTCCTTGGCCTGCAGCTTGAGGTCGCCGCCCGGGAACAGGATCACGTTGGCTTCCTTGACGTCGATGTCCCACGTCGCGTCGACCTTGGCGTCCTCGGCCGGCAGGAACGCGCGGAAGTCGATGTCCTCGCTCAGGTCGGACAGGAGCTCCGTGTCCCCCTTGTCGTCGGCGAACGCGATCGCGTACTCGCTCTTCTTGTCGTCCCACTTGAAGACGACCGTCTTGCCGGTGAGTTCGCTCTCTTGCTCGCGCTTCTCGCCCTCTTGTTCCTCGTCACCGGCCTTCTGATTGAGCTGGTTGTGGCTCTCGAGCTCGTCGAACGTGCGCTTGAGTTCCTTGGGGCGGCCCTTGCCCATCTTTACGTACTCGTCCGTGATGACGTACTTGCTGCCGGCGTCGAAGCTCATCGACGGGTTGCCCAGCTCGTCGCCCGAGTGCTCCTCGTCGTCGAAGGCGATCGAGATCGAGGTCGATTCGAGCTTGGCCGTGGTCTCGATCGTCTTGACGAGCGTCGTGCCCTCCGCCGGGGCGAAGGTCGGCGTACCGGCGACGACGGCGTAGGTCACGAGAGCGATCGCGGGGTACGTCATGGACATGAGGCGCATGGTCGGTCCTTTTCCCGCTGTCGTGGCGCGGGCTCCTGGGTGGGATCGCGGCGGGACACGCACGTCGAGGCGATCCGCCGCGACCGTCCCACCGGGATCGTTCGCGGACGATGGTAGCGGCGAACGCGCGACTCGGCCAGGACCCCCGGGATGGTAGGTTGCCGACGTGGACCGCATCAGCCTCTGCCTGATCGTGCGCGACGAGGAGCGCTTCCTGCCCGATTGTTTGGCCAGCGTCAGCGGAGCCGTCGACGAGATCGTGGTCGTCGACACCGGGAGCCGCGATCGCACGCGCGAAATCGCCACCGCGGCCGGCGCGCGCGTCCTGGACTTCGCGTGGGTGGACGACTTCGCGGCTGCGCGGAACGCGGCCTTGGATGCAGCGCTCGGCACGCACGTCCTCGTGCTCGACGCGGACGAGAGGTTGGCGGGCGACCGACGTGCCCTGCGGCGCGCCGCGGCCGATCCGCGGCTCGCGATCGGCCTGTTGCCCATCCACGACGCGGCCGCGCTCGACGCGAGCTTCGACGACGTGATCACGGGACGATCGAGGTTGTGGGAGCCGTGCTTCGTGCCGCGTTTCTTCCGTCGCGACCCGCGCGTGCGCTTCTCGCGACGCGTGCACGAGACGTTGTTCGGCGATCCGACGCGGACGGCCGAGATGCTGCGCGAGCGTCGCGCGGTGATCGCGCCCGTCGACGCACCGATCGTGCACTACGGCGAGGTGCCCACGTTGCGCGCGGAACGCTCGAAGCGCGCGCGCAACACGAAGCTGCTCGAGATGGCGCTGGCGGAGGACCCGAGCGACGGTGATCTCGCGGGGTTCCTGGCGATGGAGCTGTTCCGCGCGGGCGAGACCAAGGCCGCGCGCGCGATCGGCGAGCGTCACCTCGCTCCGTTCCTCGCGGCGCTCGCGGAGGTTCCGGCCGACGTGCCCAAGGCTTCGCCCGTTCAGCTCGCGTCCGTGCTGGGCACGTGTCTGCTGCAGGAGGGCGAGCCCGGGCGCGCGCTCGAGGTCGTGAGCGCCGCGGCGGCGCAGTGCGTGGAACCGCATCCGAACCTGGAGTTCCTGCGGGGCGCGGCGCTCGAGCGGCTGGAACGATTCGACGAGGCGGCGCGCGCGTTCGAGTCGTGCGTGGCGATGCACGGTCGACGGTTCACGATCCCCGTGAACCCGGGTTCGACGTCGTCGGCGCCGCGACTGCGGCTCGCGAACTTGCGTTTGTGCGCCCGCGATGCGGGTGGCGCGCTGCAGCACCTCGACGCGCACGGACCGTTCCGCGGCGCGTTCGAGGTGCCGGCCGCGTTGACGCGCGCCGAGGCGCTCTTGCAACGAGGCCGGGCCGCCGAAGCGCTGACCGCGCTGACGCCGCTCTTCGCGCGCACGGCGACGCCGCCCGACTTGTTCGCGCTGGCCGCCCTCGCGGCCGATCGACTCGGGACGCCCGAGCCGACGTTCCGCGCCGCGGCGACCGCGCCGACGGCGCGACCGTGGGTCGAACCGCGCCGTCGCGCGCTGCTGGAATCGAGCTGAGGTCGCGCCCTGCGTCACTGGGCCGCGTCACTGGGCTCTGTCACTGGGCTCTGTCGCTGGGCCGTTTCACTGGGCCGTGTCGTTGGGCCGCGTAGCCAAGCCGAACGCGACCGCGCGAACTCTCAGCGCGGCCAGATCGTCGCGGCGCGTTCCTGCAATCGGCGCAGCGGCTCGAGGTGCCCCTCGACGGCCGCTCCGCGCGCCGCCGCCTTGCCGGTCGGGTACGCGAAGCACATTTGCCCGGCTTCCACGGGCTTCGAGCCACCACCGTCGTGCGGATCGCACTTCACCACGCCTTGGGCGCAGCACAGACACGTGCCCGCGGCCTCGACGTCGAGTCCGAACACGGTGCCGACGACGCTCGACTCCATGTGGTCGGTCAGGATCCGCAGCCGGTTGCCGCTGAATCCAGGTCCGGTGCACACGCGCAGGCTGCCCGACTCGGCGCGGATCGAATACATGCCCGCCGCGGGGAAGGACATGCCCGAGACTTTCGTGTGCGGCCCCAACTCGACCAGGAACTGGTCGGAGAGCCGCACGACGAGCCCGGCGTCCGCCGTCTCGATCTGTCGCGCCGTCTGGAGCAAGTCGAGCAAGCGCGCGGGATCGCGATCGTCCACCGGCAGTTCGTCGATCTTGTAGTGGGCGCCGGCGGCCGTCTCGACGACGGACCAGCGCGAGCGCGAATCGCGCGACATCACGAAGAACAGCACGAACGCGATGCTGGCCGCGATGACGAGCGGCCACACGAACGGGAACGCGCGGGTGCGCACGGGCACCTGACGCGGACCGGAGGGCGCGACCTGGGCCTCGCGTGCCCCGTCGACGGCCAGGAATTGTTCGCGCGAGCGGGCCCGGAACGCCGCGCTCGCCGCCGGCCGAGACAGGTCGCCCAGCAATCGCTCGATCTCCGCGTCGCGCGGCTCGTCGGCGGGTCGTCGTCCTTGCGTGCTCATCGCGTGCCCCCCGAGCGTCCGGCGACGTGCTTCTCCAGCGCCACGCGCAGCTCGGCCAGCGCGCGCGAGTAGCGCTTGCGCGCGGCCGTCTCGTTGCGGCCGATCATGCGACCGATCTCGTCGAAGGGCAGTTCCTCGTACCAACGCAACACGAGCACCTCGCGCATGCCTTCGGCGAGTCCGGAGATCGCCGCGTCGAGCTCCTGCCGCAACTCGCCGTCGAGCAGCTGCGGCAACGGCCCCGCGCGACCGTCCGGCGGATCGATGGCGCCCGAGTCGTCGTCGCGCTCGAAGCTGATCTCGCGCAAGCCGTCTTGGTGCCGCCGCGAACGCCAGTGATCGCGCACTTTGTTCGTGGCGATCGTGAACACCCACGGGCTCAACTCGCGGGTCGGATCGTAGGTGGCGATCGAACGCTGGATGTGCATGAAGACGTCCTGCGTCACGTCCTCGGCCAGGTGATCTTCTCCGACCATGCGTCGGACGTAGCCGTAGATGCGGTCGAAGTAGAGGTCATGGAATCGGCCCAGCGCGTCGCGGTCCCGTGATTGCAGTCGCCGCAGGAAGTCGGGGTCGCGCTCCTCGAGCGGAGCCACGCCGGCCTGCGGGAGACGTTGGGACTTCGGATCCATGGCTCTTCGCGCGTCCTCCCGATCCGTGACCGGGAAATCGATCGTGGGTCACGACCGGACCGAGAGGGTAGAGGCGCGCGACGCTCGTGTCGACCGTGGAGCCGCGCGAAACGGCGCCGGGCCGGCTCCTCGTTCGAGGAACCGGCCCGGGCCTGCGATCGTCCGGCGACGGGCGTCGCCGGCGGTGCGATCAGCCGTTGTCCTCGGACTCGACTTCGTCGCCTTCGATGACGCGCGGCGCGTCGTCGACCGTCGGGCGATCCGACATCGCCGGATCGGTCCAGTCGCCGTCGTCCGGCAGGGCGAGCGCGCTGGCCCCGCTGATGGTCAGCGAGCCGCAGTTGCCCGTGTCGGTCGCGAGCGTCTGCTCCGACTCGACGGCGCGGATGACGTACTCCGTGCCCGTCGGACCGCACAGCGTGCCGGTCTTGATGCTGAAGTCCGGGTAGTAGCGGTCGGGGTTCGTGTCACCGTCGAAGTCGACGCCCGTGAACGGGATCCCGCCCAGGTCGCCGGCGCCGTTGTACGTCAACAGGTACGTGCGGCCGTCGAAGGCCGTGTCGCCGTTGGCGTCGTCGTCGGAGTCGTGCGTGTAGGCGAACTGGAGCGGCTTCTCGAACACGATCGGAGCCAGGTTCGCGTCGAGGACCGTCGCGTACTGGTTCCACGGGTTCGAGCCCGTCTCGTAGGTGTAGAACACGGCGACGTTCCAGACGTCTTGCGGCGACTCCAGCGTCGCTTGGACGTCCGTCGTGACCAGCGGACCCGAGCTCATGCCCCACATGTTGGGACCTTGCGTCGGCGCTTCACCGTCGGCGAGGCCCACGTTCACGTCGACGCTCGAGACCGTGCGCGTGAGCGCCATGTCTTCCTGGTGCATCGTGAAGCGGTGCGGCACCTGCACGTCGTTCGAGTCCGTCAGGTAGACGTCGCCCGAGTTGACTTCGCTCGTCGTGATGCCGCTGCGCAGGCAGTTGAAGTAGCCGTCCAGCTCGACGGTGTCGTCATCGGCGAACAGCGGATCGTTCGGCGCGACGATCTCGCGCTTGAAGTAGGTGATGCTCGTGTCGCCGTAGACGTACGAGCACTGACCGCCGAGGCTATCCGAGTACATGCCCAGGAAGCCCAACGAGGCGACGTTGATCACGACGGGCGAACCCAGCGAGACCCAGCCTTGCGATTCGTCGTCCCAGCGTTCGGTGGCGACCCAGTTCGGCGACTGGTATTCGACGTGGTCGCGCACCATGTGGAAGCCGCCGACGAGCGACGGGTGCCACCACTCGAACTCGACGCCCGCCAACGCCGTCAGCGCCAGGGTGTTGCGCGTGTTCTTGACCAGCTTGCCCGGAGCCTTGAGGACCGTGTAGGTCTCGGGCGCGGCGCCGCCGAACGTGTTGCGCGTGACCGTGTCGCCCGATTCGAGCTCGGCGTCCGCGGGCAGCCACAGACCGTAGTAGCCGACCCAACCGTAGGCGCCTTCCTCGGTCTGGAATCCGAAGCCCGAATTGCCTTCGATGCGGTCGCCCGTGGTCGCGTCGTACAGGTTGTAGCGCCACGTGCGCGTCGAGAAGTCGACGCGCGACAAGCAGGTCTGCGTGGTCGTCGTGCCGTTGTCCGTCTCGCGCAGCACGTGCGTCTCGTCGAACGCCAGCGCGTACTCGTTCGTGATCGGACCCGTGTCGCCGCTGAAGTTCTCGCGGCGCGTGGACAGGATGTGCGCCAGACCCTGGGTCTGGTCGGCGGTCATGCTGACGTTCGCCTGAATGCGTTGAGCGTGCTCACCCGAGCTCGGCGCGGTGTCGACGTCGCCTTGCTCCTGGTAGAACGCGAAGCCGATGTAGCCGTCGGCCGCGTCGAGCGTGTGCAGGTTGCCCAGGCCGCGGATGCTCTCGTCCGTGTTCAGCTCGATGAAGTTGAGCGTGAACACGCCGAAGGGGTTCGTCTCGTCGCGACCCTTCGTGATCGTCATGCGGACGCGGATCTCGTGCTGATCGCCGTCGCCGGCCATCGGCGGGATCCAGAACTCGACGTTCTGCGCACCGGTGGCGCTGGCGCGCGAGCTCTCGATCACCCAGATGTTGAACGACTGCGCGGTGCCGCTCGATTGACCGGTGTCACCACCGCCGCCGCCCGCATTGCAGGAGTTCTCGTCGATCTGCGCCTTGTAGACGCCTTCGTTCACGAGACCCGAGTAGGCCGTCTGCTTCAGCAGGCACAGGATCATGTTGACCGTCTGGAGCGGCTCCATCGACGGGTCGTACACGTGCGCGCGGGAGACGTCGGTGTTGTAGTCGCACGTCGCGGAGAAGCCGCTCGTGTCGGCTTGCGCGTGCGGCGCGACGACCGCGGACGATCCGCCGCCGTTCGTCGTGACGACGGCCATCGAATCCGCGACCGAGAGACCGGTGACGGTGCCGCCGCCGGAGCTGCCGCCGCCACCGCATCCGGCGAGCGCGAGCGCTCCCAGGGCCAGGCAGGCGACGCGCGACTTCGGGGTCATGAACATAGGGGTGAACTGCACAGGGAGAACTCCTTGGATAGGTGACGACGAGCTCTCGAGGGCTCGCCGCAGGAACGGGAGTCGGATCGAACCTCCGGGCACCGGGTCTTGAGACACCTGACGGAAATGCGAATCCGTCGGAGGCGGCGGCCTGTCAGCTCACGCCGACCTCGATCGAACTCGACGACGTCGCCGTGGCTCGTCGCCGTGGTTCGTCGACATGGCTCGTCGACATGGTTCGTCGGCGGGGCGGCGCGAAGGCCGCGACGCGAACATCTTTCCCGACGACCGGGTCAGGGCGACGATCGCGCCCGCAGGCGGGCGACGAGCGGGCGGTGGTCGCTGCCGATCGGAGGCCCCACGCGGCAGTCGAGCACCGATATCCCCTCGCGCACGAGCACGTGATCGAGATCGAGCCACTTCCAACGACTCGTCGGGAACCAACTCCACGTCGGCATGCGCCCGAAGCCGCGCGCCGCGTCGCGCAGTCCCGCGGCTTCGACGAACTCGCGGTACGCGGGTGCGTACCGGGTCGCGTTGAGGTCCCCCACGACGATCGACGTGGGCGTCCACGGGGTCGTGCCGGCCACGTGCGCGAGCAACGCGTCGCGTCGCTCGGTGCGCGGCGAACGACCGGGGCGCTCGGGGTGCAAGGCCACGAAGTGAAAGCGCGTGCCGTCGACCGTCACGACCGCTTCCATGTACGGATCCGGACTGCCGGGCGCGGTGCGCACGACCACGTCCTCGAGCGGTCGCGTCGAGAGCAGCGCGGCGCCCCAGCGCGCGGGGAACTTGCTCTCGCGTTCGAGCACCTTGTCCTCCACGGTGCCGCGTCGCGCCGCGTCGTCGGGATCGAGGTCGAACGAGCGCACGATCCGGCGGTAGGGATAGAGGTCGGACAGACGCTCGAGCTCGCGCGCCCAGAACGTGCTCACCTCGAAACACGCGACGACGTCCGGACGGTCGGCCTCGAGCCACGCGCGCACCGCGTCGGCCTCCTTGTTCGAGTGCCACAAGTTCGCCTCCGCCACGGTCAACGTCGCTCCGCGGCCCGGATCCTCGTCGCGCCCGAACGACATCCGCAGCGCGGGCCCCACGTGCACGAGGCCCAGCGCCAACGCCGCGAGAGACAAGCGCCACGAACGCGCGAACGCGAGGACGACGCTCGTCGCCAGCGCGAACGAACCCGCTTGCCAGCGCGCCTCGTGGGCCAGCTCGGGCACCCACCCGAGCCGCCACGTCCACAGGAACGCGGTGTACGCCGCGGTCGCGCCGAGTCCGGCCAGACCGATCCGACGCACGAGCCGCGACGGCGGTTTCACGCCCAGATCACGAGGTCCCGCGTGGACAAGTCGAGGTCCGACGTCGAACGCGCGCGCACGCGGATGCCGTACGCGAACGAACCGGAGCGATCGAGCTTGTGTTGACCCTCGAACGTGCGCACGCCCGCCTTGGTCGAGCGGATGGCGTCGAGTCCCAGGACCACCGGCGCCTCCAGGTCGCCGCCCGACTGCGTGTGGCCCAGGACCAGCTCGACCGCGACGTCCTCGGGCGTCAAAGCGCCCAGCTCCACGTCGACGCGCACGTCGAGCGTGTCGCCCACGCGGAGCGTCGACACGTCGGCGATCTGCGCCTCGCGGATCTTGATCGCGTCGAAGCCCTTGCGGATCGTCTGAGCCCGTTCGCTGCGCAAGCGCGCTCCCGTGAAGCGCTTCTTCTGCAGCTCGAACCACGACGCGCCCAGCGGCACGTACGCCCGTCGCGCGTATTCGCCGACCATGCGATCGGTGTTGAACGTGGGCGGAATCGTCTCCAGGTTGATCCGCACGCGTTCCAGCCACTGCTTGGGCAGACCGCGCGCGTCGCGTTGGAAGTACAGCGGCACGACGTCACCCTCGAGCAGGCGATACAGCTGCACGACATCTTCTTCGTCCTGCAATTCCTGCGTCGAGTAGGTGGCGCCCTTGCCGATGGCCCACCCGTTGCGCTCGTCGAGCTCGTGCGCCTCGATCCACCAACCGTCGAGGATCGACAAGTTGAGGCCGCCGTTGGCGGAGACCTTCATGCCCGACGTCCCCGACGCCTCGAGCGGACGCGTGGGGTTGTTGAGCCACACGTCGACGCCTTGCACGAAGGCGCGGGCGATCTCGACGTCGTAGTCCTCGACGAAGAACACCTTGCCGATGAACTCCGGGCTGCGCGTCATCTCCACGACACCGCGCAGGATCTCCTGGCCCAGTTTGTCGTTGGGGTGAGCCTTTCCGGCGAACACGAAGCGCACGGGCTTGTCCTTCTGGTCGAGGATCGCGCGCAGGCGCTCCTTGTCGCGGAAGAGGAGCTGGGCGCGCTTGTACGGCGCGAAACGGCGCGCGAATCCGATCCACAGGGCGTCGGGATCCATCCCGGCCTGCATGCGCTCGAGACGCGCCGGGCTCTCGCCGCGTTCCAGGTTGCGCTGCGTCAGCGTCTCGCGCAGCACGTCGACCAGGTGTCGCTTGTTGTCGCGGCGCAGCTTCCACAGCGGATCGTCGGCGATCGACTTGGCTCCGCGGGCGAAGTCCTCGCCCTGGACCGGCCGCGCCGACACACCCAGGAGCTTGCACATCTGCGGATGCGTCCACGTCGGGAGGTGGATGCCGTTCGTGACGGAAGCCACCGGCACTTCGCTCTGCAGGAGACGCGGCCAGAACGGGTGCAACAGTTTCTGCGACACCTCGCCGTGCAGGCGCGACACGCCGTTGACGAACCCGGCGAAGTTCATCGCCAAGTAGGTCATGTTGAAGGACGCGCGGTCGTCCTCGGCCGTGCCGAGTTGGAAGAAGCGCTCCCACGGAACGCCGACCCACGCGGGCGCGTCGGCGAAGTAGCGGCGCATCAGGTCCTCGCCGAAGCGGTCGTGACCGGCGGGCACGGGCGTGTGGGTCGTGAACACGGTCGTGGCGCGCACGAATTCGCGCGCTTCGTCGAACGTGAGGCCCATCTCGATCACGCAACGGCTGACGCGCTCGAGCAGCAGGAACGCCGCGTGTCCCTCGTTGATGTGGAAGGACGCCGGGAAGATGCCCAGACGCGCGAGCAGGCGCTTGCCGCCGCGCCCCAACACGATTTCCTGGCGCAGGCGGTTCTCGTGGTCGCCGCCGTAGAGACGGCGCGTGATGTCGCGGTCCTCGGGGCGGTTCTCCTCGCAGTTCGAATCGAGCAGGTACAAGGTCACGCGACCGACCGGCACCTTCCACGCGCGCAGCACGAGGTTGCTGCTGGGGAGCTGCAGCTCGACGCGCAGTTCCTTGCCTTCGGCGTCGACGACCAACTCCATCGGCAGGTCGCGCGGTTCGTTGTCGACGTCGACCGAGATCTGCTCGCCGGTCAACGTGAGCGTCTGCTCGAAGTACCCGTGGCGATAGAACAGGCCCACCGCGATCAACGGCACGCCCATGTCGCTGGCCGACTTCAGGTGATCGCCGGCCAGGATCCCCAGGCCGCCCGAGTAGATCTTGAGCGACTCGTGGATGCCGAACTCGGCGCAGAAGTACACGACCGGGTGCGTCGACGTCACCGCGTCGCCGCCGGACATCTTCAAAGGCGCCGGTTGCGCCGCCAAGTACGCGTCGAACCGCGCCAGGACGTTCTTGAGGCGCGCGAGGTACGCGTGGTCCGCCTCGAAGCGCTCGAGGTCCTTCGTGAACACGTCGCGCAGGAACGTGATCGGGTTGTGGCGGTGCGACTCCCACTTCTTGGGCGAGAGCTCGCGGAAGAGCGCGGTGGCTTCCGGGTCCCACGACCACCACAGGTTCCGCGCGAGGCGCTCGAGCCCCTTGAGCGGCTCGGGATACGTGGCGGCCACGCTGAAGCGCGTCAGCCGCGGACGGCTGCCTTGTTGCGGCGGGATGACCTTGAGCGCGCGACGCTTGCGCGGGACGTGCGCGACCGGACGCGGCACGCGCTCGTCGGCCAACTTCACCGCGTTCGCGAAGGCGGTCTCGTAGTTCGCGATCAGGCCCGACCACGCCGTGAGCTGAGCGGTCGCGCGACACGTGGCGATCGTCGACGCGCGGTCGCGCGTCTCGCCGGCGAACGCCTCGAGCAACTGCGCCAGCGGCTCCACCAGCGTGTCGAATCCGTTCGGCTGGCTCGCCGACTCGACGCGACGGAACACGTGGACGCCGTGCTGCGGCCCCAGGTTCTGCTCGAGCGCCCAACGTCCGAAGCCCGCGCAGTCCGTCGTCACCGTCGGCACGCCGACGGCCAAGCTCTCCTCGGGCGTGTAGCCCCACGGCTCGTAGAAGGACGGGAAGCACGACAAGTCGAACGCGCGCAGCACCGCCTCGTACGGCAGGTTCAACAAGCCGTCCTTGGTGTCGAGGTAGCACGGCACGTGCACGACCTGCACGCGCGAGCCGGGAGCGTTCGTGAGTCCGCGCTCGGTGCAACGCTTTTGCACCGGATCCCGTTCGGCGTCGAACAGGTTGTGCGTCGAGACGCCGATCGAACCGCGCGCCTCGTTCGCCGGACGCGCCAGGCGCTCCAGCAGCTGTCCCTTGATGCCCGACGTTCCGGCCGGCACGAGCACGAACAGGACGATGCGGCGGCCCGGACGAGCGTTCATCCGCGCGCACGCGTCCAAGAGCAGGTCGATGCCCTTGTTGTGGAACTCGTAGCGTCCCGACGTGCACAACAGCATCGCGTCGCCGCTGTCCTCGCCCGTGCAACGCCAGGCGAGGTCGCGCAGCTGACGTTCGACCGCTTCGCGCGGGTGATCACCGGCCAAGGCGTCGATCACCGACAAGTCGATGCCGTTCGGCAGGAGCGGCGAAGCGCGTCGACCGAAGAACAACTCGGCCTCGTCGGCCGTGACCTGGCTGACGGTCGTGAACACGTCGGATTGGCGCACGCACACGCCTTCCAGCGAGTGCTTGGAACGCACGCCCGCGGCCACGGCCGCTTCCTCGCTCGTGCGGCCCGCCAGTCCGTCGGCCGGGAGCTTGCCCGTCGACGACAAGGAGCGGCCCAGCATCGTGGCGTGAGTGGTGAAGATCGTGCCGATGCCCGGCGCGTGCGTCTTCAGGTAGAGCATGCCGCTCGCGACCATCCACTCGTGGAATTGCGCGACGCAGCCGCGGCCCTCGCACTCGACGCGGTCGCGCCACCACGCCTCGATCACGAGCCCCGCGGCCCAGCCGAACATCACGGGCTCGACGTAGTCCCACTGACCTTCGAGCGAATCGACCTGCCACTCGTCCCACAGGTGCTTGAGGATCTCGTCCTTCTTGGCGAACAGGCCCGAGAACTCGACCAGGATCGTCAGCGGACTCCCGGGGATCTTCCACCGACCGATGCGCACGGGCACGCCCATCGCGCGGCAGCTCTCGGCGAACTCGGCGTAGCCTTCCTCCTCGACGAAGGTCTCGTTGGCCGAACGTCCGGTGAGCAGCCACGGTCCGATCGCGACGTACTGGTCCCCCAGGCGCTCGACGAGCGTCTTGGCCTTGGTGGAGACGACGGTGTGGATGCCGCCGACCTTGTTGCAGATCTCCCAGCTGACTTCGAAGAGCGTGTACGGGGCGGTCAAGGTTGGGTCTCGGGGTGGGCTCGGTCGGAAGTACGTTCCTGCTTCACACGGCGCGCGAGGTCGTCCAGCACGTTCATGAACGCGATGAAGGCATCGTGCGGGCTGGCGTACGGGCTGAAGTACTTGTGCACCTCTCCGTCGGAGAAGTGCTTCGTGCACATGTAATAGAGGTGGTCGGAGGTCGACAGGCGCCTCCAGTGGTCCAGGAGGCGGGTGTCACCGCCCTCGGCCAGGGCCACGACCTGAGGGTGGATCGCGTACAGGGCCTCGTTGGCCGCGCGCTGCATGGGGTTGCCGAGCCAGGCACTGACGTCGCGTTCGGCGTCGGCCCACGACACGGGCCGCGGGATCGCGAGGCGCGCGACGGCCGGGTGCTCGGCCGCGACTTCGCTGGGCGTGCGGAAGCGGAAGCGCTCGTCCGCGAGGATCGCCGCGGGCACCCCGGCGAAGAAGTCGAAGATGCCCGTCTCCTCCCACTGGTGCTCGCCGAACGTCTCGTAGTCCATGAAGAGGCCCACGAACGCGTCCTCGGGAGCGGCTTGGTGGATCCAACGCGCGAACTTCTCCGCCGTGAGCGGCCACTGGTCCCACGTCTTGTTGCTGTAGCGGAACGCGATGTCGTCGGCGCGCACGTAGTCGCGCAGCAAGAGCTTGATCGTCGAGCACGTCTCGACGCCGTACACGTGGTGCGCGTTGCGCCAGCCGAGCAAGTGATCGGCGCCTTCGCCCAACAGCGCCGTGAACCCGAGATTCTCGACCGACGCGGCGATGCGCGGATCGATCACGAGCTCGGTGTTGCGGAACGTGGTCGGGCGGCGGCCGAACAAGCGTTCGATGCGGTCGGCGTGCGTCGCGACCTGGCCCTCGAACTCCGACAGGTCGGTCAACGACGACAACGAGTGGTGCGAGGTCTCGCCCAGGAACTCCGCGCAGCCGCTCTCGGCGAGATCCTGGAACGACTTCAGCGCCTCGGGCGCCCAGGCTTCCATCTGGTCGAGCGCAGTGCCCGAGATCGAGTACGCGACGCGGAAACGCCCCTCTAGCTTCGTGACCAAGTCCAGGATCAACCGGTTCATCGGCACGTAGCAACGCTCGGCCACGCGCTGGAGGATGCGCCGGTTCTCGGCGTCGTCGAAGTAGCGGTCCTCGACAGCGATGTCGAAGAACGTGTAGCGACGCAACCGGTAGGGCTGGTGCACCTGGAAGTAGAAGACGACGTCGGTCATCGGCTGCCCGCCACCTCGACGTACACGTCGCGCACGAGACCGGCCGGGTGTTCCCAGCGCATCGCGCGCACTTCCTCGCGTCCTTCTTCCTTCAGCTGATCCAGCAGCGCGGGATAGGAGAGCAGCGCCAGGATCTTGTTGGCCATGTCGGCCACGTCCCAGAAGTCGACCTTCAACGCGTTGCGCAGCACCTCGGACACGCCGCTCTGACGCGAGAGGATCACCGGCGTGTCGAGCGCCATCGCCTCGAGCGGCGAGATGCCGAACGGTTCCGAGACCGACGGCATCACGTAGACGTCCGCCATGGCGTACATGCGTTCGACGTCCTCGCCCTGCAGGAAACCCGTGAAGTGCACGTTGCGCGCGAGGCCCATCCGCGCCGACCGTTCGATCATCGACGGGAGCATGTCGCCCGAGCCCGCGATCACGAACTTGACCTCGGGCCGCACGCGCACGACACGCGACGCGGCTTCCAGGAAGTAGTCCGGGCCCTTCTGGAACGTGACGCGTCCCAGGAAGAGCACGATGGGCTCTCCGATGTTCTTCTCGACTCGCACGCGCTCCTTCTGCTCCTTCTGCGTCAGGGCATTGTGCACGATGCGGAGCTTGGAGTCGTCCACGCGGTAGTGCCGCCGCAACTTTCCCGCGGTGTAGTGGCTGACGCACACGACGCGGTCGGCGCCGTCGAGGCCCAGCTGCTCCATCGCCTTGACCTCGGTGTTGACGCGGTCCCCGCTGCGGTCGTGCTCGCACGCGTGCACGTGGAGCACGAGCGGCTTCTTCGAGACGCGCGCCGCGGCCAGTCCGGCCGGCACGCTCATCCAGTCGTGCGCGTGGATCACGTCGAACTCGCGCTTCTTCGCGATCTGCTCGACAGCCAGCGCGTAGCGCGCGACCTCGTCCATCAGGTTGCCGCCGTACGCCCCCGAGAATTCGAGCACGCGCCGTTGCACGCGCGTCGGTCCGGGTTCCTCGCGCTCGTCGATCACGACGCGCTTCCACGGGAGCCGCCGGCGCAGCGTGACGACACGCTCCTCGAACGTCGGCGGATGTTCATACGGAGCCAGGCTCCATGTGAACATCCCGCCCGAAGCCTCGGCGCCCGCAGGGTCGTCGCTGCGATGTTCACATGGAGCCTGGCTCCGTAGGAACATCCGCGCGGAGTCCGGGACGGTCGGCGGCGGTGGGTTCGACGAGGCGCCCGAGCGCGAACGTGCGTCCAAGCCGACGGTCGACAACCGTTCGACGTACTCGCGTTCCGACAGGTAGGGCCGCAACAAGCTGTCGACGGCCAAGAGCTCGAACGAGCGGCGCACGCGGTCGCTGCGCGCGGACGCGAGGGCTTCCTGCCGCGCGGCTTCGTCGCGGACGTCCACCGTGGCGGAGGCGGACGCGGCTCCGACGGCGCGCTCGCGCGGGGTCAGCTCCTTCACGTCGAGCGTGGGGTCGTCGTCGAGGCCGACGCCGAACTCCCTGGCACCGGCGTCCGAGTCGTCCGCTCGAGCCGACGGCGTCGCGACTCGTTCGAGGCGCTCCTCGACCGGCCTCACGACGCGCACGCGCTCCTCGACGATCGTCTCGCCTTCCTCGACGCGCTCGAATGGCACGCGACGAGACGGTTCCTGCACCGTCTCCTCGATCACGACCTGATTCGCGCCCACGACGGAAGCGAAGCGCGTGTCCTCGTCGCCGTGCGCGCGCGGCACGACGAACAGCACCTCGACACCGTGCGCGGCCAGTCCCTGGGTCAAGCCGTAGCACGCCGTGCCGAGTCCACCCGAGATGTGCGGCGGGAATTCCCAGCCGAGCATGAGGACCTTCATGACGCCGCCTCGTCGAGCAGGCGATACGCGCGCAGCATCTCGGCCGTGCTCCAGGCCTGAGCGACCGTGCCACCGGGTCGGTGCGGCGGATCGCCGTCGAAGACCTCGGACACGTGACCGAGTCCGGCTTCGCTCAAGTGCTCGGCGAACCCGTCGAGCAGCGCGCGCAGTTCCGTCGGCGTCTGCGCGCCGCACGCGAGCGCCGCTTCGACGTGGAATCCCAGCAACCACGGCCACACGGTGCCTTGGTGGTAGGCCTTGTCGCGTTCCTCGGGTCCGCCCGAGAAGCGGCCCTGGTACGCGCGGTCCTTGGGCCCCAACGTGCGCAGCCCGCGCGCGGTGAGGAGCTCGGCGCGCGAACACGCCACGACGTCGGAGCGCTGCTCGCGCGACAACGGCGTCCACTCGAGCGCCGCCGCGATCACCATGTTCGGTCGCACCGACCGGTCGACGACGCCGGCGTTCCACGTGTCCGCCAGGCGCGATTCGCGCGCGAGCCAGAAGCGCTTCGTGAAGGCGGCGCCGGCGCGGTCCTTGGCCGTGCGCCACTCGACGGACGCGAACATGTCGCCCGCGCGGGCTTCCAGACGCTCGAGGTACTCGAGCAGGAAGTACCACAGCGCGTTGATCTCGACGGCGCATCCGTCGCGAGGCGTCACGGGACCTTGCGACGTGCGCGCGTCCATCCACGTGGCGTTCAAGCGCGGATCGCCCGCGGCGATCAATCCCTGCGCGTCGCAGCGGATGCCCAACTCGGTCCCGTCGCGGTAGCAGCGCGCGATGGAGCGCAACGCGGGCAGGAATTGCCCCACGATCTCGCGTGGCGGCGCACCGGCGAGTTCGTACAGACGCACGCAGCGCGCGAACCACAAGGCGGCGTCGACCGAGTTGTACGCGCTCTCCCCCGGCGTCCGGCCGAAGATGTTGGGCATCAAGCCGTCGCGCAGGAACGCCAGTGCGCCGCGCAGCGCCTCTCCGCATTCGGCGACGCGTCCGCGCGCGAGCAAGAGACCGGGCAGCGACAAGAACGTGTCGCGCCCCCATTCGAGGAACCAAGGATATCCCGCGACGACGCCCAGTCGGCCGTCGTGCGCGCGGTAGAGGAACGCGTCGGCCGTCTCGGCCAACGTGGCGGCGACGTCGATCGACGCCTCCCCTTGCGGCGCGCCATCCCTCGTGTCGCCCCTCGTGTCGCCCTTTGTTCCGCCCCTCGTGTCACCCTTCGTTGCGCCCGTCGTGTCACCCGTCAGGTCACCCGTCAGGTCACCCTTCGTTTCGCCCGCGCGTCCGCGCGGCATCGCGCCGACGGAGACCGAGGTCCTGCGAGAGAACGTCGCGATCGTGGTCACGGCGGCGGCGCGACGACGGTCGGCCTCCAACTCGTACCGCTCGCGCGGATCGTCGACGGGCGCGCCGATCGTCGCGGCGACGTGAACGTCGACCCCCTCCTCGAGCTCGATGTCGAGCGTGCCCGGGCTGAATTGGTCCTCGTGGGATTCGTAGCCGCGCGCGGCGTCGGCCGCGTACTCGAGACCGCGGTACCAGACGGGATCGCGCTCGAACGTGGAACGACCGCTCGCGGTGATCGCGACCGCCGGCAGGTCCCGGTACGGACGACACGACAGGCCGCTTTCGAGTCGATCGACGCGCGGATCGAGCGCCTCGTTCTCGACCGTCGTCGCGTCGGCCTCCCGGCACGGCAACAGTGGCCGCAAGCGCAGGTGCACGGTGTGTCGCTGGCCGCTGACGCGCCAACGCGTGACGACCGTGGGCGAGGGCCGCGGCTCGGAGGGCTTCCACGGCTCGCGCAACATGAGGATCGAGCGCTCGATGCGGGCGCTGCCGAACAGGTAGACCCAAGTCGGGAACGGTTCGAGCGAGAACTCCTCGATGCACTGGTGTCCGAGCGGCGACCACAGCCCGCGATAGCGAGCCATCGAGATGGGCACGGACTTGCCGCCGCCCTCGAGCGTCTCCTCGAAGCGCGACAGGAACACGTGACGCTTCACGGTGCCCTCGAACGGCGCCACGAGGAGTCCGTGATACCGACGGGTCGGGCAGAGGAGGACCGTCGACGACGCGTACCCGCCCAGCCCGTCGGTCTCGAGCCATTCGCGGGTCATGGAGCGCTCCAGTTGCAGGAGCGACTCACGATCGATGCGGATCCAGGGGTTCGTCACGGTGCTCCCCGGTTCGGGGCGCACCAGTGTAGGGACTTCGAGGGCGCGGCGCGGCGTTCGAGGCGGAGGAGTCGCGTCCGCGTGGCCTGGAAGCCACCGCGAGCCACGACGAGCCCGTGCGGGCTCCCTCACGACGGCCGGAGCCCGGCGAAGCCCGCCACGCGCGCCGACGATTCCGTGCGCGCGAGCCCGGGACGTCCCGGGCCCACGCGCACGGACCGACGTCGCGAGCGTCGTTGCCTGCGGCCCGCGCTCCTCACTCGCCGGTGCCCCTCGCGCGTCCGCGTTCGTCACCCGTCCGCGTTCGTCAGTCGCCCACGGGCGGCGTTCCGGCGAGGAGCCGCTCGACCTCCGCGTGACCGGACGCATCCGCGGCGGGCGCGCGGCCGTGCCGACAGTGATCGAGCGGCGTCATGCCGTGCCGATCGCGGCGCGTGCGATCCGCGCCGAGTCGCAGGAGACAGCGCACGCTCTCCGCGCGACCGTGGGCGGCCGCCAGCCGCAACGGATGTCGACGGTACGTCTCGTCCTCCTCGTCGATCGGCGTCCCGGCGCGCGCGAGCGCCTCGATCACGTCGACACGCTCGTGGTCCGCCGCCATGACGAGCGCGCGCACTCGGGCTTGTTCCGACGCGCGCCCGAGCGGCCACGCCGAGAGGTCCCCCGCCGCCGCCGCTTCCTCGATCGAACGCACTTTCGCGCCCGCCGCGACGAGCAGATCGAGCACGTCGGTCATGCCGAACACGGCGGCGTGCAACAACGCCGATCCACCGGGCACACCCCCCGCGTCGGCCGAGGCGCAGGCGTCGACGTCGGCACCCGCGGCGATCAACACGGACGCGATCTCCGCGTCGCCGTAGCTCGCGGCCGTGATCAACGGTGTCTCGCGCGCGCCGGGCGGACCGTCGACGGGCGCGCCGGCCGCGATCAACACCTGCGCCGCCGCGGCCGTGTCGCGCACGTCGCGCCACTCGCGATTCGCCGTGTCGTAGCGCGCCATCGCCAGGTACCCGAGCGGCGACGCGCCGACCGGATGATCGCGCCAGTGCACGAGATCGGCCTTCGACAGCTCGGGATGCTCGGCGACGAACGCCGACAACGCGCGCGCGTCGCGCAGATCGAGCAACCGGCGACGTTGCACTTCGAGCTGCAGCGCCGGCCAACTCGCGAATCCGTGCTCGCGCGCGAGCCGCAGCTGCGCGGTCGCCAATGTGAGCTTCGAATCGACCTCTCCGATCCAATCGAGCGCCGCGCGATCACCCGCGCGCGCCGCCTTCAGTCGATCCTTGGCGAGACGGCGCAGCTGGTCGAGATGAGCGCCAGGGGGCAGTGTGGACACGTGAATTCCTTCCGATCCAGCGGTTCGCGAGCTGGGAAGAAGGACGTGACGATCATCCAGGTCGTCGTGACCCGATGGAGAGGTGGACTCGGTCCTGCCCGCGAACCCGGCGGCGTCCTCCCACGCGCGTGCCAAGAGCCTACCGCGAGGCTGCGCGCACGGGAACCGCGTTGATGAAGTCGTGGGGTTCCCGACTAGGCATCCCACGTGTCACCGCGGCGACGCACAGCGCAATCGCCTAGCTTCTCGCCGCTCATCGCACGACCAGGCACCGGGGAGCGCATCAGGCCATGCGTCGCCGAGTCGGGCGCACGGAGATCACATTCGTCGCCTGGACGGCGCGAACGTCGGTGACCTTGAGCGAGACGAGCGCGAGCGTGTTGCCGGACGCGGTCACGAACTCGACTTCGAGGTCGTCGGGTTCGTGCAGGTGCACCACCGCGCCGAGATCGCCGACACACAATCCGAAGTCCGGCAGGTCGCGATCGAGCACGACCGTATCGAGGAGTTGGAACTTCATGCGCGTCCTGCAGAACTGGAGTTCCTCCGGCGCTCGCGAACATTCGTGCCGTCGATCACGGCCAAGCCCGCGGAAGTTGGATTCGATCGACTCATCGAGTCGAGATGCTGTGGCGGCCTCGAAACGCACGCCAATTCGAACTCCGCGAGCATGACGGCTCATCTGCGGGGCGACGATCCCTCCTAGCGGTATCGAGATCCCGTCGAAGTAGGCCGACGGCCGTGAGCGCTTCGCCGAAGACGCTACCGACGTGCGCGTTCAGCCCGCGCGTTGCACGCGGCGACCGAGGAAGAAGCCGTCGAGGCCTTGTCCCTGATAGCGCGGCATCAACAGCGTGCCGGTCCACGGCGCGCGCACTTCGCGCTCGAGGTCGGGGCCGCTGCGCGCGAGCAGTTGCCCTTCCTCGACCGGATCGAAGCTCGAGTAGCCGGGGAGCATCTTGAACTCCTCGCCCGGCTGCAGGTGATGGCAGTACGCGATCTCGAGTTCGCGCGGCAGGTCGTTGGCGGCCTTCACGAGCCGCTCGCGGTGGCGCGACAACTCGGGCACGTCGCGTTCCAGCACGACGCCCGAGCGCACCAGCATCAACCACGCGGCCGACTCGTGATGATCGACCGTCGAGAGTCGCTCGTTCTGACCGCCTTCGAGCAACACCACCGTGTTGCCGAACGATCCGATCCACTCGATCAAGGTGCCGGCGATCACGCCTTGCAGCCCCAACAAGAGCGGCACGTTCAGTTCGTTCGCCGCGCCGCGGCTCGAGTCGGCCGGACCGGCGATCACGGTGAACGGCGGACCGTCGCCCGAGGTCGAGTGCAGGTCCAAGTGCGTCACGCGCTCGGCAGGGATCGCGAGCTCGCGATCGAGCTCCACCAGCAGCGCGCGCTGCTCGCGTTCCTCGGCGTTGTCGAGGCGCAGATCGCGCTCGCGCAGCGCATCGACGCGCGCGCGCGACCACATGCGGTTCATGTCTTCGTGCACGTAGCGTACGCCGCGGCTCAAGCCGCCGATGTTCGCCGCGAGCCCGACGAAACGGCCGTGCAACGGCACCTTCTTCGTCGCGATCTCGTGGAACACACGTCGCAGCGCGTGGACGCCGGCGGGTTCGTTGCCGTGGATGCCCGCGGTGAGGAGGCACAGAGGCCCGCCCGCCGCGCCGCCGGAGACGCGACCGATGACTCGGTCGACTTGCCCCAGCCCGCCCATGCCGCCACCTGTCGTCATCTTCATCACGTCGGTCCGCCGATCACTCGTTCTTGAGCCAACGCTCCAAGAGCGTGGCGGAGATGCCGAAGAAATCGTGCTCGGTGACGATGCCGACGAGCTTTCCGTCACGCACGACCGGCAGGCAGCTGATCTTGTGCTTGCGCATCAGCGCGATCGCGTCGAGGGTGCTCGTCTCGGGCACCACGGTCACGGGCTTGCGCTCCATCACCGACGACACGGTCACCGGGTGGTCGCTGCTCGAGCGGCCCTGCGTCATGACCTTCATCAGCGCGCGGTGCGTGACGAGACCCACGAGGCTGCCCTCGTGGTCCTCGACCGGCACGTGGCGCAAGTGTTCCCACTCCATCAGCGAGGCCGCGAGATCGACGATGTCGTCCTCGTGAACCGTGAAGAGGTCGGTGGTCATGATCTGCGACACGGTGCGGAAGCTCTCGCGGTCGCCGACCTTGTCGTCGACGCGCGCGAGGTCCCACGTGTGCACGGGATCGCCCTTCTCCTGGTTCGTCACCATCGCGGCGGTCAGCGCGCGATAGCGGTCGACGGCGCGGCCCTTCTCGCCCATCGCCGCCAGCGAATCGAAGGCCCACTGCGCGCCCGTGCGCGTCGACTGGACGCGCGCTTCCATGAGGCCCAGGTAGGTGTCGATGTCCTGCTTGTGCACCTTGCGCGACTCGAGACCCTTGCGGGCCAGGGGCAGCAGGTGCTTCAGGATCAGCTCGTCGACGCCCCACGCCTTGCCGCCCATCCACTTCATGCGGGCGTGCAGGCCGTAGCGAGCCGCGGCGACGAAGTTGGCCTTGGCGTCGTCGAACGTGAAGTGCTTCGTCACGTCGCCGTACTCGTCCGCCAGGGCCGCCATCATCCCGTAGAAGAACGCGGCGTTGGCGACTTCGTCGCGGAGCGTCGGACCGGCCGGGAGCACGCGGCACTCGATGCGCAGGTGCGCCTTGCCCTCGTGGACGCCGTAGCACGGGCGATTCCAGCGGTAGACGGTGCCGTTGTGCAGGCGCAGCGACTTGAGCGGCGGGATCTCGCCGCGGTCGAGCATCTCGAGCGGCGATTCGTCCGTGACCGCCGTGATCAGCGAGCGGAAGCGCGCGATGTCGTCGCGGTAGATCTCGAGGATCGAGTCCTTGACCCACTCGTCGCCGAAGCTGACGCGCTGGCGTACACCACGCTGCACCTTGTGCTCGTGGCGCGTGTCGAGCGACTGTTGGAAGAGCGCGACGCGCGTCTCGTGCCACAGGCGGTGGCGCAACAGCACGGGCGAGTTCACGCCGGCCGCGAGCAGCGGCGCGGTGACGACCTGCGCCAGGTTGTAGAGCTTGGCGAACTCGCCCGCGCCCACCTGGTAGTGGAGCTGGAAGCTCGTGTTGCACGCCTCCAACATCACGTTGTCGTGCAGCGTCTGGAGCTCGTCGAGCCCCTTGATCATCGCCTTGAAGTGGCCGCCGCGCTGCTCGACCATGATGTCGTTGAGCTGCTTGTAGCGCGGGATCGGCGTCATCGACTCGAGGCCCAGGTGCGGCTTGTCGAGCGTCGGCAGGATGCCGCACATGATGATGCGCGTCTGGTTCTCGGCCGCGACCTTGCGCGCCTGGGCCACCAGCGTCTGGAGTTCGTCCTCCATCGCCGTGAAGCACCCGCCCTCGAGCACGAGCGGCTGCAGGTTCGCTTCCAGGTTGAACAGGGCGAGTTCGGTGGTGAACGAAGCCTTGGGCAGGTGCTCCAAGAGCTTCAGGGCCATGTTGGCCGGGTTCAGCGACCGATCGACCAGGAACATCTCCTGTTCGGCGCCGATGCGGCGCACTCCCGACTCGATCCACCCGTCGGCGAGCATGCGCTCGAGCGCCCGCACGTCCTCCAGCATGCGCTTGACGAACAAGCGGCGCTGGGCGTCGTCGGGGAGGGTAGAGATCTCTTCCTTGGCCATAGGGGGGTCGACTCCTCGTAAGACCCGAGATGGTACCAACCGGCATGGTCGGTGTCCTCGGAGGCTATCCAGGAGCCCCTCCAAGATGCATCCTAGGGGAATGCGCGACGCGTCCGGCCCCCGCCGGCGCGGTCGAAACGAGTCGGACGCCCTCGAGGGACCATGTACCTGACGCACGAGCTCAAGGAGACGTTGACCTTCATCTTGGCCGGTGGTCAGGGCGAGCGCCTGAAGCCCCTGACGATCCAACGGGCCAAGCCCGCGGTGCCGTTCGGCGGCTCGTACCGGATCATCGACTTCACGCTGAGCAACTGCATCCACTCGGGCCTGCGGCGCATCTACGTGCTGACGCAGTACCAGGCGCGCAGTCTCGAGGAACACATCCGGTTCGGTTGGAACTTCCTCCCCCGCCGACTGGAGCAGTTCATCAGCGTCAGCCCGCCGCACCACGCCACGATCGGGCAGTGGTACAAGGGCACAGCCGACGCGATCACGCAGAACATCGACCTGCTCGAGGAAGACGCGCCCAAGTACGTGCTCATCCTGTCGGGCGACCACATCTACAAGATGGACTACGGTCGCATGCTCGGGCAGCACATCCAGAGCGGCGCGAAGCTCACGATCGGCGCGGTGCGCATCCCCTCCAGCGAGGCGCGGCGCTTCGGCATCTTCGAGATCGACCGCAGCGACCGCGTGCTGTCGTTCCAGGAAAAGCCCAAGTCGAACCCGAAGGAGATCCCGGGATCGCCGGGGTACTGCCTGGGCTCGATGGGCATCTACATCTTCGAGACGCAGGAGCTGATCCGGCGCTTGCGCATCGACGCCGCGCGGACCGACTCGAGCCACGACTTCGGCAAGGACGTGATCCCGGCGATGATCAACGAGGTGCCGGTGTACGCGCACCACTTCATCGACCGCGACGGGGGCGTCGAGCCGTACTGGCGCGACGTGGGCACGATCGACGCGTACTTCGAAGCCAACATGGACCTGTGCTCGGTCGCGCCCAAGTTCAACCTGTACGACCTGCAGTGGCCGATCTACTCGCTGTGGCACGCCGATCCGCCGGCCAAGACGGTGTTCGACGAGGCCGGACGCCGCGCCGAGGTCGTCGATTCGTTGGTGTGCCCGGGCGTGGTGGTGTCGGGAGCCAAGGTGCGCCGCTCGATCCTCTCGAATCGCGTGGTCGTCCAGGACAACGCGATCGTCGAGGACTCGATCCTGCTCGGCGGCGTGACGATCGGCAAGAACGCCAAGGTGCGCCGCGCGATCCTCGACAAGTGGACGCAAGTGCCCGACGGCGCCACGATCGGCTACGACAAGGACCTCGACGCCAAGCGCTTCACGGTGACCGACTCCGGCATCGTGGTCGTGCCCTCGCGCTATCCGTTCAACGGCGTGCACAACTCGCCGCTGGCCTTCAGCGCCCACTTCCCGCGCCCCGGCGAGTGACTCGACACGCCTCGGGCGATGTTCCTACGGAGCCAGGCTCCGTGTGAACATCGCCCGAGGCGTGTCGAGCGCCAGACGCGCCCATCGATGTTCACACGGAGCCTGGCTCCGTAGGAACATCGGCGCGCCCGCCCCCCCCCAAGAGATGCGGAGCACGCCTCGACGTCGAGACGTGCTCCGCGTGCCGTTTCGGTCACGACATCAGTTGAAGGCCGCCGTGGACGCGCCGCGGAACACGCCGCTCGAGTCGCGCACCAGGGCTTGCAGCACGAACTGCCCTTGGATCGGGGCCGGGTTGTTGAACGTGAACGAACCGGTGCCGCTCGCGTCGAGCGCGAACTGGATGCCGGCGCGGCGCACGTTCGGATACGGCATCCCCGTCCACAGCACGTACTGCCCCAACGCGAACGGGCTCTCCGTCGGGTTGTAGGCCGAGGTCGTGCCCGAGATCACGAACGCGGCCGAGTTCGGCTGCCCGCCCGTGAGCGTGCACGTCAACGTGCCGTTGCCGTTCTGCACGCTCGTCAGCACCGGACGCCGCGGCGAAACGGTGGTGATCGTCGAGGAGATCGGCGAGCTGAAGTTGGTCGTGCGGTACTTCAGCTGGCGACCGGCCGGTTGGAACGCCGCGAGGCCACCTGCACCGGGAGCGTCGAGGATCTCGACCTTCGTCAAATAGTCGCTCGTGCTCGCGACCGGGCCCACGACGGCTCCGAAACGGTCGATCTCGAGCAAGTTCGACGTCCCGAACACGAGGGACTCGGCCAAGAACACGTGCCCCGTCACCGAATCGACCGCCATCGACGCCGCGCCGTCGAGGTTGGGCGTGAAGGTGACCGCGTCGAGCTCGGTCAGGGGGAACGGACCGCTCGCGACCTGCGACGCGCTGAACTTGAGCAGCGAGCAGCTGTCCGGCGGGATCGAGAACGCGGTCGGGAGCGTGCCGATCAGCACGTCACCGTTCGGTGTGATCGCGATGGGGCCGCTGGGGCCGTCGACCGACGCGAGTACCTGCGTCGCGCCCGTGACGAGGTCCACGCGATACAAGAAGTTCGTGCAGACGGTGAAGCCCGAATCGCACACCGCGGCGGAGACGAGCGCGCTCGTCGTGCTCTCGAACGCGAGGTCGTAGGCGTTCTGCAGCACCGTGATCGGCGTCGAGGTGCCGCCCGTCAGCGGAACGCGGAACAGTCGCCCTTGCGTCGTCTCGCCGAACACGGCGAACGTCTCGGTCGGATCGACCTCGACGAAACCCAGCCATTGGTTCGACGTGGGATTGTCGAGGAGTTGCAGGAACGTGCCCGACGCACTCTCGATCCAGATCTGGCTGCCGTCGTACACGACGCGGTTGCCGTTCGAGAGCGTGTCGTGCGCCGCCAAGGTCGTGAACCCGGGCAGGAGCGTCGTGGAATCGAGGCCGTAACCGGCACCCGGGACGTCGGCGGAAGCGAAGGGCAGCGCGAACGCCGACAAGGCGGCGGCGCGGAGGAAATGGCACAGCATGGAATGGATCTCCGTTCGAAGGTCGCGTCGAAGGACCGTCCGAGGACGGGACGCGAGCAGCGAACGCGAAGAACGGAATCCTCGCGGTGCAGCACGTGCCTTCGTCCGAGGCCGGCGGGGTTTTGCTCGTCGCGACGTGCGACGAGGCTCGCGCTGCGCACCGGATATCCTGACTCGCCGCTTTCGCCGTGCTTCGCCCTAGCCTTCCCAAGCTCCTGGTGGAGAGCTCAGTGACACGGGAACGCGAGATCGCTCGTGACGAGCGTCGCCGCGCACCCTGCGGACGAACCGGAACTGCGGCTCACAGTGGCGGGACCGTGCAGGATTCACACCTGCTTCCCCGAACGTGCAGCCGATCGAATTGTCGAGCGCGAGGATACGGGCGCGCGCGCAGCCGGTCAATCGACGACGTGCTCGATCGGCGCGTGTCGTAGTCGCTATGTCGCGGCTCCGATGCGGATCGACAAGGGCTTGCGACGACGTCAGAAATCGGCGGAAGCACGATCGGGCGGCAAGGGAGCATCGAAGGGCACGGGCCCGCATGCGACCGCTTCGCGGACGTACACGCTGGAGTCGTAGCGCGCTTCCTCCGCGATCTCGTCCGGCAACACCGAGAGTGCCTGCATGCGTTCCACCGCCCGACCCCGGCAATTCTCGCAGGCGGCCCACTCGAAGCACCACGCGAGCAGGTCGACCTCCCGCGGCGTGCCCCAACGTTCCAGGATGTCGATCAACCCGAAGGCCGCGTCGTGCGTCATCCACGGTTCCGCACCCGTGGGCAGCACGGTCCGAAGGAGGTCGGCGTCCTCGGCCCGATAGTTGGCTTTCAGCAAGCGCATCGCGGACCACCAGTCGCATTCGCTCTCGCGCAGGACTTGGAGAGCCAACTGGTGCACGCGCTCGTCCGTGACGAGTTCCAGCGCGAGAACCGCCGCCGTCCCGACGTCGTGGTCCTCGTGCCCGAAGAGTTCGATCGCGCGCGGAACGAACTCGAGTGGGAGCACCCGACCCGCGAACACCTGCAGACCACCGGCGAGCAAGCGCGGATCCACGTCGACCCTCAGACCTTGTAGCACGCCCGCGATGTCCTCGTCGGTCGCGCTGTAGCGATTCCACGTGCGGACCTGGTACGCCGTGAGCTTCCGGGCGAGCCATCCCTCGCGAACGGATGCGTAACGACGCGGACTCCACAGGTCCCGCAAATCGCGCTCGCGCTGGTCCTTCCAGTCGTCCCGGTCGTCGGGCTCGGGAGCTGCGCCTCGCTCGACGCCCGGTGACGTCCGCCGGTGGAACTCGGCCACGTTCGCGTCGACAGCGCTCTCGCGCGTCATCCATTCGAGCACGGCGGACTCGCCCAGATGATCCTCGATCCGGCTCAGCGCGTACGCGTCGACGAGGAAGCTCGAGTCCGAACGCAGCCGCGCCCCCAGCGCCCGCGTCGCATGGCGGAGGCCGTCGAACCCGTCCGCACGCGCGAGGTACGCGAACACGGTATCCCGCAGATCCGGCTCTTCGGGCTCCGTCGACTCGAGTGTGCGATCAAACTGCGCGTACATCCATTCGCGCGCCCCCGGCACCGAGCGTCGAGCGAACTCGCAGGCGAGCTCGATGCGCTGATGAAGATCCCAGCCCCGCTCCGGCGGCTCCGGACTCGCCAGGATCCGGGGCGCCAGCACCTCGAGGTCCCCCGCGGCCTCGAGAACGCGCGCGAGCCAGTGACCGCGATCGCCGTCCAACTGCGGGTCCTTCGCGCGATGGTGCAAGCACGCGTCGAGCAGGATCTCGCGCCGCTCTTCGGTCGGAACCGACCGCGCGTCGCGCAA